>SXGR01398536.1_pt1 | contig 17247 bp, 12 predicted proteins | sample 3174711 | NCBI WGS metagenome assembly SXGR01 (sample SAMN11356860, study PRJNA531348) | freshwater metagenome | isolation source: freshwater sample F1-60 | place: China: Fuxian Lake, Yuxi | collected 2017-12-25
GTCCTGGTACTTCCTGAGGTTCTGCGACCCGTGGTCGAGCGCGGCCCCCTTCCGTCTGGAGGCCGTGGCCGGCTGGATGCCGGTGGACCAGTACATCGGTGGTGCCGAGCACGCCGGGCTGCACCTCATGTACGCCAGGTTCATCACGAAGGCCCTGAGCGACCTGGGCGTGGCGCCCGCCGACCTGCGCGAGCCGTTCCGGCGGCTGTTCACCCAGGGGATGATCCGACTCGGCGGCACGAAGATGTCGAAGTCGAAGGGCAACCTGGTCGCCCCGGAGGAGATCATCGACACCCTCGGGGCCGACACGCTCCGTCTGGCGCACCTCTCGGTGAAGCCACCGGAGGAGGACGTCGACTGGGAGGACGTCGGGCTCGAGGGCTGCGCCCGGTTCCTGCACCGGGTCTGGCGGCTGGCGCTCCCGGCCGCCGCGGACACCTGGACCCTGCACGACGGCCCGGCCACCGAGGCCGACAAACAGGTCCGCCGCGGCACGCACCGTCTGGTGGCCGACGTGACCTCGGCGTTCGAGCGGTGGTCGTACCACGTGGCGGTGGCCCGGTTCATGGCCTTTGTCAACGAGCTCCAGCGGGCGGCGCGTGACGAGCCCGGCCTGCGTCGCGACACCCACGCCGAGGCGGTCGACACCCTGCTGCTGCTGCTCGCCCCGGCGGCCCCGCACCTGGCCGCCGAGCTCTGGTCGCGGCGGCACACCGGCGAGCACGTCCACGAGCGGCCCTGGCCGGTGGCGGACGAGTCGCTGCTGGTCGAGGACACGGTGACGATGGTCGTGCAGGTCGACGGCAAGGTGCGCGACCGCATCGAGGTGGCGGCCGGAGCCGACGAGGCCGCCTGCGTGGCCGCCGCCCTGGCCTCGCCCAAGGTCGTCGCGCTCCTCGACGGCGCGACTCCCGCCCGGGTCGTCGCCCGTCCGCCCAAGGTCGTCAACGTGGTGCGGTCGTGACCGCAGGACGCGAGACGCTCGTCGATCGGATCGAGGCGGTCGCCGAACGCGGCGTCGGGTCGATCACCTTCGTCTCGGGTGACGACCACGAGACGGCGTCCTGGACGACGCTCCACCTCGAGGCCCGGGCCGTGGCGGCCCGCCTGCAGGCCGAGGGGATCGGGCCGGGGTCGCACGTCGCGCTGCTCGGCCCGACGACCCGGCCGCTCGTCACGGCGATCCAGGGGGTGTGGCTGGCCGGCGCCACGCTGGTGACGATGCCGCTGCCCATGCGGATGGGCGCGCTCGAGCAGTTCATCGAGCAGACGCGACAGCGGATCCGTCGCTCCGACACCGACCTGGTGCTGATCGACCCCGAGCTGGCGGCGTTCGTGGCACCCGAGCCCGGTGACCCGCCGTTCCTGGGTCTGGACCAGGTGGCGGGACCGGGGGCGACGGCGTCCTCGGACGACTACCGCCGCCCCGACGTCGACCCGGGATCGCTGGCGGTGCTGCAGTTCACCTCGGGCTCCACCTCGGAACCGAAGGGCGTGATGCTCGCCCACGAGCGGATCTGCAACAACCTCACGGGTGCCGTGGAGGCCGCCGCCATCACCGACGACGACGTCATCGTGTCCTGGCTGCCGCTCTACCACGACATGGGGCTGATCGGTCTGTTGACCATCCCCATGACGCTGTGCGGCACCCTCGTCCAGGGCGCTCCCCAGGACTTCCTGGCCCGACCGATCCGGTGGATGCGCTGGCTCAGCGAGTTCCGCGGCACCGGGACCGCCGGTCCCAACTTCGCCTATGCCCTGGCGGCCCGGAGCCTCAAGCGGACCGATGAGGAGCTCGATCTCTCGGCGGTCCGGATCCTGCTCAACGGCGCCGAACCGGTCGATGCCGCCACGTTCGATCGGTTCTACGGCGCCGGGGAACGGTTCGGGCTCCGGCGGGCCACGGCGTTCCCGGCCTTCGGCATGGCCGAGGTCTGCATCGCCGGGACGTTCCCGGAGCCGGGGATCGAGCTGCGGACCGACTGGGTCGACCGGCAGTCGCTCGAACGTGACCGCCGGGCCGTGCCGGCGGACCCCGGGTCCTCGTCGGCGACGGAGCTGGCCCTGCTCGGCCGTCCGGTGCCGGGCCTCGAGATCCGGGTCGTCGACCCCGACTCCGGCGAGGAGCTGGGGGAGCGGTGCGTCGGCGAGCTGCTCATCGCCGGCAACTCGCTGACCGAGGGGTACTACCGGAACCCCGAGGCCACCGAGGAGCTGATCCGTGACGGGTGGCTGCACACCGGCGACCTGGCCTACATCGTCGACGAGCAGCTCGTGGTCTGCGGTCGCATCAAGGACGTGATGATCGTCGGCGGCCGCAACGTCTATCCCCAGGACGTCGAGAAGGTGGTGGGTGAGGTCGAGGGCGTCCGTGCGGGCAACGTGATCGCCTTCGGCGTGGAGGGTCGCCACGGCGCCCAGAACGTGATCGTCGTGGCCGAGACCCGCGAGTCGGCCCACCTCGACGACCTGGCCCGTCGGATCGTCGGTGCGGTCACGGAGTCGGTCGGGATCCCGCCCAAGGAGGTCGTGCTCGTCGACCCGGGGACCGTCCCGAAGACCTCCTCCGGGAAGCTCCAGCGGTCGGCCTGCCGCCAGCAGTACCAGGGCGGCGAGCTCGCCCGACGCTGATCGGCTGCGCGCCGCCTCGGCTCCGCTGCGCGAGGTGGCTACCGGCGGTAAGGTCTCGCCGACGTCGTCTCGCCGACGTCGTCGCGACGGATGGTCCGGGGGGTTCAGGCATCGGCCACGGGGAGGCACGGTGAGTTCTGCCGGGGTGCAGGGGGGTGGGACAGCGAGCGCGCGGGGCCGGGTCGGCGAGCCGCGTTCGTGGTGGTCCCGTCTGGCCCCGGTCGCCCCGGCCGTCGGCATCCTCCTCATCCAGCAGGTCTGCTTCCCCATGCCGCTCGGCGCGGTCGCCTCGGGTGTGGTGCTCGGCCTCCTCGGCGCCCTCGGTGCGCTCGGCCTGGCGCTGATCTGGAGGGCCAACCGCATCATCAACTTCGCCCAGGGTGACCTGGGGGCCCTGCCGGCGACGCTCGGCGTGCTGCTGGTGGTCCTCGGCGGACTCCCGTGGGTCGTCGGGGTGGCCGCCGGCCTGGGGGCCGCCGTGGTGGTCGGCGTGCTCGCCGACGTCCTCGTGATCCGGCGCTTCTTCTCCTCGCCCCGGCTCCTCCTCACGGTGGCGACCATCGGGTTGGCGCAGGTGCTCGCGTTCGGGGCGCTGTTGCTGCCCAGCCTGTGGGACGAGGGCCCGGGGATCCGGACCCTGCCGCCGCCGTTCGAGTTCTCCTTCGACTTCGGCGGGGTGATCTTCGACGCGAACGACCTCCTCGCGGTCGTCATCGCCCCGCTGCTCATGGTGGGTCTGGCCGTCCTGCTCCGTGCCACCGACACCGGGGTGGCGGTCCGGGCCAGCGCCGATCGGGTGGAGCGCGCCGCGTTGCTCGGGGTTCCGGTCCACCGCCTCGAGGCCCAGGTCTGGACCCTCGCGACCGTGCTGTCGTTCGCGTCGGTGATGCTCACCGCCGGGGTCACCAACCTGCCGTTCGGCGTCGGCCTCGGCCTCGCCGTCGTGCTCCGCGCCCTCGCTGCGCTGGTCATCGGCCGGATGACCGACCTGGTGGCGATCGCCTCGGCGGCGGTCGCGATCGGCGTCCTCGAGCGGGGGATCGAGTGGAACACGGGCGACGTGCTGCTCCTCGCCCCGGTGCTCGCCGCCCTCATCCTGGCGAGCCTCCTGCTGCAGCGGCGGGGTCAGACCCGGGCCGAGCGCAACACCTCCTCGTCCTGGCGGGGTGTGGGTGACGTCCGACCGACGCCCCGGGTGCTGGCCCGCCTGCCCGAGGTCCGTGCGGCCACGGCCGCTCTGTGGCTGCTGATCCTGGCGGCCGTGGTCCTGGGTCCGCTCGCCATGGGGACCAACGGGCAGCTGAAGGCGGCCACCGTCGTCGGCTTCGCCGTGGTGGGCGTGTCGATCGTCGTGCTGACGGGCTGGGCCGGACCGGTCTCGCTCGGTCAGATGGCCGTCGTCGGTGTGGGCGCCGCGGTCGGCGCCCGGGTCATGGGGGAGTGGGGCTGGGAGCCGGTGACGGCGATGCTCGTGGCTGCGCTGGTGGGCGCCGTGGTGGCCGTCGTCGTCGGGCTCCCGGCGCTCCGGCTCGACGGGCTCTACCTGGCGGTGACCACCCTGGCGTTGTCCCTGGCCGCCTCGGCGTGGATCTTCTCCAACCGAATCGCCGAGTGGATCCCGCTCGGGGCCTTCGAGCGTCCGTCGGTCCTGCTGAGCATCCCCGTCGACACGCCGCTGCGGATCTACTACTTCTCGCTCGCGGTGCTGGCGGTCGTGCTCGTGGCGCTCCGAGGGCTCCGGCGGGGCCGCACCGGACGGATCCTGCTGGCGTTGCGCGACAACGAACCCGGCGTGAGCGCCTTCGGTGTGTCCCCGGTGCGGGCCAAGCTCACGGCGTTCGCGGTCTCGGGCGCGGTCGCGGCGGTCGCCGGGGTGCTGTTCGTGTTGCAACAGGGCGCCTTCCGGGCCACGACGTTCCTGCCCGAGGAGAGCCTCACGGTCTTCGTGTCCACGGTCATCGGTGGGCTCGCCAGCCTGACCGGCGGCGTGCTCGGGGCGGTGTTCCAGCGGGGTGCGCAGTGGTTGCTGCCGGCCCCGTGGTCGTTCTTCGCCACCGGCGCCGGGGTGCTCCTGGTCCTGTTGTTCCTGCCGGACGGACTCGGCGGCCTCTGGTGGCGGGTCCGTGACCGCGGCCTGCGGTGGGCGGCGCGCCGGCACTCGGTCCCGTCGCTGGCGCTGGACCGGTCGGCCACCGAGGACCACGTGGTCGACGCCGGAGTCGAGCCCGTCCCCGAGGATCCGGGCGTCGCCGCGGCCGACCGGGCGCTCGCCGAGGTCGGCGGTGCCGCCGCCGGGGAACCGACCGAGGGGGTCGAGTCGTGACCTCCACCGCGCCACCGGCCGACCGCCTGACCTGGGAGGACCTGCGGGAGTCGGCCCGCGGGGTGGTGGCCCCCCGTCGCTGGGCGGCGACCCTGCGCCACCCGGTGCGGGCGCTGCAGGACATGATCGGCGACGGCCCGCTGCTCGCCCTGCTCGTCCTGTTCGGGCTCAACGCCGTCGATGAGCTCGACCGCACGGGGTTCGGCATCCTCCTGCCCAACATCCGGGACGCGTTCGGGCTCTCGAACGCCGGCGTCCTCACGATGCTCGCCCTGATCGGGCTGGGCTCGCTGCTGCTGCAGCTGCCGATCGCCTGGTGGGCCGACACCGGCAACCGCATCGTCATCACCCTGCTGGGCGCGCTGGTGTGGGCGGCGTTCTCGGTCTTCACCGGCCTCTCGGTCGCCATCTGGATGCTCGTCGTCGCCCGGATCGGCTCCGGGATCGGGGCGGCGGTGGTGGCCCCCACCCACAACTCGTTGTTGTCCGACTACTACGCCGTGGACCGGCGGCCGGCGGTGTTCTCGTTCCACCGCGCCGCCAACGTGCTCGGCCAGTTCGCCGGTCCGCTCCTCGCCGGCACCCTGGCGTACTTCTTCGGTTGGCGGACGCCGTTCCTGGTCTTCGCCGTGCCGACGGTCCTCCTGGTGATCGTGGGGACCCGCATGCGGGACCCGGTGCGCGGCGCCCAGGAGCGGAAGGCCGCCGGCGCGTCGGCGGCGGCGATCGAGACCGAGGAGCCGACCGCGAGCTTCGGCGAGGCGTGGCGACTGGTCTGGAAGGTCGACGTGCTGCGCCGCATCTGGTACGCCACGCCGTTCCTGGCGGTGTCGTTCATCGGCTTCGTCGCACTCGCCAGCCTGCTCTACGAGGAGGTGTACCAGCTCAACGAGCTCGAGCGCGGCTACCTGGCGGCGCTGGTCGAACCGTTCCAGCTGGTGGGGTTGGCCGTCGGGGCCCGGTTGGGGACCCGACTGTTCCTGCGGGATCCGGCGCTGGTGTTCCAGTTCCTCAAGTGGGTCGCGCTCACCTGCTCCGCCCTGGCGGCGGTGTTCGCCCTCTCGCCGGCGTTGTGGATGACCGTCGTGGCGAACATCCTCCTGACCACGATCCTGGCGATCCTGCTGCCCGGCCTGCTCGCCACCCTCTCGCTGGCGATCCCGGCGCGGGCCCGGGCGATCGGGTTCTCCGTCTCCTCGTGGTGGGCGATCCCGGGGCTGTTGCTCCTCCCGGCCATCGGCTGGATCAGCGACACCTTCGGCACCCGCCAGGGGATGCTCGTGATGACGCCCGTCCTCGCCGTCGGTGGCCTCATGATCGCGTCGGGCGGCAAGGTGATCCGGCGGGACATCGACGACGTCTGGAGGTCGTCCGCCGCGCGGTCCCAGGCCCTGGTGGATCGGGCCGAGGGTCGTTCCAAGTTGCTCGTCGTCCACGATCTGAACGTGGGGTACGGCGGGATGCAGGTCCTGTTCGACGTGAACATGGAGGTCGCCGAGGGCGAGGTCGTCGCGCTCCTGGGCACGAACGGCGCCGGGAAGTCCACGCTGCTGCGGGCGGTCTCGGGCGTCACCGAGGCCGACTTCGGGGCGGTGATCCTGGACGGCCGGGACATCACCCACGCCCCGCCCAGCGAGATCGCCCGGCTCGGCGTCGGGCAGGTCCCGGGTGGTGCAGCGGTGTTCCCGAGCCTCACCGTGCGGGAGAACCTGCGGACCGCCGGGTGGCTCCTCCGCCGGGACGCGGACCGCCTGCAGCGCCGGACCGAGCAGGTGCTCGGGTCGTTCCCGGTGCTCGCCGAACGGCTCGACGAACCGGCGGCGAACCTCTCCGGCGGCCAGCAGCAGATGCTGGGGTTGGGGATGGCCCTCATCAGCGAGCCGAAGCTGCTGGTGATCGACGAGCTGAGCCTCGGCCTGGCACCGGTCGTGGTCGGCCAGCTCGCCGAGCTGGTGCGGGAGGTGGCAGCTCGTGGCACGACCGTGCTGCTCGTGGAGCAGTCGGTGAACATCGCGCTCGAGCTGGCCACGACGGCGTACTTCATGGAGCGCGGCCGGATCCGGTTCTCCGGGCCGGCCCGGGAGCTCCTGGAGCGTCCCGACCTCCTGCGGGCGGTCTTCCTCGACGACACGGGCCCGGCGGCGGCCGCTCCGGCCGCATCGGCGGTGAGGGCCACCGGCGACCGGGACTCGGCGATGCCGGCGCTGCGCCTCGAGGGGGTGACCCGTCGCTTCGGCGGCGTCATCGCGGTCAACGACGTCACGCTGGACGTCGCTCCCGGTCAGGTGGTCGGCCTCATCGGCCAGAACGGTGCGGGCAAGACGACCATCTTCGACCTCATCTGCGGCTACCAACCGCTCGACGGGGGCCGGATCCTCATCGGCGACCGGGACCTCGGGGACTCGTCCCCGGCGGCGCGGGCCCGGCTCGGTCTCGGTCGGACGTTCCAGGGTGGACGGCTGTTCCCCGGACTCATCGTGTCCGAGGCGATCGCCGTGTCCCTCGACCGGACGGTCGACGTCCGTGACCCGTTCAGCGACGCCCTCCGCCTGCCGGCGGCCTACGACAGCGAGCTGGCGGTGGCGGCGCGGGTCGACGAGCTGCTCGCCCTGTTCGGCCTCGAGGCGTACCGGGACGTGTTCGTCGCCGATCTCTCCACCGGAACGAGGCGCATCGTCGAACTGGCCTGCGTGGTCGGCCACCAGCCCTCGCTCCTGCTCCTCGACGAACCCGGAGCCGGCGTCGCCCAGCGCGAGGTCGAGGCGCTCGGCGGCCTGTTGCTGCGCATCCGCGACGAGTTGGGCTGCGGCATCGTGCTGATCGAGCACGACATGCCGCTGGTGTCCTCCGTGGCGGACGGGCTCGTGGCGCTCGAGGCCGGGTCCGTCATCTCGAGCGGAGCGCCGGCTCAGGTCCTCAGCGACCCGCTCGTCGTCGCCTCCTACCTTGGGCAGGACCGCTCGGTGGTGGAGCGGTCGGGTCCCGGTGGGGCGGCGCCGGAGCCGGGAACCCCCATGACGGCCGTGGCCACGGCCACCGACCCCGAGCCCGACACGGAGGAACGATCGTGAGCACCGAGGAGGGTTCCCCAGTGGAGGACGCCGGATCGCCCGGAGGGATTGCGGCGGGGCGCGGCACCCCGGCCCGGGGCAACGCGCTGCGCCGATGGGGGCCGTTCACTGCGATCCTGCTCGCCCTGGCACTGTTCGTCGGCCTCGTCGCCCGGGGCGGGGGCGAGTCCGTCGCGGTCGACGACACCCTCCCCGAGTCGGGCCTCATGGCCGACCCGGCCAACGTCGAGCTCCCCAACGGCGTGCTCCCGTTCGAGGTGGCCGAGGCCCGGGGCGAGGTCGGCGACATCGACTGGGGCCCCCGCTGCGACGTGGAGACCGGCCGCCTGCGACTCCCGTTGTCGCCGCCGCCCTCGTGCTTCGCCCCGTTCGAGGGCGACAACGGCGGGGCCACCTCGACCGGTGTCACGGCGGAGACGATCAAGGTCGTCGTCTACACCCCGCAGCTCAACGACCCGTTGTTGAGCTTCATCTACGCGCAGATCGGCAACGACGACACACCGCAGAAGGTCTTCGACACCTACGTCGGGTTCAACGAGATCATGGCCCGCTACTACGAGACCTACGGCCGGAGGGTCGAGCTGATCAAGTACGAGGCGACGGGGAGCAGCGCGGACGCCGTGGCGGCCGCCGCCGATGCCGAGACGATCGCCCGTGACATCCAGCCCTTCGCCGTGCTCGGCGGGCCGAACCTGACCGGGGCGTTCGCCGAGACGCTGGCCGCGAACCAGGTCCTGTGCATCTCGTGCGCGCCGGGCCAGACCGCCGAGTGGTTCGAGGAGCGGGGGCCCTACGTCTGGGACATCGGCAAGAACATCGACCAGAACATCCAGATGACCGCCGAGTACGTGACCAAGCGGCTCGCCGGCGGGAACGCCGTCTACGGCGGGCCGGAGGTGGTCGACCAGCCCCGGGTGTTCGGCCGGGTGTTCCTCGAGGGGCTCAATGCCTCGCAGGAACCGAGTGAGCGGTTCCGGGCCCTGCTCGGGGAGGGCGGCGTCGAGTTCGCCGAGGAGGCCTCGTACGCCGATCCGGTGAGTCTGGGCGGCACCGCCCGGGAGATCATGGCCCGCTTCAAGGCCGCCGGCGTGACCACCATCCTGTTCGCCGGTGATCCGCTGGCCCCGCAGGCGCTGACCCAGGCGGCGACCGAGCAGGACTACTTCCCCGAGTGGGTCATCACCGGCTCGGCGCTCACCGACACGACCATCTTCGGGCGCACCTACGACCAGGCCCAGTGGGAGCACGCGTTCGGTCCGTCGAACCTGTTCGCCCGCGTGAGTCCGACCGTGGCCGGGTCCGGGTACCTGTACCGCTGGTACTTCGACGGGGCCGAGCCGCCGGCCCAGCAGTCCGCGTTGATCCTGCCCAGCCTGCAGCTGCTCTACGGCGTGCTCCAGGGGGCGGGGACCGACCTCTCGCCCGAGATGTTCCGCCAGGTCATCTTCGCCTCCGAGATCATCCCCGGCTCGGTGATCGCCCCCCAGATCAGCTGGGGCGAGCGGGGCATCTGGCCCGGGGTCGACTACGCAGGCCTCGACGACCAGACCGAGGTCTGGTGGGACCCGTCGGCCACCGGCGAGGACGAGATCGGCAACGACGGTGCCGGGATGTGGACCTACGCCGACGGGGGCCGTCGGTACCTGCCCGGCGGTTGGCCCGACTCGCCACCCGCGCTGTTCGGCGACGACGTGAACCCGGTGGCGCTCTACGAGCAGCTGCCCGAGGGGATCACGCTCCCGCAGTACGAGCCGCTGCCCCGCTGAGCCGACCGCCCCTGGCTCAGTCGTCGTCCTGGTGGCGCAGGAACTCCTGGAGCTCGGCTGCGAGCTCGTCGCCGGTCGGGAGCTCGCCGCCGTCGAGCAGGGTCTCGAGGTCGGTGTCGTCGTCGGAGTCGGCGAGCTCCTCGAGCTGGGTCACCATGGCCTGGTGCTGGGGGTTCTCGGCGACCAGCGCGTCGAGTCGCTCACGGGTGGCGGCGGCCTCCTCGCGGAGCTCGCCGTAGGCGGGTTCGATCCCGGTGGACCGACCGAGCCCGTCGAGCAGCGAGACGCTGGCCGCCGGGTACGGCATGGAGGCGACGTAGTGGGGGACCTGCGCCCAGAGGCCGAACGTCGGGATCCCGTTGGCGTTGAGCACCTGGTCCAGCACGGCGTGGATCCCGGCGGGCACGTCGAGGGTGCCGCGGACGTAGCCGCGCATGTGGTCCGAGAGGTCCGGCGAGGACGTGGTGATCGCCAGCTTGGCGTCGCGGGTGTGGGGGACCGGAGCGGGGTAGGCCCCGAGCGTCACGGCCGAGCGGCAGTCCAGCTCGAGGGCCAGTTCCACGACCGCCTCGGCGAAGGCGAGCCACTCGAAGTCGGGCTCGGCCCCCACGAGCACGGCCACGTCGGCGCCGCGCTCGTCCAGACCGGCGCGGAGCTCGGTCGCCGGCCAGGTCAGCCCGGTGATGAGCCCGTCCTCGAGGTGCATGATCGGGCGCCGGGCCCGGTGGTCGAGCAGGCGGTCGGCGTCGAAGGACGCCACGGTCTCGGCGTCGGCGCCGGTCAACAGCGCCGACATGGCGTTGGCCGACCCCATCCCGGCGTCGATCCACCCCTCGAGGCCGATGACGAGCACCGGTCGGTCCAGTTCGGGCACGACGATGCGCTCGTAGAGTTCGCTCACAGGATTCCCGCCTCCTCGGCCGTGGTCAGCGTCGTGTCCGCCAACAGGTCGAGCATCCGGCGGAACCCCTCGACCTGCTCCGTCGGGACCTCGCCCATGGCCCCGCCGGCGTACCTGGCGTACACGCCGGCGATGATGCAGGTCAGCTTCCAGAAGCCGAACGCCACGTAGTAGCCGAGCTGGGACAGGTCCCGGTCGGAGCGCTCGGCGTACCGCTGCACCAACTCCGCAGACCTCGGGAAGCCGTCCAGCGCGGTCGGTGCCGCCTGCGGGAGGACGGCCGGGCCGCCCGGATCCGTCCAGTAGACGCAGAGCAGGCCCAGGTCCGCGAGCGGGTCGCCGAGGGTGCAGATCTCCCAGTCGAGGACGGCGACCACGTTGCCGTCGTCGCCGAGCATGCAGTTGTCGAGCCGGGAGTCGCCGTGGACGATCGCCACGCCCTGTTGTTCGGGGACATGGGCCGCCAGGGCGTCGTGGATCTCGTGGACCGCCCGGAGGCCGAGCCCACCCGGGACCTGCTCCTCGGACTGCTGGAACTGCCCGTACCAGCGGCGGAGCTGCCGCGGGACGTACTCGCCATGGCGTCCCAGATCGGCCAGGCCGACCTCGTCGAGGTCCACCCCGTGGATCGCCGCCAGGACGTCGACGAGCGACTCGCCGGACCGGCGCCGGGCCGCGACGTCGAGCTGCTCCGCCTCGGCCGGTGAGCGCACGACGTGCCCGTCCACGAAGTCCATGACGTAGAACGGCGCGCCGTTCACCGCCGGGTCCTCGCACAGTCCGACCGCCGGTGGGACCGGCACCGCAGTGGGCCCGAGGGCGGAGATGATCCGGTGCTCACGGGCCACGTCGTGGGCGGTGGCGAGCACCTGGCCGAGCGGCGGCCGTCGCAGGACCCAGCGGGTGCCGTCGGCGTCGGTCACGGCGTAGGTGAGGTTCGAGTGGCCCCCGGCGATCAGCTCGAAGCGCAGCGGCGGCGTGGCGAGCGGCACGTTGCGGGCGAACCATGCGGTCACGCCCTCGGCGTCGATCCCCTCGGGTGTGCGTCCGGATTCGGACACGCAGGCTCCTCGTCGTGGCGGCTCCACCCGGACGGGTGGCCGGCGTCACGCTAGTGCCTTCGTGGGGCCGTCCGGCCACCGCCGGTAGAGTCGACCGGCAACCCGACGGAGGACCCGACGAAGGAGAGGTGACCCGTGGCCGACGTGACCGATGCGACCTTCGGGACCGCGGTGATCGAGCGATCCCACCAGGTGCCGGTGGTGGTCGACCTGTGGGCGGAGTGGTGCGGGCCGTGCCGGACGCTGGGGCCGATCCTCGAGCGGGTCGTGGCCGAGACCGAGGGCGCCGTGGAACTGGCCAAGGTCGACGTTGACGCCAACCCGCGGGTCGCCCAGCAGTTCCAGGTGCAGTCGATCCCGGCCGTCTACGCCATCCGGGACGGCGCCGTGGCCGACAGCTTCCTGGGTGCGCTCCCCGAGGCCCAGGTCCGGGAGTTCGTGGCCCGCATCAGCGGACCGGGGGAACCGAGCGAGGTCGATCGACTGCTCGCCGCCGGTGACGAGGACTCCCTACGTGCAGCGCTCGAGCTCGACGGGGGTGAGACCCGGGTGGTGCTCGCGCTCGCCGACCTGCTCGTGGCCGACGGGCGCGGCGACGAGGCGCTCGCCGTGCTGGAGCGGATCCCCGAGTCCCCGGAGACCCGCCGGATCGCCGCACTGGCCCGCGTCGGTCACCGCCCCGACGGCGCTGAGATCACCGACCGGCTGCAGTCGCTCCTGGACCGGGCCGCCGAGGACGAGTCGGCCCGGAGCGAGTTCGTCGACCTGCTCGAACTGCTCGACGAGGCCGACCGCACCGAGTGGCGCCGCCAGCTCTCGGCCCGGCTCTTCTGAAGCGGGGGCCGTCCCTGCGGGCCCGGAACACGGGCCCCGCGGCCCGGCGGTGCGCCACCGGGCCGCCCGGGACGGCCACCTAGGCTCGGGTGCTCCGCCGGACCCACGCGGTCGGTGGCCTCGACGGGTACGCCGTCCCCCAGCGTCCCCGAGGCCGTTCCGAGGCGTCGTGTCCCCACCGGGTCCGAACGATCCCGATCCCAGCCGCCACGCCCGCGGGTCCGCCCGGGATGCAGCCGATCTGCGTGGTTCGCAGGAGGCGGCCCTCGACCAGCTCGTCCGGCGGGCCGGTGGCGCCGGGTCCGCCCGGTCATCGGGCGGCCCGACCGGGTTCCGCTGGCCGCCGGACCGTCGCGTGGTGGCCGTCGTCGTCGTGGTGGTCCTGCTCGCGTCGGCCCCGTGGTGGTGGCAGCTCCGTCGTCCCCGGCCCGCCGAGCAGACCCTGCCCCGGGCGGATGTCACCACGACCCCGGCCCCGTCGAGCACCGGCGGCCCGGGATCCGGTGGCACCGGCGCCGACCACTCGGCGACCGGTGGGGCGGGGGCCGCGAGTCCGGTCGACGGTGACTCGGGAACCGGACCCGGTGATGGCGGTGAGCTCGTCGTCCACGTCGTCGGTGGGGTGCTGCGTCCGGGGGTTCTGCGGCTGCCCGCCGGCGCCCGGGCCGTGGACGCCGTGGAGCTGGCGGGTGGTCTGGTGCCGCTCGCCGACAGCGCCCGGGTCAACCTGGCCGCCGAGCTGGTCGACGGCCAGCGCCTGGTGGTGCCGATCGTCGGGCAGGAACCGCCGAGCGAGGTGTTCTCGTCCCCGGGTGCCGCCCGACCTGCTCCGGGGGCGGCGACCGGTTCGTCGAGTGGCCCCTCGAGCGGCCCCTCCGTGCCGCTCGACGTCAACGTCGCCAGCGCCGAGGAGCTCGATGGCCTGCCCGGCATCGGCCCGTCCACGGCGGCGGCCATCGTGGACCATCGGGACACGACGGGACCCTTCCGGTCCGTCGACGGCCTGCTCGACGTCCGGGGGATCGGCGACGCGAAGCTCGAGGCCATCCGCGACCTGGTCACGGTCGGGTGAGGACGGGTGCGCTCGTCCTCTGCGCGGCGGCCGCTGCTGCCGCCGCCGCCCACGGCCCGCTCGGCTGGAGCGTCGTCGCACTCGCGTTCGTGGCGGTGCTCGTGGCCGGCCTGCTTGCGAGCCGGAGGCGCGTGTCGGTCCGCTCCGTGGTGGCGGTGGCCGTCGCGATGGTGTCCGTGGCCCTCCTGGCCGGGGTACGCGCCGCGGCCGAACGCCGTCCGGTCGACGCCGGGGTGCAACCGGGTGTCCGCATCGATGCCGTCGTGCAGCTCGCCGACGACCCGACGACCTCGGCGGCCGGTGTCCGGGTCGTCGTCCGCCACGAGGGTCGCCGGTTCCTGGCGCAGTTCCCCGGGGCGCTGTCGCCACTGGTCGCCGACCTCCTCGCCGGCGACCACGTCCGGGTCGCCGGTCGGCTCGACACGCTCGATCGGGCCCCACTGGGGTGGCGCCGGAGCCGTCACCTGGTCGGGGCGCTCCGTGTCGACGGGGCGACTCCCGGCCCGGCGGCGCCACCCTGGATACGTGCGGCCAACGCCACGCGCCGGACGTTGCAGGACGGTCTGGCCGGCCTGGACGAACGGACCGCCTCGCTGGCCCTCGGCCTGGTCATCGGTGACGACCGCGGGCAGGAGGACCTGGACCGATTCCGGTTCCGGGCCTCGGGGCTGGGGCACCTCCTGGCCGTGTCCGGCCAGAACGTCGCCTTGACGATCGTGGCCGTCGGCCCCGCCCTGCGTCGCCTACCCCTGCGTTGGCGGTGGCTGGCAGGCAGTGCCGTCGTGGCGGCCTTCGTCCTGGTGACCCGCGCCGAGCCCTCGGTCCTGCGGGCGGCGACCATGGCCGTCATCGCGCTCGTGGCGGCATCGTCGGGCCGTCCCCTCGACGGCCTGCGTGCGGTGGCGGCGACGGTGCTCGTGCTGGTCCTGGTGGACCCGATGCTGGTCCACTCGGTCGGCTTCCAGCTCTCGGTGGCGGCGACGATCGGCCTGACGCTCGCCGGCGCCCCGATCGCCGCCGGCCTGCGGGGGCCGCGCTGGTGGCGCGAGGTCCTGGGCGCCAGCGTGGCGGCGACCCTGGCGACGCTGCCGGTCCAGGTGCTGACCTTCGGGTCGGTGCCGGTGGTCGGCCTCATCGCCAACGTCCTCGCCGTCCCGGTGGCCGGGATCGTGGTCGTGGCCGGGCCGCCGGCGGGCCTGGTGGCCGGCCTGGTGCACCCCTCGGTCGGTCGCGTCCTGGTCTGGCCCGTCGGGCTCCTCGTCGAGTGGATCGACCGGGTCGCCACCTGGTGCAGCCGGGTGCCGGTCGGGCCGGTCGACGGGGCCCGGGCAGCCGCCGTGCTGGTCGGTGCGGCGCTGGTGGTCGCCGCGCTCCGGCTGCCGACCCGCCGGGCCGATCGCTGGGCCGACAGTGGCGCCGGTTGCCGCGCCGATTCCGCGCTGCGGGTCGTCCCGGGAGTGGCCGGCGCCGTCCTGGCGGTGCTGGCCATCGTGCCCGCCCCGCTCGGCGCCGGTGTCCACCGGTTGGCCGGCGGGGCCGTCCTGCAGGTCGACCCCGGGGGCGAACGCTCCCTCCGGCTGGCCGCCGGGGCCGATCCGCTCGACGTCCTCGAGGGGCTCTGGATGGTCGGTGCCCATCGCATCGACCGGGTCGAGGCGCCCGATGGCTCGGCCGCTGCGACGGCCGTGGTCGAGCAGTTCCGTCCGGAGGGCGTCACGGTCGGGCGGTAGCGTCGCCGGCGTGGCGACCGCTCCTCCCGCTCCTCCGCTCGTGGCCGTGGACGAATCCACCTGGACCCGGCTCGGTGGTACGCCCGCGGGTTCCGCGGTGGACCTGGTGGTGGGGCCCGACGGGGCGGTGGTCGGGACGCCCGGCGGAACCGTCGCCCGGGACCTGGACCCGCTGCTCGACCTGCGGGTTGGCGCGTCGGCGGGCGACCCGGGCGACCCGGAGGACCGGCTGGCCGACCTCGTCGGCGCGGTCCTCCTGGCCGACGCCGCGACCGACCCGGCGTCGCGGCCCGCGGTGGTGCTGACCGACGACCCCGTCGAGGCGCGGCGGGTGCTGTCGGTCATCGCCGCCCTCCGACTCGAGTACGAGGGGGCCGGGTCGTGACCCGCAGGTTGGCGCTGTTCCGGGGGTCGGACCCGGGTCTGCTCGGCGACGCCGTGGGCCACGCAGTCGACGCCGCCCTGGACGGGGCCGAACGCAGCGAGGTGCTCGACGACTACCGCGGCGAGGACTACCAGCCCGGCGACGTGGCCATGTCCTGCGGCACCATCTCGATGTTCGGCGACCGGGTCGTGGTGGCCCGAGACCTCCAGCGGTTCGGGACCGACGACCTGGCCCCGCTGCTGGCCGCCATCGCCGACCTGGCCGAGGACGTGAGTCTCATCCTGGTCTGGGAGGGCACGGGGCCGGGTTCACGCCGCAAGTCCGACCCGCTCACCACCCTGGTCGGGGCGGTGACCGAGGCCGGGGGGACGGTCACGGTCTGCGACCCACCCAAGGGCAAGGGGGCGACGGCCTGGGTGGGGGAGCAGATCGCCGCCTCGGGGATCACCCTCACCCGCCGCGCCGAGTCGGACCTGGTGGGCCGTCTCGGTGAGGACGTGGCCAGGGTCCGGGACGTGCTGGCCCAGCTCCGGGCGGTCTTCGGTGCCGGAGCCGGGCCGCTGGACCTCGACGAGATCGAACCCTTCCTCGGTGAGGCCGGCGGGGTGCCGCCCTGGGAGCTCACCGACGCGATCGACCGTGGCGACGTCCCGGCCGCGGTCGGCAACGTCCGCCGGATGGTCGTGGGTGGCGGCCGCCATCCGCTCCAGGTCCTGGCCACGCTGCAGTCCCACTACGAGAAGCTGGCCCGACTCGAGGGCAGCGGTGCCCGGGACGAGCGTGCGGCTGCGGCCCTGCTCGGGCTGAAGGGTTCGACCTTCCCGGCCAAGAAGGCGCTGGCGAGCGCCGGGCGGCTGGGTCCCAACGGCATCCGTCGCGGGCTGCGGCTGGTGGCGGCCGCCGACGTGGATCTGCGTGGTCGGACGGCGCAGCCCGCAGAGAGCGTGCTCGAGGTGCTCGTGGCCCGACTGGCGGCGCACCGCCGCTGAGGCGACCGCCTCAGGCGTCGGTGCCGAGGCGCCGCATCAGCCGCGACTTGCGACGGGCTGCGGTGTTGCGGTGCAGGACGCCCTTGGCGGCGGCCTGGTCGATGCGCTTGACGGCGAGACGGACCAGTTCGTCGGCGTCGTCACCGGTGGCGGCCTCGGCCTGCTTGATCCGGGTCTTCAGCTCGGAGCGCACGGCGCGGTTGCGCAGCCGTGCCGCCTCGTTCTGGCGGTTCCGCTTGATCTGGCTCTTGATGTTCGCCACGTCGTCAGTCCTGCGTCTCGTCGTCGACCGGTCACGGCCGGTGCCTCGGCCCGGAGAGCGTAGCGGGTCACGCCCCCGACGTCAGGTCCGCGTCCTCGGCGGGCCGGTTCGGTCGACCCGCCGGTTGCGGGCAGACTGTGGTCTCCCCGGCCCCGTGCCGACCGACCCAGCAGGCCTGTGAGCGAACTCTCCCGCATCCGCAACCTCTCGATCATCGCCCAC
>SXGR01227244.1_pt1 | contig 17246 bp, 17 predicted proteins | sample 3174711 | NCBI WGS metagenome assembly SXGR01 (sample SAMN11356860, study PRJNA531348) | freshwater metagenome | isolation source: freshwater sample F1-60 | place: China: Fuxian Lake, Yuxi | collected 2017-12-25
CGCCCGCCTGCGTCTCGATGATCGGAAGGGCAGTCAGCGAGCCGTTACCGTTCTTCTCGTTCACACGAGCGGATCGTTCGAGCAGGCGGCTGTGAAGATAAAAGACGTCGCCCGGATACGCCTCACGGCCGGACGGACGTTTCAACACAAGCGATACCTGGCGGTAAGCGACGGCCTGTTTGGACAGATCATCATAAATGATGAGCGCATCCATGCCGTTATCCATGAACCATTCGCCCATCGACGCACCGGCAAACGGCGCGAGATATTGCGCGGCGGCAGGCGCATCCGCGCCGGCGGCCACAATGATGGTGTATTCCATCGCGCCCGCCTTTTCCAACTCGGCTATCACACGCGCGATGTTCGACTGCTTCTGACCGATCGCGACGTAGATGTTATAGACTGGACGGTAGCCTGCCTCACCAGCGTTCTGCCTGTTGATCTTCGCCTGGTTGATCATCGTGTCCACGCCGATGGTCGTCTTGCCCGTCGAACGGTCGCCGATGATCAATTCGCGCTGGCCGCGTCCAATCGGAATCATCGCATCAATCGCCATGATGCCCGTCTGTAGCGGCTGGCTGACGGATTTGCGTTTGATGATGCCAGGGGCGATTTTCTCCACGGGATAGAAGGCCGATTCCTTTATGGGTCCTTTACCATCGACCGGGCGACCGAGTGTATCGACCACGCGACCAAGCAGCCCCTTGCCGACAGGCACGGAGAGCAGTTTGCCGGTCGTCTTGACCTCAGTTCCCTCGCGAATGGCAAGATAATCGCCGAGCACGATGGCACCGACCTCGGTCTCTTCGAGGTTCAGCGCGATGCCGATGACCCCGTTGCCGAAGTCGAGCATCTCGTTGAGCATCGCGTCGGTGAGGCCTTCGATTTTGGCCACACCGTCGGAGATTTCACGTACGGTGCCGACATTTTGCTTTGCCACCGACGTTTTGACGCCTGCGATTTGGGCCTCGATTTCCTGAAGAAGATTGCTCATGGGTTCGTAATGCGTAATTCGTGATCAGAAGCTGTCGGACAAGGATTCCAAGCGGGCGGCAATGCTGCCGTCATAAACGTCACTGCCCACCTTGATGCGCAGGCCGCCGATCAGGGCACTGTTCTGCGCGAAAGAAATGTTCAAACCGGTGCCGTGCTTTCGCGTCAGGCTTGATTGCAGACTTGCCTGCAAGGCGGGCGCTAAGACTACCGCGCTCTCGACAACAGCCTGACGCCGATCCAAGTCGAGTTTCACGAGCCGCTGAAAATGATGGAGGATGCCAACGTAACCGCGCGGCTTCCTGGCAATGACAGCCGAAACCGCCTGCCGGGCACGGTTGTCGTCGAGAATTCCCTCGATCTTGCAGGTGTTGAACAACTGCTTGGCGTCTCGTCGGGCTTGTTTGCTGATCTTCACGGCAGCGTAATTCGTGATGTGTAATCGGTTACCGGGCTAGGCAGCCAGTTGCTTGCTGGTCTCCTCTGCGAGGCGGGTTTGATCGTCTGTAGTCAAAATCTTGCCAGTGACCTTCGCGGTAGTGGAAACGACGAGGCGTCCGACTTCCTTTCGCAACTCGGTCTTCATGCGGGTGAGCTCGGCTTCATTGGACTGGCGCGCCTTGTTGATGATGTCCTGGGCGGCTGCCACGGCCTTCTGGGTCTCGGTCTCAGTGACCTTGGCGGCGGCGTTGCGGGCTTCCTCGACGATCTTGTTCGCCTGTGTGCTGGCTTGGGTCAAAATCTCTTGAATCCTAACCTGGGTGTTGGCGAGGTCTGCCTTGCTCTTTTCAGCGGCCGCCAGTCCATCCGCGATCCTGGTGCGACGTTCTTCGAGAAGCGTGAGCACCGGGCCGTATGCAAATTTCTTGAGCGCCAGCGCAACGATGACGAAAAGGATGATTTGCGAAATCAGCAGCTGCCAGGAGACGCCAAATTCCTTGGCAATTGTGCCTACCTTTTCAGCGACTGGGTTGGCAGCGGCAAGCATGACGATTGAATTCATGTCAGTTGAAAAATGTTCGGGCGCGGCGACTGCCACCGCGCCCAAAAGGCTTACTTCGGCGCCAGAAAGATGGCGAAGAATACAACACCTTCCGCGAGTGCCGCGAAGATGATGGCCATATTCCGGATTTCGCCAGCGGCTCCCGGGTTTCGTCCGGTTGCTTCGGCGGCCTTCATGCCGATGATACCTACACCGATGGCCGAACCGATGGCGGCCAGACCGATGTGCAGGCTTCCCGACAATTCTGCCAGCATTGGGCTGAACATACTATTTGCCTTTCTGTTTGTTGTTTCCGTCCGCCCCCGCAGTTCGCCCACGGTCTGGCGGTCGAAATTGATTTAGTGTTGATGCGCCGCGTGTCCGTGCGCGTGCGCCTTGTCATGACCGCCCCCGTGATCATCGTGATGGGCAGCCATCAGGGCGGTGAACACCGATGTTAGCAGCGTGAAGACCAGCGCTTGCACCAGTCCAACAAGTAATTCCAGGAAGTAGAAGGGCAGTGGCAGCAACCAGCCGAGCCACGGCACCAAAGTCATCATAGACTCAAGAATGTTCTCTCCCGCGAAAACGTTGCCAAACAGACGAAAACTGAGGGACACCGGACGAAAAGCAATGGAAATGACCTCGATCAGACCGACAAAGAAGAAAATCCCCATCATCGCGATAGCAGCAATTCCACCACCCCCTCCACCTCCGCCAAAAATGTGTTTGAGGAATCCTCCCGGACCAAGCGCTTGCAGCGACCAGACAGTCCACATCACAAAAAACGTTAATGACATGGCCAGCGTCATGTTCAGGTCCGCGTTGCCACCGCGCAACAGCGGCTCACTGGCATGGAAGTGACCCTGGGCATTTGCATGGCCGTAACCAATGGTGCCAACTCCCGGGATGAGCCCAAACCAGTTCGTGAAGAGAATGAAGATGAAGAGGGTTCCGAAAAACCAGAACGACTTCTTCACCAATTCAGATCCGAGGATGCCTTCCAGAAACCCGTGCAGACTCTCAATGAGCCATTCGATGAAATTTTGAAGCCCCGCCGGGATAAGTTGAGCCCGGCGCATGGCAACTTGAGAGATGAAGATCAACCCAGCAGCAACGATCCAGGTCACCAACATTGAGTTGGTGAACACCAGCGGGCCAACGTGGAACTGCGGCGCAGCAGGGGGAAGACCGTGATGTTCACCGGCACTTGCCGCAGTGTCCGCATGCTCGGCGGCCATCAACGTGACGGTGAAGAACGCCAGCAACAATGCAGTTGTAATTGATTTGATCATCGCCTGTTTCGCCAAGTTGGGGGACACTAAGCCCCCGCACGAATCGGTCTATCTGTCGAAAATCGGCAGCCAAGTTGCCCAAGCGTGCTTTTTTTACAAGGGTTTTTTCCGGGAATTTTTCAAGTTTTAGGGCGACTACAGCCGGACTCCCGAAAATCTAATACCCATTACAACCCGGGCTCGGAAAGAAAGATTTGAAGACGATTGACTAAGCATCACTTGCCTCCGGCACGAATGAAAGCAACTCTCACAAGGCCATCTTCAACGCAGTCATCACCCAGTCGATGTCGGCAGCGAATCTCCTGAAACTCTCTTCAACTGACATGCCATTGCCCATCACTGCACAGAGATCAGTTGTTTGATTTGAAATTTGTCGATCCGCTTGCGCAGGGTTGCTCGTGTAATACCCAGCAGCTTCGCCGCCTGTACTTGATTCCCTCCGGTCTCGGCCAGGGAGTGAATGATCAATTCCCGCTCCACAGCAGGGATGATCTTGAGCTTGCCATCACTGCGAGCCCATCGGAAAAGTGTCTGAGACACGGCACGGAGGTCTGGAGGATCACCTGCGAGGTTTTGAGAAGTCGTCCTTCCGGGCAATGGACCGGGAACATCTGCCGCACTGCCAGCCGTCAATGGCGTGCCCAGTTCCGACGGAAGGTCGGCTGGCAGGATCAGGTCACCCTTTGCCATCACCGTGGCACGTCGCACAACGTTTTCGAGTTCACGCACATTGCCCGGCCATTGATGTCTCTCCAACACAGCAAGCACCTCGGGTGTGTAGGATTTTGGACGTTGCTTTTGATTCCTCCCGATCTTGCGCAAAAAATAGTTCACCAGTAGCGGTATGTCCTCAAGCCGGTCGCGAAGAGGGGGCATCTGGACGCGTACTACGTTCAACCGGTAAAACAAGTCCTCACGAAACTCCTTTGCAGCCACGGCCTGTTCCAGTGGCTTGTTCGTCGCTGCAATCACTCGCACATCCACATCCACCTGCTTATTGCCTCCCACCCTCTCGAATGTACCAGATTGTAACACTCGAAGAATCTTTGTCTGCGTCGAGGGCGACATGTCGCCAATCTCATCCAAAAAGATCGTGCCCCCGTTGCACTGCTCAAACTTGCCGATGCGCTGCGTTGCCGCACCAGTAAAAGCCCCGCGCTCGTGGCCAAACAATTCGCTCTCAAGGAGGTTTTCGGGAATTGCCGCGCAATTGATCGCAATGAAAGGCTTCTCGTTTCGCTTGCTGTGTTGATAAATCGCCCGCGCGACAAGTTCTTTGCCAGTGCCGCTCTCACCTGTGATGAGCGCGGTGGCATCTGAAACCGCGAGCTGTCCAATCAGCTTGAAAACGCTCTGCATGACGTCCGTCCGCCCCACAATGCCAACATCATAATCTTCGGAGTCCGGCAAGGGCTCGTACGAGACCACTTCCTTCATCGCTCTCGCGGCCTGGAGCGCGCTTTCGATCACTTGCTTGAGCTTGGGAATGTCGAACGGTTTCAACAGGTAGTCGTACGCCCCCAATTTCATCGCCTCGATCGCGGTCTGAGTTGTGCCGTACGCTGTCATCATGATCACCAGGAGCTTGGCATCTGTCTGCCTGAGCCGCCGGAGCGTCTCGAGTCCGGTCATCCCGCCCATCCGGACATCCATGACGACCAGGTCAGGCTTGATCTTTGAAATAAGCTTGAGCCCTTCCTCACCACTGGACGCTGCCGCGATTTCGACCTGTGGGGATTCAAAAATACGGCGGAACGAGTACTGCACGTCCACTTCGTCATCTATCAAAAGTAATTTTTCCATCGTGAGCGAACCTTCGCGTGAGATGAGATCATAGGGCGGAAGGAGAGTTTTGCACCGAGATAATTCTTCAAGAACTGCTGTGGGGCTTATGCCAGCAACTTGGAAAATTCAAAGCTGCTGTGGGAGCAAACGTGAATTTCCACGCCCGCTAAAAGACGAATCCTCCGAAGGTCCAATCACCTCCGAAGGATTATAAAACAACTTGGAGCGCTTCGCCGCCACCGTTATCGGCAATATCTGTGATGGCGGTGGTGTTGGCTGAATCCAATGACTGGCTTGATGCGCCAACTTGAACCGTCAAATTCGACTTGAGGGATTGAGTTTTATTCTGAGTGAGCCTATCTGTGCATAACACACGTCAAATGACTGACTTGCACCATCAAGAACAGAGCCCTAAGAAGCGGAGAAAGCTCCCCAGGTCATTCAAAGAACTCACACCAAGCAATCATTTCAGCCCCCGTACGTTCTTCCATGAACTCGTCTGGAAGGCCCTCCTCACCAAACGTCGTGGCGAATATCAGGAGCCAAAATTTCCCGCTCTGCACCGTGGCGAGCTGGCAATTACGTGGATTGGCCATGCTTCGTTCCTCGCACAATTCAGTGATCTGAACGTTCTGATCGATCCGAACTTCGCCAACTGGATTTTTCTGCTGAAACGAATCAAACGCGCCGGACTTCGCGCCTCCGACCTGCCGCCTATCGACCTTCTGCTCCTGACACACGCGCACTTTGATCATTTTCACAAACCGTCTCTTCGCAAATTACCTTCACCCAAGATTGCCGTGATGCCCTGGGGCATGGGCGACCTTGCCAAAAACCTCGGCTTCGGGCGCGTTGTCGAGCTCCAGTGGTGGGAGAGTTTCAGCCACGAGGATTGGAAGGTGACCTTGACACCGACGAAACATTGGGGGGCTCGAATGCTCCACGACGAACATCGCGGCTATGGCGGTTTCATCTTGGAGCATCAGGGGCGCCGGCTATTTCATGCAGGGGACAGCGCCTACTTCGACGGCTTCAAGGAAATCGGGCGTCGGTGCCCGCCGGAGATCGCGCTACTACCCATCGGCGCCTACTACCCGGATTCGTTTCGCAATGTCCACATGGGGCCTGATGAAGCCGTCAAAGCTTTTCACGATCTTCATGCACAGTGGCTTGTCCCGATGCATTACGGCTCTTTCAAGCTCGCGTTCGAGGACATCGATGAACCTCCACGCTGGCTTAAAGAGCTCTGCCACCAAGGGGGACTTACTCACCGGCTTCGAATCCTTGATGAAGGCGTTCCGTTGGTTTTCCACCCGCCGCACAATCGCCACGCAACATAACCGAGGGACAGTCGCCTGACACCTCGTCGCGCACCGAAATCCGTTCAGGAATCTGCTTTCCGTCAAGTCAGCGCCCCGCTGAGCTGATCGACGTCTGCCCTTATTTGACCGTCAAAGTCGGATCAATCATTCGCAAATTTCGCACAGCGCCACGCAGGGACGAGGTCGAGATTTAACCAAGAGCAAATTCCCATGAAACAGACCCACTTGATTATCTTGTTCGCAATCGCCTCCTCGCTGCTGCTGACGGGGGCTGCATCAAAGGTCGATCCGCCGGAGATCACGACTCGTGGAGCGATGCGCGCCAAAATTGTATCCACTCATCAAATCCTTGAAGGAATCGCCACTGAGAACTATTCGCAGATAGAGACAAATGCCCAGAAGCTGATCCAACTGTCGAAAGTGGCTGGCTGGCGCGCGCGTCAGACACCAGAGTACGACTTGTTCACCAATGAATTTCGGCGTCACGCAGAGGCGCTTGTAGAATCCGCTCAAAACAAAAACATTGACGGTGCCACGCTGGCTTACATGCAGTTGGCCTTCAATTGTGCGAGTTGTCACAAACACATGCGCGGTTTGCGAAGGGCAAACTTGGTCGTTCCATCCCACTACGCGGTTTCACCATCGGGGTTGTGATGAAGCAACAGGCGGTGTTCCTGGTGAAAATCCCCAGCATTACTTCAAGGCTGATGCGACCATCGACGGACGGAAGTTCAAATCGGTCGGCGTCAGTCAGATGGGTTACATCGGGTCAAAGGCTTCCCCCCGACCGCGGTTCAAGATCGAGCCGGATAATCCCATTAAGGGAGTGGAGACTTGAATTCAAATCCATTTAGCACTTGAGCGCGGGAAGCATGTTTGAGTCTAATCCAGCTTGAATGGAATCGTTCGAGAGTTCAGATAAACCTGCTCCCAGATTTGATGTAGGTGCCATCTCGTCCACCGTGCCTGGAAGAAGTTCGCGCAAAAAGGATTCGCGACCGCGAACGCCAGGAATCTACAAGTGGTGTGACGTCCTCACAGAATCGCTGATCTACCTGATGATTGTGTTTACGCCGTGGGCATTTGGAACCACGGAGTTCTGGTCGATCTGGACGATGAATTTTGCCGGATACGCGTTGGGCGCGATCTTGATCACAAAGTGGCTGGTCCGGTGGAGGACGGGGTATCGGCCGGCACGATGGGGGGATCCGGTCGAGGATTTCGACGCCACAACTCCGACCTCGTCAGATCGAAGGATTTCCGGAGGCTGGGTGACGGTTCTCCTCGCAGTCTGCACTTGCTTCATTCTGATTTATTGCCTGGTTGGCGCTCTGAATGCGCGTGCCGTGTATCTCGTCGGGCAGAGGCGATTTGAGTATTTCGACGTCATCTCGTGGCTGCCTCAGAGCTATGATGCTGCCAGCACGTGGCAGAGTTTTTTCAATTATCTTGGACTCGCGTGGTTCTTCTGGGCACTCAGGGACTGGCTCCTTGGAAAGACGGCAAGCGAGCGTCATTCGAGTCGAGATACCGACGATGAAATGGAAGTTGCGAGAACAATTGGGTTGCGCGGGCGCCGGGCTGGATCACTGGCCCTTCCTGAACGGTTGCAGCGACTCCTCTGGGTTCTGTGCATCAACGGCGGCCTGTTGGCGCTGGAAGCAATCCTCCAGCGACTCAGCGGCACGACCAAGCTGCTCTGGCTGGTTCAACCGACAAGGAATGCGGAGGCCGAGGCTCAATTTGGCCCTTACGCCTATCGCTCCAACGCGGCACAGTATCTGAATTTGGTCTGGCCAGTGTGCCTCGGCTTCTGGGTTTCGCTCCGAAGACTTGCGCTTCTCAAGCGCCGTGAACGGGCGAGGATCGGCGAAGGCAGCCACGTGGTGCTGCTTCCGCTGGCGGTAGTCATGGCGGCTTCCCCCGTGATTTCAACAAGCCGGGGCGGAGCAGCAATAGCTGCCATCAATATGTTCATTGCCATGGGCGTCCTCTTGTGGGCGCTGCGTGCCGACGGTCGAAGAACTCAAATGGGCGTGGTTTCCCTCTTCGCAGTGGTCGTGGGGCTCTCCGGTTTTTTGGGATGGGAAAGACTCGCTCCCCGTCTCAAAACGATCTTGGAGGACAACATGAGCAATCGGAAAGAGATCTATGAAAACGCGCTGCCAATCGTAGAAGACTACCCTGTTTTTGGCACCGGAGCCGGCACGTTTGGTTCCGTGTATCAACTTTATCGCGCCACGCCCTCCCAGGCTTGGGCGGGCTACTTGCACGACGACTGGCTCGAAACGCGGGCTACTCTTGGATGGGTGGGGTTTGGAGTCGTTTGCCTTATGCTGGCCGCAACGCTGATCCGCCCTGCCTTTCCTGGCGGCATTTCGATTGGTGGAGAGTTCACAGCACTGACGCTCACATCGGTCGCCGGATGCCTCCTGCACGCCAGGTATGATTTTCCGATGCAAATATACTCGGTGCTGCTTCTCTTTCTGATGTTGTGCAGCCTGTTGTTTTGCGTGACCTGCAGAAGATCATTGCTTCGATGAATCACCACCCATGATGGAAATAAATCAGGATTATGCAGGAACTCCACCTGCTCGAAAGAAGGCTCGAAAATTACAACGACACGATCTTCGAGATCTCAACCACGAATTCCTCGGATTCTCACGGGTGGATAGGTTTCTACTGTCATTGCCATCTGATTCGAGCGAACTGCGCGATCGATGGTCAATTCCCCGAAGGGTCGGTGCAGTGCTGAACCTGTCACTGCTTTGTCTGATGGTGGTTGCTTTGACCGGGTGTCGCGCGACCAAGGATGCGTTTTTTCCGATCGGCATTTATTCCGTTCCATCGACCAATGATTATCTGGCGATTCGACAGGCGGGCTTCAATGTCATAGCCGCAGGTGCCAGCCAAGCCACACTGGATGCCGCCGCGCGTCATGGGTTAGGCATTCTGGCTAGCCCGGGCACATCGGCTGGGCCTAAATTTGACGCGAATGCCGCAAGGAGAGTCGTGCAGGCATTCGACAATCACCCCGCGTTGTGGGCTTGGTACCTCGTGGATGAACCGGACATGCATGACGTGCCGCCGCAGCATATTCGCGAAGTCCACCGGTTTATCAAACGACTGAATGCGCGAAAACCGACATCACTGGTCTTATATCAAGGATACGAATCTCAGAATTATGCCGGACTGACGGACATCCTGATGATTGATCGATATCCAGTGCCTTGGTTGCCCCTTGCGAATTTCCCCCAGCACATCCGGATGGCCCGGCTCGGGCAAGGTGCGGACAAACCTTTGGTGGCAGTGATTCAGACGTTCGATTGGTCTGTGTATCCGGAGCTGCTCAAGGGAAAATCAAACCTCCGAGCTCCAACTTTCGAAGAGTTAAGGTGCATGACCTACAGTGCGCTGGTACGTGGAGCGAACGGATTGTTCTTTTACTGCTATAACGACGGCAAGTGGGTGATTCAGAAACACGAAGAAGCGTGGCGGAATTTGAGGGAAGTCGTGGATGAAGTGAATGGACGATTGCCACTGTTCAAAGCCGAACACGTGTGGTGGCCACACAATCACCTGTTTGGCGATTCGACCAAGGGATTCAATGGAGCATTGGAAAGCAGCATCGCCCCGGCGTTACTGCGCGTGAAGAAGGGAAACGAAGAAGTGAAGGAGGGGGATTATGTGATAGCTGTGAACACGACGGACCAGCAGCACAATTACGCTGTTCGGCTCCCTGGAAGGCTGGAGGGAACCGTGAATGTTCTGGGAGAAGGACGGGAATTGGACACGAAGAAGGGCTGGATCGAAGATGTGTTTGAGCCGTACTCAGTGCATGTGTACGGCCCTCTCGGGGGAAAGTGAGCGAAAGCGTTATCACGTGAGGTAAGGTTGATACTCGGGCACACACTTTTTGAGGGCCAATTTCAATTGAACAGGCTCCGCAGAATGAAGGCTTGAATTGAGTTCCTGAAATTGTGCGCGGACTTGTGGAAGTGAGGAAGGTTTGCAAACAAACCGCATGATCTTCGGATGATTCGTGGGTGTCACATTCTCTGCGCTATGACTCAATTCCTCGAACAGCTTCTCGCCGGGCCGCAAGCCAATGAACTCGATCTCAATGTCTTCATCGGGCCGCAGGCCGCTCAACTCAATCAATTGCCGGGCCAGATCGACAATCTTCACGGGCTTGCCCATATCGAGAACGAAAATCTCCCCACCCTCCCCCTGGGCGGCGCTCTGTAAAACCAGCCCTACCGCTTCCGGTATAGTCATGAAGTAACGGGTGACGTCGGGGTGTGTCACTTTCACAGGACCACCCGCTGCGATCTGCTTGTTGAAGATTGGGATCACACTGCCGGAAGATCCCAGAACGTTTCCGAAACGAACGGCCATCAACTTCGTAACTCCGCCGTTCTGAGCGTGGAGTGCCTGAATAAATATCTCCGCCAAACGTTTGGTGGCACCCATCACACTGGTCGGATTGATCGCTTTATCCGTCGAGACGAGCACAAACCGGTCAGCACGGTGTGTCACAGCAAGCTCCGCGACCTGCGCCGTTCCCAGCACGTTATTCTTGATGGCTTCTCCGGGCTGGCTTTCCATCATGGGAACGTGCTTATGAGCGGCGGCGTGAAAGATCACTCCGGGGCGGAAGCGCTCAAAAATATAGCTCATCCTTGGTTGATCCAAAACGTCCGCCACCAGCGGCAGGATGATCGATCCGTGACCAGCCTGAATCAGTTCCTGTTCGATGATGAAGATCTGAACCTCCGATTGTTCGACCAGGAGGAGCCGTTGAGGGTGGAAACTGACAATTTGCCGGCACAATTCGGAACCGATGCTTCCACCAGCTCCTGTGACCATCACAATTTTCCCGTGCAAGATTTCGCGGATATTGTCCGTGTCGAGCTTCACAGGATCCCGCCCCAACAAATCTTGAATTTCGATCTGTCGCAACTGGCTGACGCGAACCTGTCCGGTTGCCAGTTGATCCAGGGCAGGCACCGTTTCAAATGAAAGATGCGCCTGTTGTAGAATCTTTACGACATCACCCACTCGTTTCGCCGTGGCCGATGGCATGGCAATGATTGCTTTTTCCAACTCCAGATTGAGCTTTGGATTGAGCAGCGATTCCGGAGGACCCACCACAGGAATGTCATGGACTCGCGAACGCCACTTCTTCCGGTCATCATCGAAGAATGCCACCGGGCTCAGGCCAAGCCCACGCTTCGTCAAAAGCTCACGTGCGAGACTGGCGCCAGCCGAGCCGGCCCCGATAATCCCAACACGGCGCATCCGTCGCTGCGGCCGGCTTTGCGGAGAGAGATAGCGTTCGCGAAGAAGACGGAAGCCAACACGAATCAAACCAAGGGTGGAGAGGGAGAGCACGAAATCAATCAAGACCACGCCCCTTGGAACAACGTAAGGATTTCCTGCGAAACGACCCACTACAAGAACGGCAACGGAACTTACAACCATTGCAAAAGCAAGCCGGCGAAGGTCGGGGAGACTGAAGAAACTCAACAGGCCTGAAAACTGTCCAGCCAGGAACAAGAGCACTAGTTTCACTGGCAGAGCCCAAAGAAGATTCGGAAGTATCTCTTCGCGATGAGGACTCGGAATATTAAAATCAAATCGCAGCAAGTGCGCGAGCCACCAGGTCGCACTCAAGCCCACGGTGTAAACCACGAGCAACAGAGCGAATCGATATGTGCCGGAACGGAAAGAATCGAAAAGCTTCATCGTGTGAGATTCTCGGTGGCTTTGGGCGCCATCGAGTTCATGGACCGGCGTACCATTAGCGTAAGCTGGGAGCGCCGGTGTCTTGCCGGTTCGTTGAATAGGAAACCGACTTCAGGGATGCCGACCTTCCTGAAGAGCCGACCGTAGAGGTGGCGTTACCCATGAACTCAGGCATGGTGGCTTCCCCGTCGGCGCTGATCCCTTCCCGCCGGAGCGCACTCTTCACGGTCTTCAAAAGAATTCGTAAATCGAGCCACGCTGAACGGTGATCTACATACCAAACATCGAACTCAAATTTCTCCTCCCAAGAAATTGCGTTTCGACCATTGATCTGGGCCCAGCCGGTGAGCCCCGGCAACGTCTCATGCCGTCGTGCTTGTTCCGGCGAGTAACGGGACATGTATTGAGTAAGCAAAGGCCTCGGTCCCACTAGACTCATCTCTCCGCGGAGGATGTTTACGATCTCAGGCAACTCATCAAGCGAGGTCGATCGAAGCCATCGACCAAACGGCAGAAGACGTTGCGAGTCTGAGAGGGGCTTTCCATCCGCGTCGCGAGAGTCACTCATCGTCCGGAATTTGAACAATAGGAAGACATAACCGTTGAGTCCGGGACGCGATTGCCGAAAGAAAACGGGTTTCCCGAGTTTCCATCGAACGAGGAAGGCTACGATGAGAAATATCGGGAGCCATAGGGGAGCGGAAAGAACGACAAGAAGCGTGTCGAAAACCCGTTTACCAAAGAGCGACCTCGATTTTGATGGAGATATTGTGCTCAGCGACATCAGGGATGAGTGATGTTAAAACCGCTCACGTTCGCTGATTGGCGCTAAAGGAATGCACTCACCACAGTCGATAATTCTTTCTGAATTAGCGTTGATCTGCGGAGCAATTTCCCAGGCCAGGATGAACGTACATCTTGGAGTGGCTTCTCTTTTCGACTCGCGCGAGGAGAAACGCAAGTAGCGCCACGCCTGCGGCAGTGAACAGGAGAATCGACCAGCCGGCAGCATCGTGGAACCTTTCGATTGACTGTACGCCTTGCGCATTGGCCACGAAGCTCAGGAACAACGAACGTATCAAATTCCCGAAGATGGCGAGTCCAATTCCAAGCCCAAACAGCATGACGCGCAGGGACAGCGACTTCAATGTCAGATAACCAATGAAAAGCGTCGCCATGATTGTGGACTGCATGCTTCGAATGCCACTGCAAGCTTCATCGATCCCGACTGTTCCCGTGGGGAGTCGAATCAAGCTTCCAGTCTGCATCGCGGCGATTCCCGCAAGGTTGAGCAATTCAACGTTGATCACCGCCACGATCTTCTGGAGTCCAAGGACAATCGGGCTGTAGATGAACGAGGGAATCGGGAGGGAGAAGAGTATGAAGGCAAAGGCAAAGGCAAAATGACGCGCGCCGTTCCAGCCGAAAACCGTCGCCAGATTGCCCGCGATGACGAGCAATGCCCCCATCGCCAGGCCACTCATGCTGGCGGCCGTCAGTCCATAGGCTGCTTGGTAGAGTTGGGTAATCGCCAGAAGGGCGCATCCGGCAACACACGACAAGACCACGGACGAGTCCAGGCGCCAGACGGGTTGAGGTCTGATTTCCCACGCTTCCCACAGGAGATAACCGCAAAGCAGCAACATGACCCAACCAAACTGCAGTTCTGGATTGTGCGTCCAAAACCATTTTGCCTTGCTAACCAGCCAGCTCAGGGCCAGCCATGACGGGGCCAGCGCAGCCAGCAACATCCACTCGGAAACAACGACTGGTTTCGCTGATGTTGCTTTCACACGACTTGGGGAATGGACCACAGATTGCACCGTGAGGATGAAAATGGAATCCAGCGCTTCCGTGAGCTCCAAGAAATCCGGGTTTTAACCTCAATCAGAGCGGCTACCTCATTTGAGACCGCCACGAATCAAATTCGGTGCGATAGGGTGTGGGTTTCAACCATTGCGGTAAAAACTCTTTGAGCATCTGATCCGCTGCCGCTGGATCAACACCGTTGATTGGTGTCGAGATTCGAATGAATTGCTGCGGACCAGCGAGTGGCGTCCGATTCACGAACGACTCCCATGCCCATCCCCACAATCGAGTCTGCGCGAGCCGCCGCCATGTGCCCGACGTGTCGCCTTTCCCCACGTAGGATGGTTGCGAAGCGGCACTCCTGTACTGATCGAGTCTATAAGGAAGAGGTTTCCCACCGACCACAGCGCCGAAATAGACCAACTGACGTTTGTCGCGAGCGACGAAGATCCGGCGCTCAAGAATCATGCGCAACCCATGAAGTTCAGTTTCAATGTGATCCGGAGACCCTGGTTCGATGCTCCAGCCGATCGCCGTCCAGCAGCGATCCGGTGTATGAGAGAAGAGACCAATTTCATTCTCCTTCTCGATGTAACGCTTGGCACCATACGCTTGAATCGTGGCACCGTCTGGGCGGGAAAACTCTCCATTGAATAGCCTGTCCGCGACAAGAACAGCTTCAGCAGCCTTTCCTACCGGTGTCGAAGAGAATTTCCAACCGGCCACATTGGTTTGTTCCGCAAGCCAGGAAAAGCCTTTGGCATCAACATCCGGTGGCCGGTACCAAAAGAATGGAAACGCCCAGAGTCCAAACACAAGGAGTGAGAAGACCGTGACCAGGATGACTAACTTGCGTGGCACAAAATGAAAACAGTCTGAAAGGAGACTAAGTCGCGAGCACTTCAACCGGAATGGATGTCCGGCGGAGTTTCTTGAATCTCGCGCTTGTGACTTGCTCCGTGGAAAGTTGAACCCGGGTGGGAATCTTGAAAGGAGCCAATCTTTCGGCGCACGCCACGCGAATCCGTCTTCGAAGCGAAATGATATCTTCCGGTTCGTTCGGCTGGATATATGCCACGATGGTCTGCCCAGTGATTGAATTCGGTTCACCAGATACAATAACCTCCTTGATATTTGGAAGATCCTGAATGACATCCTCGACTTCAATCGGGAAGACCTTCTCGCCGCCTACGTTGATGACATCCGATCGACGGCCCATGACTTGAATGAAATCTCCATCGATATCGACGACATCTTCAGTATTGAACCAACCGTCGCAATCGAATGGCCATGGAGCGTTCAGATACCCCAGCATCGCCGAATCGGCGCGAATCCAAAGTGTACCGTTCTGCACTTTCGTCTCGAATCCCTCACCACCAATTCGCATTCGGAGGGAGTCGGATGCTTCGGACTTGGAGCTGAGAATTCCCAGTTCGGAAAGACCGTAGGTTTGTGAAAATCGGACATGAGGCAATGCTTGCGTGAGGCGAAGGAGTGTCGATTTACCCATCGGTTCCGTACCATAAGTCACCCAACAAAGGGAAGAGAAGTCATGGCGGAGCTGCGCTTCAGACATTAGGAGAAGGTTCAAGAAGGTTGGTGTCGTTGGGAGCAATTGAACTCGATGCCGCTCGATCAACGAAGCTATCTGATCCGGCGTTCGATCGTCCGCCAGCACCAGCGTGCCTCCGTTTGCGAAAACATGAAACATCGTGTTGAGTCCGCCAATGTGATCAAAGAGGAGAAACGCCAGCGTTCTCATCGCCGGCCTTCTCGTTTCGAACTTCTTGAGGAGCTTCGTCAGATCATGCAACGCCGCCTTGCATTCACCTGTGGAACCCGATGAAAACAAAATGAGGCCCGGAAGGCCTCGTTCGATTATCGATAGTGTCAAGGGATGCCCAGGGAGCTTTCCCACTCTCGTGCAATCCCACGCTCCATTGGAACCAACTCGCCACAAAAACTCGACTTCCGCCAGCGAGCAGGACCGCTCGATTTGTGCCGAGCCTGAAATTGATATCGGTACCGAAATGCATCCGTAATCCGCCAGCGCAAGCAGCAGGGCACAGCCGTCGCCACTAAACGCCGTCTGCAAAGCAACCACACTGCCAGAATTAATGCCGATCGATCCAAACTCGTTCCGCCAGAAAGTCACTCTCGCCGCAAGCCAGGCGTATGAGAACTCTTCGTCACGTTCGATGATGGCGGGAATATGACCAGCCTTCTCGAAACGCTGTAATAACCAGTCAAGGCTCATCCAGCGCCTCCGAGATACAAGATTTGTCCTGTAACGCCATCGCTCGACGGGTGAATGAGAAAATCCACAACGTGGGCGATTTCCTCCAAGGTCGTGAATCGCGGGAGAGGAAGGTGTTCAAGCAGCGCCGTCATTTGATCCGCCGGTATCGATCGTGTGAGTTCCGTTTTCACCGGCGCCGGCCCAATGGCGTTGACTGTGATTCCGTATCGAACCAGCTCTTTGGCGAGCACCCGGGTCAGGGATTCGACCGCGCTTTTGGTCGCTGCATAGATCGCCTCGCCCTCCAGTCGCAACGGAACAGCCACGCTGCTGAAGCTTACGATTCGACCGGTGCGATGCCGCATCATGAGCTTGGCTGACTCTCGGGCGACAACAAAGGACCCAAGGAAATTGGTTCGCAAGACAGATTCGGCAGATGACAGAGGTGTCAGCAGCGCTGAGTTCATGGAAGCGATGCCCGCGTTGTTGATGAGAATATCCAAACGACCGAACTGACGCCCGATTGCCCTGCTCATCTCGACCACTTGGGTCTCGTCACCGACATCCACCAGATGGTGTTGGTAGCCTGGAGCGACGAGATCTGAAGGAGTCCGACTGCAACCAACAACCGAAAGTCCGGAATTAAGGAAGTGTTCCGCCAAATAACGACCAATCCCGGTTCGAGAGCCTGTAACGAGGGCGACCCTTTTCTGTTCCTCACTCACGCCGTTTTCCCCCGCATCAGAGCTTCCAAGTAATCCGTGAGTGTGCCAATCGTGCGAAAGGGACTCCGGCTTTGCGACATTGCCCGTTCATCCATAAGGGAGAGATCGATGCCGTGCTGTTCAGCGAGACGTTGTTCAACACCGACCAAGATCGCGACAAGCGTTATGGATTTGATGGACGAACCTGCTCCGATCAACGAAAGCGCCATTAGGGCGGGCGAAATAATAACTTGAGCAAATGTTAGTTAACGGGGTTCGATGACATAGTTCCATTCCCCGTGGAACTTCGCTGGCGTGATATGGACGCGAGCCAGTTCATCGTCCGAGACGCTCACTCCAGTTTCATAC
>SXGR01494621.1_pt1 | contig 17246 bp, 19 predicted proteins | sample 3174711 | NCBI WGS metagenome assembly SXGR01 (sample SAMN11356860, study PRJNA531348) | freshwater metagenome | isolation source: freshwater sample F1-60 | place: China: Fuxian Lake, Yuxi | collected 2017-12-25
CCGGAGATAGAGCTGGAGACTGGTTTCCCATTCGCCGCCGTGGCCGATGCTACCCTCGTCGGCTTCGCTCATCGCGAGCAGTTCATCCGGAGCCATGTTCCAGTAGGTGATCGCCAGGGCCCACACGTCTTCCTCTGCCAGTTTGACGGAGGCGGTCCAGTTCGGGGCCATGTTGCCCCCGTGACCGTTGAGCATGATGATCCGCTGGAAACCGTTCTTCCAGATCGACCGAGAGATATCGCACAGGCAGTTGATGAAGAGTTCGAGCCCCAGCGTGATCGTGCCGACCTCACCCATGTTGTAGTGGGTGAAGCCGTACATCAGTGGTGGAGCGACGATGACCGGGAAATCGTTGATCGCGTCCGCGGTGTGGATCGCAAGGTGGTACGGAATGCTGATGTCGACGTCCTGCGGGCAGTGCGGGCCATGCTGCTCGACCGAGCCCACCGGCAGGATCACCACGGGTCGCTGCTCAAGCGCGGCCAGGAGTTCATGCCGCAGCATTTCCTGCCAGAGAACCTTTTTTCCGGATGGCGGGCGAACTAACATGAGCGATCCCCTACGGATAGGAAATTCAAAACCGCAACCACCTGCAAACGATAACCGCTGGGCCCGCACCCGTCAAGCACCACTGTGCACTAACCTGCACCCCGCCATTGCTTAGAGGTAAACGATCACACTTGTTGGATATTCCGAGGGGTACGCTCAGCGCAACAGGCGGAAATTGCCCGATTTGGACAGACCAGCATCGGCAGCCCCAAACATTGAGGGCGCTCTGCCAGCAGCTGGACCACGCCTAGTCACGCTGCGCCGCGTGTGCCATTACTACAGCGCAGAATTACCAACCCACTGTCTGATCAAACTTCGATATCGCAACAGCCGCTCGCGCCCGGCGCTCCCCATCATTATGTGCGAGTACGCGCATTCGATGGGCAACGCCACGGGCAACCTCAAGGAATATTGGGAAGCCATCGAAAAATATCCGCGCCTGCAGGGCGGCTTCATTTAGGATTGGGTGGACCAGGGCTTTCAGCGCGTCGCCGACGATGGGAGAATTTGGTTTGCCTATGGCGGCGACTTCGGCGATGAGCCCAACGATGGCGCGTTCTGCCTGAATGGGCTGGTCCCTGCAAACCGCGAGCCGCATCCGTCCTTGTGGGAATACAAGAAGTGGCTCGAGCCTGTGAGTGTGGATTTGCTGGATGCGTCTACTGGCTTGATTCGGATCCACAATCGTTTCTTCTTCTCCCACCTCGACCTGTTGACTGCTTCGTGGGCTTTGTCCACCGCTGACAGGGTCGTCCAATCGGGCAGGCTGGAAACGTTGTCCGTCGAGCCGCAATCCAGTATGGAAGTAAAACTTCCATACACTTTGCAAGATAATGTTCAATCGGATGTCTGGCTGGAAATTCGCTTTACTCTCGCACAGGATACGTCATGGGCAAAAGCAGGGCATGAGGTGGCATGGGCACAGTTTGAAGTCCTCAGTTATCAGTTGCCAGTTATCAGTGGTCATTCGTCGGCGGTTACGGCAAGTGAATCACAAGACCAAATCATCGTCAATTCATCTGGCATGCGAGTTGTTTTCAATCGCATAGATGGCAATTTAACTTCCCTCCAGCGCAATGGGTATGAACTCATCCACCAGCCGCCTGCGCTCAACTTCTGGCGTGCGCCGACAGATAACGACAACGGCATGTATGGACGCAAACGCATGATGCTCACGTGGAAGGATGCAGGCTTGAACCGCTTGCAGGAAACGACCGAACAGGTCAGCCTCGAGCAGGTGGACGATCAACTGGTGCGCGCGCAGCGCCGCCGTCGTGTCCCGGTCGAGACCGCCAAAATTCGGGCCCGGCCGGACGTGCCGACCGTCGGCGAGCATCACTTCCAGTTCGAGCGTGTGATCAGCCGTCATACCGTACACGATAGAATGTGAGCCTGTAGAGTTGTTACCCAACATGCCGCCGAGGGTGGCCGCCACCGAGCTGGCCGGGTCGGGGCCAAACATCAGACCGTGCGGGCGCAGGCGAGCGTTGAGATGATCGAGCACCACGCCGGGCTGCACGCGCACCCACTGCTCTTCAATATTCATTTCGAGGACGCTGTCGAGCTAGCGCGAGGTATCGACGATGATGGCCTGGCCGACGCTCTGGCCGGAGATGCTGGTGCCGCCGCCGCGCGGCAGCACGGCCAGATCGTATTTCCCCGCCACTTCCAGCACCGCGGCGATGTCGTCGTCGTCGCGCGGCAGCACCACGCCGTGCGGCACGACCTGATAGTGGCTGGCGTCGGTGCTGTAGAGCTGGCGCGTCAGCGGGTCGAAGCGCACCTCGCCGCGCATGACCGTTTGTAGTCGTCGGACGATCTCCGCATCCATATCTATACTACCGACTAGGTATCCAAGCCACCAGGCCGACTCCGAGCAAAATCTTCACACCGTATGCCATCGTCGTCTTTAGCGCCTCGCCCTCGAGGCCGGCGAGGCCCACCGTGCTGCAACCTATTTGGAAACGGCTCAGACTTGTGGCCCGGCAACCAACAACCCGCCGTCGATCACAACATGGCAGCCAGTGATGTATTCTGCGTCGGCGGAGGCTAGGAACACTGCCAGATTGGCTACCTCGGCCGGCTGGCCCACCCGCCCCCACGGAATTTGCGATTCAACTTCGCGCCGCACGGCCGGATCGGCCAGCTTCTGGACGTTGCCCGCCGATTCGCTCACGCCCGGGTTGATCACCACCACGCCGATGTGATGCGGCGCAAGCTCCAACGCCATCGTCTTCGCCAGCGCCAACATACCGCTCTTTGAAGCGCTATAGTGCGCCGAGCCGATGATGGGCCGAAACGCTTGTGTGGAGCTGATCAGCAAAATCTTTCCCGGCGACTTCGCATTGATCATCGCCCGCGCCGCCGCCTGCCCACAGTTGAACGCGCCCTTGAGATTGGTGGCCAGCACGCCATCCCATTCGTCGTCAGAGATTTCGAGGAACGGCGTGGCCCGATAGATGCCGGCGTTGCTCACCATCACATCCAACCGGCCCCAGGCAAGAGCTACTTTGTCCACCGCCGCACGGACTTGATCGCGGCGACGCACGTCGGCCTCTAAGACCAGCGCCCGGCGGCCAGCGGCGCGCACCAACTCGCCAGTCTTCTGCGCCTCTTCCGGCTCAAAAGTGTAGAAGATGGCAACGTCCGCCCCTTCTTCGGCAAACTTTTTGGCGGTGGCCCGGCCGATGCCCGAACCCGCGCCGGTGATCACGGCCACTTTGTCTTTAAGCCTCAACATAGAATATCCTCTCAGTTCAACTTGGGCAAGATGTCCCGCGCCCATCGGCGAGCCACGCCGGCCGCCGCATCCGCCCGCAGCGGCCGCGGCTGAATCATGATCTGATCTGCGCCGTGATCCTTCAACATCGACGCCTGCGCCAACACTTCGTCCGGCGTGCCGGCCAGGCAGAACGGCTGCAGTGCTTCGTCCGGCAGTTCGGCCGCCAGGCCATCCAAGGCGCCGGGTTGTCGGCTGTGGCCCTGATAGACCGTCGCGCGCAATTTCTCGGCCCATGACTTGGACACATCAACGCCATACGGCGCGAGATATTCGTCCAGCCGATCGCGGTAGCGATACAGCAACCGCGTGATCACCCCGCGCACCGCGTCGCGCGCCGCTGTGCCGTCCTCGGCGATGCTGCAATCGAGTCGCAGGACAAGCGAGAAGTCGCGGCGCGAACGGCCGCCGCGCGCCAGGCTGGCTTCGATCTTTTCCAGAGCCTGTTTTATCGTTTCGGGCGCGGCCCCGTTGGCCAGGATGGCCCCGTCGGCGACTTCGCCGGCGACGGTCGCGGTCAGCGGGCTGTTGGGCGTGGTGGCGACGAAGATGGGCAGGGATGGCCGGGCGGCAAGATTCAGTTTGCCGTCGTGGAAGGCCACGGTGTGTCCACTGAAGCTCACCGTCTCGCCCGACAGCAGGTGGCGGATCAACTGCACACCCTCGCGGATGGATTGGGCCGCCTTCTCGCGGTCAAGCCCCATCTCTGGAAAGCCGGACTTGCCCGCGCCGAACCCCAACACCGCCCGCCCGCCTGAAATTTCATCCAACGTCGCGATAGCCAACGCCGTCAGCGCCGGGTGGCGAGTGTACGGATCGGTCACGCACGGGCCGAGGGCGATGCGCTTCGTTTGTTGCGCAAACAACGCCAGCGGCCCGTACGGCTCGTGATAAAAACGCTCGTCGGCATACCAGACCGATGCAAAGCCCTCGGCTTCGGCCAGCGCCGCCAGCGTGACGGCTTCGGCCACCGAGTATTCACCAGCGATGAGCAGACCCGTTTTCACGGCCTCTCCTCACGCCGGCGTAGCGATGGCGGCCATGATCTCAGCCACCAGCTTGCTATGCGGCTGTTCGCGCATCATCGTCGCGGCCATGGCCGGGTGCAGGATACCTCGCTCGGTGATGATGTCCTTGATTAGCGCCGCCGGCACGATCTCGAAGATGGGATTGCGCACCGTGGTGTGCGAGCCGACGCCGGCGGGCAGGACGCCCTTCGGCCCCATCTCGCGCAGGCGCGGCTGCATACCGTCGAGCGTGGACGGATCGAATTTCGTGAGATCGGCCGCCAACCGGAGCGGGATGCCATAATGTTGAGCCACCAACGCTGTTGGGAATGTTCCGACTTTGCATATCGCGTCGCCAGCCGCCGTAATCGTGTCTCCGCCGACCAAGACCATCGCCGAGCCGGGAACCAGCACGCCAATGGCCGCGTCGATGCCGACAGTGACCGGGATACCGTCCTGGGTCAGCTCGGTCACCGACCACAGGCCTTCGTTGGCCGGCCGCGACTCGGTGACAGCCACCGACACGCGTTTACCCTGCCGGTGCGCGGCGCGGATCATGCGCCAGACGGTGGAACTCATGCTGTACATGAACAGCTTGTCGCCGTCGCGGATAGTGGCGGCGCCGATCTCGGCAATCTTCTGCAGCGCCTTCGACAGTTTTTCGCCAAACGAGGCGGCCCGGGCAGCCACACGCTCACGCACGGCCGCCGACGGCGCATCCGGCGCTGCGCCTTCCGCCTCAGCGCCCAGCTGGTGCAACAGATTGGTCACCGGCGCAATCGAGAGTGAGACTTCAAGGATAGCTCGCGCCGCTCGTTTGAACTCGGCGGTGTAACCAGCCGTGGTGGCAGCCTTGCTCACGCGAGCAGCCTGTGCCATGGCCGCCGCCGCTTCGCGAGCCATGTCGGCCGCGCCCCCCACCAGATCGTCGCGGATGCGGCGTCCCACCAATTTGACCGCCGGATGCAAAGAGTCATTGGCCATCGCTACCCCTCCCGCAGTTTGCGCACTTCGGCCATGAATGCCTTCACCCGCTCCGCGTCCACCGGACTCCCCGTCACACCGTCCACCTTGAAGCTGGTACCCTCGATATCTCCATCGGCGTGTGCCAGCAGCTCGCGCACGTTTTTAACGTTGACCCCGGTGTTGGCGATGACGGTCGTGTTTGGAGCGGCGCGCTTGGCCTCAGCCAGCGTTTCGGGGCTGGTGGGTTGGCCGGTCATCGGGCCGGAGATGCACAGGCCATCCGGCAGCGAGGAGAAGACCACGCTGCCGGCGATGATGCCGATCGGCCGCGTGTCCAACTGAGTCGAGAACTCAGCGTTGATATTGAAGAGCAGTTTGACGCCCTGCGCGCCAATAGCGTTGCGGTAGCAAAAGACCTCGCCACAATCGGTGTTCCAGTAACCCATGTCGCCGGCATACGCGCCGGTGAAGATCTCCCGCACAAATGTTGCGCCGGTGGCGGTAGCCAACGCCAACGCGGCCTTCGTACTCCACAACACGTCCACACCAAACGGCACATGGAGGGCCGGCTTGACGGCAGTGATAGCTGCGGCCATCACTGCCACTGTTTCAAAACCAGGTTGCAGCCGGTACGGCCGGTCACCCTCGTTGCAAAACATCACCGCGTCCACGCCGCCGGCCTGCAGCGCTTCCACATCGCGGCGCAGGCCGCGTTCGATGGCTGCCACGCCGCCAGACGCATCGTACAGGGGGCTTCCCGGCAGCGGCAGGCAGTGTGCCATGCCAATGATGAACTTATCGACACCGAAGAGTTGTTTAATAGACGATTGACCGCTATTGCTCACAAATCCACCTGTCCCGAACGGCTCGGTTGTTCGTAAAGGCTACGCTCAAACTTCTCGTATTCGCAGAAGACCCGTTGGTTGTATTCCGGCTTGACGCCCTGCACATTGGGCGAGACGAAGATCCACTCCGGCGCTTTGCCGCACGCCGCCAGTTCCGCCGCTGTTTGGGCCAACAGGGCCATTGTGATGGACACCACCGCCAGCGTCGAACTGGCCCCGACTTTGTAGGGCAGGCCGGGCACGCTCACGAGCGCATCTTCCGGCGGACAGGAGTTGTCGATGATAATGTAGGCCACATCGTGCAGCGACTTACCGGACGAGTGGGTGGGTTTGTACACCTTGCGATTACTTGTCGAGGTCACGGCGATCACCTTTGCGCCTTTCGCCTTGGCCGCCAGCGCCATCTCTACCGGCGCAGCGTTCAGCCCGCCGTGCGAGTAAATGACGAAGGTGTCACGCGCGTCGATACTATGCGACGCCAGCACGTTGGCAATGTAGCCCTTGGTGCGCTCCAGCCAAAGCATTTCGCGCGCGCCGCCGGGGCCAATGACGTTGAACCACATCAGGCGCGGGTCCATCAACGGCCGCAGGCCGATGTACGAGCCGTAGCGCGGAAAGGCGTCGAGCACCGGGATGACCGAATGGCCGGAGCCAAACAGGTACGTGGCGCGGCATGCCGCGATGGAATCGGCCATCGCTTTGGCCCCGGCGATAATCGCATCATTCTGAGTGGTTTGAATCTTTTGCAAAGAGAGATGGCTTTGGAAAAATATTCGTTTGCAGACATGGTTCCTCCATTGAATTAGAAGTACTTGCCAACAGCGACGAACTGGGATGAGCAATTGGCAAATTGAAAACATGGATCGCCGTGCCAGCCAGGCACATGTCCAGTTCCGTCGGCGCGAGGCCCAGGCCGCGATACTTGGCGAGTTCCATTGGCATGTTCGAGATCAGGTCGGCGGCCATCATCACTCGGTTCGCGCCGAGTTCTTTGACCAGCCAGCGCACGTCGTGCGCCAGGCACCACGACGTTTCGAGATAAATGTTGGGGCATACTTTGGCGGCGACGTATGCCTCGGCCGTGAACACGCCCATGCCCGAGTGGGCCAGAACAATTTTCAAGCCCGGGTAAGCCTGCGCCGGTAAGGTGCACAGAGCGGGCAACGCCCACGGCGCGCCGGTGCCCGTGTGCACCGTCGCCGGCACGCCGAGCGCCTCGGCCACCTCGAACACCATGCGGCCGTCGCTCGAGAGCGGGTTGACCGCATCGGCTAGCGGGTGCAGCTTGATGCCGACGAAGCCCATCTGCCGCACACAGCGTTCGGCCTCTCGGTAAAACGACTCGCGCGGCTGGTGCGCCGTCTGGTTGACAATTCCGAAAATGCGGCCGGGATGTTCAGCCGCCAGCGCCGCGATGCGATCGTGCACGCGGGTGTTGTCCTGCCCGCCGGTGCTGGGCATGACCAACGATACGTCAATACCGTTGAGGTCCTTAGCCCTGATGAGATCAACTTCGAAGTTCTCGACGTCAAAGACGCGGGTATCGCCGATATGGGCGTGGGCATTGACAATCATGCTACCTCATGCACCAGCGCCTGCGCGTACTCCGCCAACAAGCGCACGCCGATTCCAGTCGGGCCGGCGGTGATCGCCGCCGCCGCCGAGCCGCCGTAATTCTTTAGATCAGCCGACGACGTATTCAGCATCGCGCGATACGCGGGCAGCAGTGGCATCTCACAGAGCAATTCGCCCGTGGCCTGGCCAGCGGCCAGCAATCGCTCGCCGGTCGGCCGGTCGTAGCCCATCACAGGCGTCACCACATCGGCAAAGGCGCGCTCGCACGCGCCGCTCAACGTGGCGATATCGATCAGGTGTGTTGCCCCTAGCGTGTGCGCATACGTAAAGGTATCACACAACAACAGGCGGCCCTCACAATCGGTATCGAGGATTTCAATGCGGCGGCCGCTCTTGCTCGGAATGACATCGCCGGTACGTAAGGCGTTGCCATCCGGCATGTTTTCGGCTGACGGAATGAGAGCAATGACGTTGAGGCGCGGTTTGCGGTGAGCAATAATGCGCATGGCGCCCAGCACCGCCGCCGCGCCGGAAATGTCGTTCTTCATCAACCGCTGTTAGGGCGTGTCTTTGAGGCCCAGACCGCCGGCGTCAAACGTCACCCCTTTACCCACCAGCGCCAGCGTGGCCTTTGCGCCGGGAGCGGTGTATTTGAGCATCACCAGCCGCGGCGGCTGCGAACTGCCGCGCGCCACCGCGAGAAGCGCGGTCATGCCCTCGGCCTGCAGGCGATCACCGTCCCACACGTCACTACTCAGGCCACACTCAGCCGCCAACTTTTGCGCGGCTTCGGCCAGCGCCGTCGGCGTCAGCACATTCGGCGGCAGGTAAACCAGATGCCGCGCATCGTTCACGGCGCGGCCGATTACAACGCCTTCAGCGACCGCCGCCCACAACGCCTCGGCCTCTCCCGCAGCGACTCCCGGCACGACGATAGTTTGAACAGGCTCTTCCCCGGGTTTCGACTTGCCCGGATCGAACGGCCCGGCGACGGCCGCATAACCTAGCGCCTCGCCAAAGTCGCCAAGCGCGGCCGCCTCTACGCCCATGGCCGCCACCCTCCGCCCGCCGAACGCCGCCGCCCGCCGAGGCGCCTCGGCCAGCGCATTTTGGAGCGCTGCCGGCGTGAGCGCGGCTTCAGGCCCCAGACCTACGAGTCCAATTCGAGCATTTGATCCTCGTTCAGGGTAAAGGAACGCTGTTTCGTTCGCCTGGCCGCGAAAGTCGCCCAGCGAAAGAACACGCTGAATCGCGCCACCGCTGGCAGTGTCCACAGCGGCCGCGCCCGGAGTCAGCGATGATGAGTCGGCGAACAGACCAATCAGCAGCAGGTCAGCCGTGATCGTCGCCGCCGATCTGCTTTCGATCAGTATCTCCATGGTTCGTAATCTTTCCAACTCACGCTTTCACCGCGCCGGCCGTCAGGCCCTGCACGATATAGCGCTGCAGCGCGAAGGCCAGCACGATGGGCAGGAGGCTGCCGATGACGCCGCCGGTGGTCATCAGGCCGTAGTCGATGCCGAACTGCGTGCTGAACTCGGTGACGATCACGGTGATGGTCTTGGCGTGGTTGGTCGAGAAGATTAGCGCCATGAAAAATTCGTTCCACGCTGAGAGGAATGCGAAGGAGGCGATGGCCACCAGCCCCGGCCCGGAGATGGGCAGCACTACGCGCACCAACGCACCCAGCCGCGTGCACCCGTCGATGAGGGCGGCCTCTTCCAATTCGCGCGGGATGGTCTGGAAGTAGCCGCGCATGATCCAGATGACGGTCGGCAGCAGGAAGCCGGTGTACATGAGGATCAACCCGCGCCAAGTGTCGGTCAGTCCGAGTTTCTGTATGAATATATACAGCGGGATGATGATCACGACGATGGGCAGCATTTGCAGACCGAGCACGCCGATCATGAAATAGCGACGGCCGGGGAACGGCAGACGGGTGAGAGCATAAGCCGCCGCCGAGCCAAAGACGATGCAGGCCAGCGTGGTCAGTGCGCTCACTACGGTACTGCTGAGCAGGGCGCCGATGAATTTGTCGGTCGCCACCGGCAGGTTCTGGCCCGGCTGCGGCCCGAGGATGAGGGCGGTATAACGCTGGAACGTCGGCTCGGTGGGGATCCAGTGCGGCGGCACCGAGAGCAGCTCGGACTGGGTGGAAATGCTGGAAATCACCATCCACAAATACGGGCCGAGGATGGCGGTGACCAGCCCAGCGACGAAGAGATAGACGAGCGTTTGATCGACGAAATAACCAAGGCGGCGCCGCCAGCGGGGGGCAGTGTTTGAGGCCATATCAGTGCGATCCTCCCTCGCTAGTACTCTACTTCGCGGTAGAGCAAGCGCTCGTAAGTGATGACCAATATCAGCACGGCAAAGGTGAGCAGATAAGCCACCGCCGCGCCCCGCCCCAGGGTGAGGGCGACGAACGATTTGACGTAGGTGTAATACGAGACTACTGCCGTGCCATTGGAGGGGCCGCCGGCGGTGAGGGTGTAAATGATGTCAAAGGTCTTGAGCGCCCAGATGGTGCGCAACGCCAGGGCTACGAACAGGACAGGCCCCAGCAACGGCAGCGTGATGCGGGTGAACACTTGCCAGCGGTTGGCCCCGTCCACCGTAGCTGCCTCGTACAGATCTCGCGGGATGGTTTGCAGCGCGGCCAGGAACAGCAGCATGATGAACGGCGTTTCCTTCCAGGCGTCGGCCAGCACTAGCATATTGAGAGCCAGGAAACGTTCTCCCAGCCAGACGATGTAGTCATTGATCAGGCCAAACTGATAAAGGATGCCGTTGAGCGCGCCGTAGCGTGGGTTGTATATCCACTTCCACATAATGCCGTTGACCACCGAGGGCACCGCCCACGGCAACAGGGCAATCACCCGCACCAGCCCGCGCCCGAAGAACTCCCGGTTGAGGATGAGCGCCGTGAGCAGGCCTAGGCCGATCTCCAGCGCCACGGCCATCACCACAAAATAGACCGTGACGCGCATAGAGTCCCAGAAAATTGGGTCTTTCAGGATATCGATGTAATTCTTGAGGCCGACAAACGGCTGGCCCAGATAGGGCTTGAGCAAATCACGCCGATGCAGACTGAGCCAGAAGGAATAGACCAGTGGAAATAGTGTGACGATGCCAATCGTGATCAGCGCTGGCGCGCTGAGCAACAACGATAACAGCCGGTCACCGGGGACGTATCCAGAATGGCGTTCGCCTTCCATCAATCACTCTCCTGTGCGTCAGGGAAGCTGCCGGGTGCGCCGCCGGTATTCGTCCAGCGCGCGCGCCATGCGGTCGGCCGCTCCGGCTACACCGCCTGGCGCATTCAAGGTTGGGTTAACCAGCGGCTGTCGGCCAGCCGCCCTCATCCGCCGGGCCACTTCGACCATACGTGAATTGACAATGGCAATGGCCGCCAGTGTGGAGGCTGGCCCCATCGGCTCGTCCATGCCGGGTAAGTGCACCGTCACGTCGCCGAACAGCACACAGTTGTCGACGACGACATCCGCCACTACGTGCAGACGTTTGCCCGAGGAGTGGCGGGGCGGCAGGCTAGTGGCCTGGACCACCGACATCACGGCGATCACCGGCAGGCCACGATGTTTAGCACCAAGGGCCACATCCATGACGACGCCGTTGATGCCCGACTGCGAAAAGATCAGCATCGCGTCGCGCGGCTCGAGTACGTAACTCTCCTATATGGCGTCGCCATATCCCTCGAGCCGTTCCAAAAAAGTGAATTGCCGTATGCCGTTGCTGTCGATGACATTCGTAAAGTTGAATAATGCCTGTTCGACGATGGGATGAAAGCCGACAATGTTGCCGCACTTGGGATAGGCTTCGGCCACCGGCAGCGCGGAGTGGCCAGCGTCGAACATGTGCACCAGCCCGTCGGCGAGGATGGCATCGGCCATGATCCCGGCGGCTCGACGCAGGGGTTCAGTCTGCGTCTGTTCGATGCGGCCAAGGATGTCGCTCGCCGCGCGGAGATAGCCAAATTCTACGGTAGAGAAAACGTCTGTCATCAGGGCCTCATGAGGGTAGGGCTGCTGAGGGCCCTACCCTCATCGCTAACAGGTCTATCGGACCGCACCCCTACCACCATCACGAGCGGGATGAGAGAGGTTGGGAAGGGGCTGTCGGATCACCCGCCCTTGATCCGCTGGACTTCCTCTAAGAGCCACGCTTGGGCTTCTTCCGGGGTCTTGCGCCCAGCGATCACGTCCTGGGTGGCCGAAGCAGCCGAGTGGCGGAACTCCTCGAGCCACGGTACCTGCGGCGGGAACACGCCGTAGGTAAGCTGTTCGGCGATCACATCGAAACCAGTCCAGGCCTTGGGGATGTCGGGGTCCGTGAAGAGGGCCACGCGCGTGGGGGCGTTAGCGCCCTTGATAGCGTGATCCTTCTGCGGCTGCTCGCCCGTGAGGTACTTGAGAAACTGCTTGGCCTCATCCTTGTGCTCTGAGGTCTTCAGCAGCCCCAGACCGCCCGCGTACATGAACTGGGCGTGCGGCGCAATGCCGGAGCCGGGGATGAGCATGTAGCCGACCTTGCCGGGGATCTTGGAGAGGTCTGGCTTGTTGGCCTGAGTGACCGACCAGGTGGAGTTGAGCAGGAACGCGGTCTTGCCAGAGCCGAACTCGATTAACGTTTCATAGTCGTCGAGAGCCACTCCGGCCGGGTCCACATAACCAGCCTTAACGCCGTCGGCCAGCCACTGCCAGGCCTTCACATCCGCATCGGTTTTCTGGAAGATCGGGTTGCCGTCCTTGTCGAAGAACTCGCCACCAAAGCCGAGCACCATCGTGCCCCAGTTGAAGTACATATTGCCAGGGTACTTGGCACTGGGCGAGAAGCAGAACTCGGCCGCCTTCTTCTCCTGAACGACCTTGCAGGCCGCGGCTAGGTCGTCCCAGGTCTTAATGGCCGAGACGTCCACGCCAGCCTTCTCAATGATATGCGTGTTGTAGGCCATGTGCGCGCCGCCGGAATACCACGGCATGGCGAACAAGTGGCCATCGGGGCCGGTGTACAGATCCACTACCGACTGAAGCCACTGATCGCGCTCGTTCGCCGGGATCACGTCGTCGACAGGTTCGAACCAATCGCCGGCCTGGAACTCCGCCGCATTGGCGCCCGGGATGAACACAATGTCATACCCGCCACCGCCGCCAGCCAGTGTGGTCACGGACTTGTCGTGGATTTCGGCCCAGCCCACGAACGTTACATCCACGTTGATGCCCGTCTCCTCGGTGAACTTCTTCGAGTAAATGGCGACGTTCTCACCTTCATCCGGACGGATGATGGCGCGGATGGTGACGGCTTCCTTGGGCGGTTCCGTAGCCGCCGGGGTCGCCGTGCCACCGCACGCCGCCACCAACGACGCGAATACCACCACGACGCTCAATAACAGATACAACTTCTTCATGGGATTGTGCTCCTTCAAAATGTCTAGTCTCTCATGTACGGTTTTGGATTAGCGTTAGCGTTTTATAGTATCTGTCTTTGCCGGTTCACCTCCTTTACTATTCCGGACCCGTTCAAATGCGCCATAAGCCGCACCCAACAGCCCCGCGTCATCTCCCAGACGAGAGCACTCGATCTGAACCGAGTTGCCGGAGACGGGTTGAGCCCAGGTGCGCACGATGCAGCGCACCGGTTCAAGGATGAGATCTGCCTGGGCGCCAATTCCTCCACCTAGGATCACGATGTCAGGATTCATCAGGCTGCCGATCTTCGAGACACCGATGCGGATGAGACGCACCGTTTCGGCGACGATCTCTCTGGCAAACGCATCCCCGCGGCGAGCCGCTGCGAACACTGCTTCGGCCGTGAGAAAGTCGCCGGTAAGTTCCGTCTCCCGGCCAGCGGCAATGCCGAGCTGGGCGCGGCGCACGACCCCGGGTCCGGCCGCCAGCAGTTCCCACTGGCCGCAGGTGCGGGCCTCGTCAATGTCGTCGAGCGTGGTCGAAAGCGTAAACAGCCGGCCGCGCCTGCTAAACGGTTTCGTCCGCGATAAAGCGTGCCGTTGACGATCATGCCGCCGCCGATTCCCGTGCCGATGATAGAGAACACCACGTTTTGATACCCGCGCCCCGCGCCCTGCCACCATTCACCTAACACCGCGGTGTGCCCGTCATATTCCAAAAAAACCGGCACTCTCAATGCCTGCTCCAGCGGCTCGCGCAGCAACACATCGCGGCAACCGGGAATGTTTGGCGCCCACAGCACGCGATCGCTGTTCGGCTCCAGCATGGCCGGTAGGCCAATGCCGACCGCCACTGGACTGCCGGCCTCCAGTTGCAGGTCGGCCAGCATCGCCGTCAGCCGGGGCATGAGATCGGTGGGGCCGGTCACAGGCGTGGCCTCCCGCCGCCGGGCAACGATCTGGCGCGAGCCAGTCACGCCGGCAGCGGCGATCTTCGTCCCGCCGATGTCTACCGCCAGCACCGTCCGGTTTACAGGGAACTCCGTCATGCTCTACTTTAGATACTGCTTCAACGCCGCGACGATCTGCTCTGCCTCGCCGTCGCGCAGCGTGCGAAAATCAATCTCAAACGATCCGTGTTCCAACGCATGATTGCGCGTGCGAATGCTCGGGTCATGCGCTTCCAGCTTGCCCACCAGTTCGCGACCCGTCAGCCGCGCCACGCCCGCTTCAACCGTCACTCGCACTCGCGAGATTGGCCGCACGGGATCGGTGGCCACTCTCGCTATGACTCCCGGCAGGCCGGTCAACTGCACGGCCATCGACTGTGCGGCAGCAGCCTGCGCTTCAGCCTCGCGCGCTTCGTCGCGTGCCAACGCGCGCTGCAATGCCACCAACGCGCCCACAATTCCCTCTTTGCCGATCTTCATGGCGCGGCCAATACCGCTGTTCTGCTGAGCGCATGCGGCTACCCATCGCTCTTTGCCGGCGACCAGCCCGGAGGCCGGGCCTTCAATTCCCTTCTGACCACTGTAGATCACCAGATCAGCGCCAGCGGCAATATACTTGCGCAAATCGAGTTCGGCCCCCACATCGACAACCACGGGCACACTTTCGGCGTGCGCCAATTCGATCACGGTCTCCAAAGGCAACATACCGGATTGCACGGTGTGATGCGAGACCACGAACATCACGCCCGCCGTCCGCTCGTCCAGGGCCGACGACAACTGGTGCGATAAAGTCCGGTTCGTGTTGCCGATCTCCACCACCTCAGCCCCAGCCAAAGCCATCATTTGTAAGATGGAGGCGCCGTAGTGCACCGAGTGGCCACGCTGGATGATCATACGGTGCGGCGGCCCTGGCGGATGCGGCAACGACTCCGTCCGTGCCGGGTCGCCGCGTGCGATGCAGGCCGCCGTGCCCAATACGATGCCGGCCGAGGCGCTCGAAGTGACGAAGCCTGCCTCCGCGCCGGTCGCCTCGGCGACTCGTTCACCTGCGACACGCAACAACTCGGCGATATCCACGTAATCCTGGCTGGCCTCGGCCAGGATTTGCGCCACCTCCGGCGCCACAGCCGAACCGCCGAGGGCGGTCATCTTGCCAGCTGCGTTGATCACCCGCCGCAGTCCCAATCGCTGATAAATCGTTTCTTTCGTCATCAAGTGTTCAATCGCGCCGCGTTCAAGCCCCCGCAATTGGCAAGCCATTCGCCACGTAATCGGCATATACTTTCTGATAAGCACTTACGTCCGCCGCGCTCGGTGTCTCCTTATACTGCACTTGCACCATGCCGGCCATCGCCTCCGCCAGGTCAGAATACAGGCCGGCGGCCAAGGCGCCGATCACTGCCGCGCCCAGACTGGAATCGCCGTTGGTCAGCACCAACGGCCGGCCGAGCGCGGCGGCGATGATCTGCCGCCACAGGGCGATGCGCATCCCGCCGCCGGTCGCTCGCCAATCCCGTACCGCATAGCGACTACTCTCCAAGTAGTCGGCCACACTGCGCATGGCACAGGCCGTGCCCTCGAACATCGCCCGCAACAGATGCTCCGTCTTGTGCGCGTAGCGCAGCCCGCGAAGCGAGGCGTAGATCTCCCCGCCGGCTGGCCCTAAACCGAAGAGGAAGGGCAGGAAGATCAACCCCTCCGTGCCGGGCGGCAACGCGGCCGCGGCCGGCAACAGCGGCTCGAGCCAGGCCGGGTCGTCAGCCGGACCGTCGGGCAAGCGCAACAACGCTCGCAGCCATTGCAGGCAGGCGCTCGCCGGGTAGAGCGCGCCGCCGAGCCAGAGCGTCTCCATAAATGGAAACGAGAAAGTGGGCAGCGTCTCGGTGATCGGCAAGGGTGACTCGAGCACACAGCGCACCACACCGGTCGTGCCGAGCGTAAAGCAGCCCTGCCCCGGTCCGATCGCTCCGACTGCTACGTTGGCGCACGCACCATCGCCGGTGCCAACCGCCACCGGAACCCCCGCCGGCAACCCAAACTTTTTGGCCACATCGGCTCGCAACCGGCCGGCGGCTTGCCACGGCGGATAGATGGGCGGCATCTTTTCGGGCGTGAAACCCACCAGCCGCACCAGTTCCGGATCCCATGCCCGCACGCCGATCGAAGCATCGGCAGCCAGTTCGCCGGTTAGCCAGTAAATCATCAGGCCGCGCGCCTCGAGCACATGTGCACAAGTTGCCGCGCGCTCCGGATGACGGTCGTGCATCCACGCCAACCGGCCGCAAGTGCCGTTTCGCCCCACATAAATCGAGAGACCGCGTTGTAAAAGTTCCGCGCGCAACCGCGCACCGTGCGCCACGGCTCGCTGATCCATCGAGCTCTGCGCTGGCCCCAGCGCCTGGCCCACACCGTCGAGTAGTACGACGGCGTTCATCTGCGCCGTGGGGCCGATGCCCACCACCGCGCGCATGTCAGCGGGCCGATCCGCCGCCATCCGTTCGAGCGCTTGCCACAACGCCGCCTGCCAATCGGCGGGGTCTTGCTCTGCCGCCCCTGGCTCAGGGGAACGCAACGGGTAGCCAGCCTGACTGCTGGCCACCAGCAGGCCGTCCGTGGTGAACAACGAGACCTTGCACGAAGTGGTGCCGAGGTCAATGGTCAAAATGTGATCGGCGCAGCCAGCCAACGGCGGAGACTCCTAGGCCGCACCCGCCGACTCAATTGCGCGTTCGATCAGGTATGCCATTAAGTCCAGCACTGCCAAGTTCATGGCCAGCGGCGTGCCGTCCACCAAAGGCTCGGGCCTCAGCGTGCGCCCATCAATCGCACCCTCGTCGGCGCAGCGACGGATGATTCCCGCGAGATCGACACGGCGCAGCGTCTTGGTGCTCAGGTTCAACGCCTCGAGACACGCACCGATGCCATACGCCGCCCAGTTGGAACTGGCCCCGACGACCGGCACATCTGACACTGTGACGGCAGCGATATCTTTGCCTACCGGCGATACGCGATACAACGTCTCACGTAAATTACCCATGCCCATTTCATTGCCGCCATCGCCCAAGCCGATGCGCAGCACCCCGTATTCCGGTGCCCAGTTAAAAAGGTTGTCGGTCTTGGCTAGATACTCCTCCACGATGCGCCGGCCAC
>SXGR01537572.1_pt1 | contig 17243 bp, 18 predicted proteins | sample 3174711 | NCBI WGS metagenome assembly SXGR01 (sample SAMN11356860, study PRJNA531348) | freshwater metagenome | isolation source: freshwater sample F1-60 | place: China: Fuxian Lake, Yuxi | collected 2017-12-25
GGCGGCTGGCAGTGAATGGCGCAGCGCGCCAACGAGGTGAAGACCGCAGCGCCGTGACCCCATATCGTCGCACCACGTTCACTGCCGGCCGCCGGCTGCCGGCTGCGAGCTGTTGGCCATCAGTTCGTGCAGACGGAAGTGATGCTTGCCGAGCTTGCCGCCGTAGTTCCCCGCCGTGATCGCGACGACGCCGGGACGGCACGCCGCGTCGATGCCGGCGCGGAGCGACTGCTCCATCGTCGCGCGGTCGAGCCCGTCGGCGACGATTTCGAGCACGGCGTTCACGTTGTCCGGCAGCGCGCTCTCCACCCCCACGCGGCCGCGCAGCGTCGGGCAGTACGCGTCGTTGGTGGAGGCGATCATGTTCTTGTACCGCCGCGCGCCAATCTTGCTGCCGGCGCGCACGATGCCGCCGGGAAACGGCAGGATGACGCCGCGCACCGCGCGCATCGCCTCGACCGCGGCTTCCGCGGCGCCGAGCGCGATCTGCTGATCGGCCGCCAGGATCAGCAGGTTGCCTCCCCCGATCGCCTTCTGCATGCCGAAGGATTCCTGGATCAGGAACTCGCCTTCCATCACCGGGATGCGCCAGTAGCGCGTGCCGTCGATCACCTTGCTCGATTGAAAGCGGTCGCCGAAGTGCCGCAAGACGCCGCCGACCGGCACGCGGTTAGACGCGTCGGGCAGCCCGTCGAAGCACGCGGTGGTCGGGCACGTCAGGATCGTCTGCCCGATGCGGTCGAGCAGCCGCGTGGTCAGCCCCGGCTTGTCCACGCCGAACAGCAGGACGCTGACGCCGGGCCGCCCGTCGGGCGTCTCGCTCGTGGCGAGCTCGGTCTCGATGCCCGCTTCAACCTTGCAGCCGATCACCGACGTGGCAAACCCCGTCATCGCCTGCGCGGCGGTGCGCGCCCACGCCGCCGACTGCGCGGTAATCACCACACGCGAGGCGTACATGTCGAACGCCTCGGCAAACGTGTCGACGATGCTGACGTCGCGCACCTGCATGTCAGGAAAGCTTGGGGGCCCAGATGAACAACTCGCCCTTGCCGGGTACTGACGAGTCGCCGTTGTACCGGCGGTAGGCGCCCTGGTGGTCCTCGCACGGCAGCGCGAAGCCGAGCGTCGCCAGGTGGCGCGACAGGATGCGCATGAACGTCGGCGTGTACGTGGAGGCGTAGGCGAACGTCGGCATCACCGGCACCGGCTGCAGCGACACGATCGTGCCGCGCATCATCCATGCGCCTGTCCGCAGCTCGGCGCCCGAGCCGAGCACGAGCGTGCCCCCCTTCATCTGCAGGCCGGCGAAATCGCGCACGCGGCCGCCGACGACGATGACGCCGCGCTTCATGCGCATGCCGACCTCGAGACCCGCGGTGCCGCCGATGACGATCGTCCCGTCGGTCATGCCCGAGAGGCTGCCGCGATAGGCCGCGCCGATCTGTCCGCCGGCGTTGCCGCTGATGCGAATCGTGCCGCCGGCCATTTCCCCGCCGACCCAGTCGGACGCGTTGCCGGAGACCTCGATCGTGCCGCCCTTCATGTAGGCGCCGACGTGCATCCCCACGTCGCCGTGCACGGTGATGCGGCCGCGCGTCATCCCGCGGCCAATCCATTTCACCTTCCGCAGGTCGCCGCGCATCTCGATCTCGTCGCCCGGGTCGCCCTCGACCGTGAAGAAATCGTCGAGACGCACATGCCGCTTGCCGTGGAACAACGGCAGCGCGCGCACGGCGTCGCCGTCGAGCGGCGCGATCACGTCCGGGGACAGCACCTCCGCCTCGAGCGGCACCGTCGGCGGCTGCTTCAGCGTCAGCGTGATCACGACGGACCCTTCGGCGCGAGGTCGCTGGTAATGTCCGGGTTCCGCACGCGCTCGAGCTCGCATGGGTAATTGTCGAACGACATCGTGTAGACCTTCTGGAACAGCGGCCGCAGGAACTCCTCGATCCCCGCGTCGTAGGACGGCCGGACGATGAACTCGCGTCCTTCGCTGACCGCGCGCACCTCGCCTTCCTCCACCACGACAGCGCCGCCCTTCAGCACGTACCTCGGGTACGAGAACAGCACGCCGTCCTCCGGCGCCGCCGGATAGATCGTGATGTCGGCATCCGCCCCGGCGCCAAGATGCCCCTTGTTCGGCATACCGAGCGCGCGGGCAGGACCGGCGGACGTGATGATCGCGATCTCCGACAGCGTGTACTGGCGGTTGATCTCGGGCAGCGTCATCCGCTTCTGTGCGTCCTCGGGCAGCGCCGCGATCTGCGTCTTCCGGAACTCGACGTCCATCAGCAGCCGGATGATCTCCGGATAGCGCCAGAAGGCGCCGCCGTTGGGATGGTCGGTCGTCAGGAACACGCGCCACGGATCGTCGATGAGCAGCAGCAGCTCGAGGCCGACGGCCCACTGCACCGCGTTGACCAGGCTCCGGTCCTTGTACACGTACGGCACGATGCCGCAGCCGGTCTCGTTCTCGACGTCGAGGTTGCCCCACTTGCGCCCGGTGAGCTGATACAGCAGGTGCTGCCACGGGCCATCGGCGGTGATCGTCACCGCGTCGCCGAACAGGATCGCGCCGGCATCACACGTCAGGTTCTTTCGCCGGTTGAACGACTCCGCCACCGCCGCCGCCTTCGAGTGCATCGTGCCCCAGTCGTCGCCGCCGTAGGCGTGGAACTGGAGATGCGCCAGGTGCGCGCGGCGGCCCTCGAGCACGTCCATCGTTTCGATGGTCGTCTCGAAGTTGCCGGGAATCCCGAGGTGGTTGGCGTGCAGGTGAACGGGATGCGGCAGCCCGAGGTCGTCCACGATCTGCGCCAGGCTCGCGATGATCTTCGCGGGCGTGACGTTCGTGTAGCCCTCAATCGCCTCGTGCAGCTTGCCGGCGTTCTTGCCCCACTTCCACGCCGCCACGCCGCCGGGGTTCACCGCCTTCACGCCGTACACCTTGGCCGCCCAGATCAGCCACGCCACCACGTGACGCGCGCGCTCGAGCTCGTCGGTCTCGATCAGGTCGAGCACGATCTCGTTGTTCGCCATCAGCAGCAGCGACGACTTGTCGACGATCGGCGTGTCGTGCAGCTCTTCGTGCGTGTGCTTCGCCGTCAGGATCGGCACCGCCGCCTCATTCACCGTGGTCCAGCCCATGCCGGAGTAGAGGTAGCCGGTGGCGAAGGTGGTGGGCGTCATGCCGCCGAGGCCGGAGCGGGTGCCTTCGGTCCGCAGGAACTTCCGCGCCGCGCGCTGGTTTTCCGGAACGAGGCCGCGTGCGAAGTTCAGCGCGCCGCCGGCGACGTGGGTATGGACGTCGACGCCGCCCGGGAAGACCAGCATGCCGGTGGCGTCGATGGTGCGGGCTGCCTGCACGTCGGCAACGATGCGGCCGTCGGCGATGCAGATGTCCTTGACGACACCATCGACACCGTTGGCCGGGTCGTACACTCTGCCGCCAGTGATTCTCAACATGGCGGCACGAAATTAGGAATTTCGAATTTCGAATTAGGAATGCGTGACACGAATTCGGAATTCCTAATTCCTAATTCGGAATTCCCGGATCTCTTGGCTTCGAGGGCCCCTGAGGGCCGGTTCACGCGATCGGGAGCGTCAGGTTGGGTGAGGGGTACCAGGCCGGCTTCGCGGCCACGGCCTTGCGGATGCGGCGCACCACGTCTTCGTCGGTCGGATACGGCGAGTTGAGCGCCGGCCGCAGCGGCAGCGGGATTTCGTCCATGCGATACGCCGTGCCGGGCGCGCTGACGCCGGTCACCGCGGTCGTGATGTGGACGCGCGCAAGGCGGCTCGTATGCGTGACCTTCGGGTCCAGGACGATGGTCGGAATGCGCGCCAGGTGATCGATGGCCGGCTGCGGCATCGTGGCACCCGGATCGGCGCCGAGGATCAGCGCCGCGTCGTTGTCGCCGCGCACCAGCAGGTCGATCGTCGAGAACTCGCCGGGATTGAAGCGCGGGAAGCCGCGCGCCAGGTTGACGCCGAACGGATACCCCGTCGTCCAGCGTAGCACCACGTCGGCGCCGGTGACGTTGCCGTGGCCGCGCATCGGCATGCAGACGAACTTGGTGAAGGCGTTCATTTCGGCGGCGAGTGTGAGGATGGCGCCCGAGTTCATGTGCTTGCCCCGGGTCATCGACAGGCCCATGCCGAAGAAGATGACGCCGAACTTCGCGCGCTTCATCCGATCGGCCAGGTCCTGGAGCGTCTCCACCGTCAGGCCGGTCTCCTCGACGAGCGCCCGATCGACGGGATGGCCCTTGACGATCGCGCGCAGCGCGGTCGCCATCTCGAAGTCCTTGCCGGGACGAATCTGCAGGAAGATGTCCGCGGCTTTCGCGCTCATCGTCTCGCGGATGTCGACCAGGACCATCGTCCGGCCCTTGCGCCCCTCCGGCACGAACTTGCCCTTCTGCGTGAGCGTGTACTTCGTGAAATGCCGTGGATGACATTCCGCCGGGTTTCCGCCCCAGTAGATGATGAAGTCCGCCCGGTTCTTCACTTCGCCTAGCGTGCACGTAATCTTGCCACCCAACTGGGCGGCTATCTCAGTGGGGCCGTGTCAAAGCGAGGTGTGGCTGTCGACCACACCCCCGATCATTTCCGCCAGCGCGACAGACTCTCGCTGGGCTTCGCAGGTCACGTTGCTCAGGCCGTAGACGAGCGGCAGGTGCGCGTCGTGCAGGAATCCCGCGGCGGCCTCGATCGCCTCGTCCAGGGTTGCCTCTTTACCGTCGACGAGCGCGTCGGGATACAGCCGCTCCGCCGTGTGGTTGCGGAACCACGACTCGCCGAGGCTGCAGGCGTTCTTCGCCTTGACGATCCGGTCGCCTTCAGCGTGCAGCTCGATGTCGTCGCACACGCAGCCGCAGAACGTGCACGTGGCATTCGGCACGACGTTGGTCACGACGTTAAGGCTCATCGATCCTTCGACTCCTGAGTGGCCCGACCGGGCCGCACTAAGAACGTTCAACCAAGCTCGCGGCCTGGAAAGCTTCCCCGCGTGCGGCGCGGCTGAAACCGGCCCGGCTCGATTTCTTCCCAACCGGAAGTCGGCAGTCGGCGGTCGGCAGTCGGCAGGATGTCTTCGTGCCCACTGCTCACTGCCCACTGCCCACTAGTGCACCGGTTCAACTTCGACCTCCCAGCCCTTCGACGTCGGCATCCCGGTGCCGTCGGTATTGCGGCCCATCAGGTGACACGTGGGCGGTCCATACGGCACGAAAATCATTCCCACCGGAACCTTGCCTTCGACGCACTTGAACGTGACCTCGGCGAACTCCGACCGGACCAGCACCGATCCGCCCGACACGATGCCGGCCTCCTTCATGTCGTCCGGATGCATGTTCAGGGTGCCGACGATCGCCTGATATTCGGGCGAGTCCTTGCCGATGTTGATCTGCTGGCCCTGCTTCGTCGTCCGGCCCGCGTTCATGATGAAGCGCTTACGTTCCAAGGGGTTAGGGTCCTCCGCCCGGGGCATCATATCAACTTTTCAGCTGGGTATAGATGCGCTGCGCCCGCGCGGCAAGGGCGGCGCGGCATGCCGCCGGGTCCGCTCCCGACGCAAACACGGTGCAGATGGGACTGCCCTCTGATATGCGCTGTCCCGGATGAGGCACGTCGCGCACCACGCGATCGGCGAGCCAGGCCCGGGGATCGTCGACGCACACGTCGCCACGCGCGAAGACAATGGCCTTGCCGATGACCGCTGGTCCGCGACGCGCGACGGGATCAGGCAACCGCCCATCGGCGCATGCCGCCGCGTGCGCGCCAAACACGGACACGCCGTAGACGCGCTCGACCAGCTCCATCGACGCGCACCACCGCGGATTCACTTCAACCGCGCACGGCACACCGTCCTGCGCAATGAAGTCGATGCCGTTCACGCCCACGAGCCCGAACTCCTCGGCCGCCGCAGACGCCAGCTCGGCCGCGTCGGCCATCAGCGCGTCTTCGAACGGCGCGTCGCCGATGATGGTCCCGCAGTACTGAAAGTCAGAGGCGCCGAACGCCTCGTCCGCCACGAGCTGGCGCGAGAGGCCCAGCGGCACCGCGCGACCGCCGGCGGCGACAAATACGCTCGAGCCCAGCGTGCCCTCGATGCGCTCCTGCAGGTAATAGCCACGCGGAAGCGCGTCGCCTTTCCACGGCCGGATGCCGCGGCCACCTCCCGACGCGAGCGGTTTGAGCAGCCATTCCTTGGTCCGGCTGAAGCCGGGCACGACGTACCGCGCGTCATCGCCCTCGTACGTCGTGTCCGCCTTCAGGCGGACCACAGGCGTCTTCAACCCCCGCCGGCGCAACGTCTCTGACAGCACGGCCGGATTCCGCACGCGGCGGAGCACCTCCGGCGGGTTGCCCCACAGCGTCCGGCCGCGCGCCAGCGCCTCCACCGCCGGCGGATGGTTCTCGAAATTCGCGAGGTAGGCGACCGCGTCGCATTCGACGTCCTGCGCCGTCCGCGCCACGGCGCCCGCGGTGAAGCGCGTCCCCGGCGGCATCGTCACCGTGCGAACGTCGGGGTGCTGATCGAGGTCGGCGAAGGCATCGACGGCCGTGACGGCGAACCCCGCGTTGGCGGCCGATTCCGCGGCGGCGCGAGCGGAAAACCCCGCAATCAAAACCCGCGTCAACTCCCGACTCCCGACGCCCACCGCCCAAGAGTCATGAGATCCCGAGGCGTGTCCGGGCGGCCGCGGGTGAGATCACGTGGAGATGGTCGAGGACCGTGCCCTGCGCGTCGCGAATGCCCATCGCCTCGACGAGCGCTGCCGACGAGCCGCCGGCGAGACCATCGGCCAGCAGCGCCGCGCCCTGCGCCGCCTGTTTCGCGACGGCCGTAAAGCCCGTCAGCTCGCGCACCTCCGCTGCGGTGTTCACGCCGCGCAGGCACGCCGTCAACACCTCGCGGATCGCCGGCACGCGCGCCACGCGGCCCGACAGGACGATTTCCGCTGGCGCCGGCACCGACACCAGCAACGCCGCCACGGTTTTCAGCGCGCTCTCGATGTACGCCTGCCACGCGGCGGCGACCAGATCGACATCCAGTTCGGCATCGTCCCTGCCGGCGATCGACGTCACCCCACCGCCAAACAGCACGTCTTTCGTCACGCTGCCCATGAGATACGCGACTTCGCCGTCGAGCGCGCCGGCGCTCCGCAGGCCAAGCGGTCCCGATGTGCCTCCCACGCCGTCGACGATCCGGCCCTGCTCGATGGCCATCGCCGCGGAGAACGCACCGCCAAGCTCCAGCAGGATGCACGAGACGTCACCCGGCGCGCAGCCGCGGCGCGCTGCCTGCTCATGCACGGCGAGGACGGCGGCGCACAGCTTGTCGGCCGTGCCCATGTCGACGCGGTTCACCTTGCGATGGGCAGGCACCGACGGCAGATGAATGACGCCAGGCGTGAGGACGACCGGCACCGGCGATCGCGCGAGTGCCCGCAGCAGCGAGCGCAGCCCGCCAATGCCGCCGGAGTCCCCTTCCGCGATCAGGTAGGCGAGGCGCAGATCCGCATCAGTGAGATCGCGCGCGGCCACGAGCGGCAGGCCGTAGCCCGACGGCCCCGCGACGAGATCGAGCGGCCCGGCACGCTCGAGCAGCTCCACGAGGATCCGCGGATCGGCCAGCGCTTCGGCCGTCGGCAGCGAACGATCCAGGAACACACGACCGTCGTCGAGACCGCAGACATCGATGCTGACGGTCCCTGGATCGATCCCGACGACCCGGGGCATTTACGTCTGTGACGCGGTGAGCTCGCGGGCGACGTCGGCGATCGTTTCGGCATCGAGCACGAGGTCGTTGCGCTCGAACAGGCGGGCGATGCACGCCCGGTGGATCTTCATCTTCAACCCGCCGACGCCGAGCGCGCCGAACGCGGCGACGCCGTCGCGCTGCGCGCCGTCGTCACCCACATCGATCCCTTCGATGCCCGCGGGCGGAACGGCGTTGAGATCCGCGGCGGCGCGGAGGCCCGGGCGGCCCACCCACGCCGCGCGCGGGACGAGGCAGACGCCGGCGACGCCGGCATTGAGAATCAGCTCAGCGCCCTCCAGCACGCCGGCCGCGTGCGAGCTGTCGGGCATCGCGACGGCCTTGACGGTGCCGCTGAACCGCTGACGAATCTCGTCGACGAGCGCCGGGGCGGCAGCCTTCCGCGACGTGATCGTCACGTCGGCGCCACCCTTGGCCAGCAGCCCCGCGGCGCGCACGCCGACGGGTCCGGTACCGGCGGTGATCACCGCGCGGCGTCCCTTCACGTCGCCCGCCGCCTGCTGGAGCTTGGCCACCGCGGCCACGGCGGTCGTGTTGGACCCATTGGCGTCGAGCATCACCGACACGCGCATCGGGCCGAAGAAGATCTTGCGGACGGCGCCGAGCAGCCGTTCGCCGGCGCGCATGTCGGTGCCGCCAATGAAGATCGCCGTGTGGTGGAGATGCTTGGGGCCGCGCGTGAAGATCACGCCGTGCACCAGGTCGCGCACGGCCTCGACCGTGACGCCGCCATAGCTCATGACCTCGTCCGCGCCGGCGTCGAGGGCGACGACGCGGTCGAAGACGCTCGCGTGCGGAGAGGCGTCGAGTTGGAGGAGGAGTTTTTTCACGTAAGTCAAAAGTCAAAGGTCAAAGGTCAAGGGTCCTTTTGACCTGTGCCTTTTGACCTTTGACCTACGCAATCGCGGATTAGACGCCGACGCCGTGCTTCCGCTCGGCATTGCTGGCGAACGGGTGCTTGGCGGTCTTGGCGGCGGCGATCACCTCCGCGACCGACGGCTTGTTGGCCATCGCGCGCTCGATCGCTTCCTTGGTCGCCTGGTAGTTGAAGTCGTAGATCTTCTGGTCGTCCTTCGCTTCCCAGTGGATGAAGACGCCGACCATCACCACGTAGTCGTTCGCCTTGTCCTTCGGGATGACGCCGCTCTCGACCGAGTCCACCACCGCGCGCGCGACGGCCGCCTGCGCGGGGCCGAACATCTGCACGGCCTGGCCGGCGCCCTTGATCGTGACCTTGTTGAACATCAGGGTATCCGGCTTGGCGGGCAGGTTCGGCGTGACCACCGCGAGCAGGGTGGTGAAGCCGTCCTTGTTGTTCGTGAGCGCGTTGCAGAACGCCACGCCGGCGGGGCCCGTCTTCGACCCGATGATCAGGTCGATGTGGGCGATCTCGTTGCCATCGCCAACCAGCGATTCACCGAGGAAGAAGTCTGCTGCCATGGATAGAACTCCCTTCGCTTGAGGTCAAATGTGTCGTCAGGACCATGTCGCTGGTCGAGCGCGGAATCTTATACGTTCTGGGCGGCGGCGTGTCAATAATCAGCGCTTGGTGAAGGCCAGCAGGTGCTGCCAGGGCAGGCGGCTGTTGACCGAAGAGAGGGTAAAACCCTCGGCTTCCACCTCGAGCTTCGCCTGCGCAACCGTCATCTTGTGATCCGGCAGGATCGGCACCTCAGCATCCTCGCCGCGGTACTCCAGCAGGATGAGGCGGCCGCCCGGCTTCAGGGCCTCCCGAATCTGCCGCAGCATCGCCTGCGGCTGCGAGAACTCGTGGTAGACGTCCACCAGCAGCGCCATGTCGATCGCGGCGGGCGGGAGCTTCGGATCGCTCTCGGTGCCGAGCACCAGCTCGACATTGGTGACGCGCTCGCGCGCGAGGCGCCCGCGCATCAGGTCGAGCATGCCCGGCTGCAGGTCGGTGGCGTAAACGCGCCCCTTCGCTCCGACCAGCCGGGCCAGCCGCACGGTATAATAGCCGGAGCCGGCCCCGATGTCCGCCACCGTGGACCCCTGCTCGACCTTCATCAATCGCAGCGCGTAGGCGGGATCCTCTTCGCGTTGCCGCTCGGCGCGATCGAGCCACGGCGCGCCCGCGACGCTCATCGGCTGCGCATAGCGGCGGCCGCTGAGCGGATGAACGCCGGCCTGCGCCCATGCGAGCGCCGACGTCAAAACAAGAACGACGAGCACCCCAGGCACTTTGGGCACTCTAGGCACCGTAGGCACTCCAGGCACCGTAGGCACTCCAGGCACCCTAAAGCGTTTTGAATCGCGCGCCAGGCGGCGCGGAGAGCTCGCGCTCGAGCGACGCCACCGTGTCGCCGGCCGGATGTTCGACGCCGACGAGGATCTGCCCGTCGGTGACCTCAGGGTCGTACAGGAAGCCGCGGCCGCCGCGTTCCGGCAGGAGCGCGGTGACGACAAGCGTGATCGTGGTCGCCAGGATCGCGCCGAGCATCGTCAGCTCGAAGATGATGATCAGGTTCGGCCACCAGGCGAAGATCGGCAGGCCGCCGACGTTGATCTCCCAGGCGTACTCGGTGAGATACGACAGGCCGAATCCGGTCGCCATGCCGATGAGACCGCCGAGACACGCGATCCACCACATCCAGGTCTGCTTGTCGATGTGGCCGAACTCGTAGTCTTCCATCGGCTGCGCCGAGATGATCGTGATGTCGCCGTCCTTGAGGCCGAGCGCGCGCAGGCGGTTCACCGCCTGCTGCGCCGATTGCCCGTTCGGATAGAGCGCGTAGACAGCCTTCACAGGTGCAGGTCCCCGAGGCGGTGTTCTTCGGTGGCCGGAGGAATCAGCTCAGGCGACGGATGCTCGCCGGCTTTCAGCTCCCAGATCGAGATGATCGGAATCACCTTCGCGAACAGCACGTACAGCAGCGCCATGGCGGCGAAGGTCGCCGTGGTGATGATGATCTCCACCGGCTGCGGACGGTACGACCCGAAGCTGTACGGCAGGTACTTCTGGCTCAGCCCCGGTACGATGATCAGGAACCGCTCCAGCCACATGCCGATGACGACGCCAATCGAGGCGATCACGCACCCGGTGATGGTCCGGAAGCGCTTGATCCCCATCAGGATCAGCGGCAGCACGAAGTTGCCGATGACCATCGTCCAATAGAGCGGCGCGAACGCGCCGTTCTGCGTCGACCAGAAGACGGCCATCTCGGCCGGCTCGTTGCTGTAGTAGGTCACGAGCCGTTCGTTGAAGACGAAGTAGCCCCACAGCAGCGCCATCACCAGCAGCAGCTTGCCGAGGTTCTCGAAGTGCACGGGGTGGAGGTACGCCTCGAGGTGCAGGAACTTGCGCAGCACGGCCATCGCGAGCAGCAGGCCGGCAATGCCGCTGAAGATTGCGCCGGCCACGAAGTACGGGCCGAAGATGGTCGTGTTCCACATCGGCACCGGCGCCATCGAGAAGTCGAACGAGACGATCGTGTGCACCGACACGGCGACGGGAATAATCGCGACCGCCATGATCGACATCGCGGACTCGAGCCGGTGCCACTGCTTCGGCGTGCCGCGCCACCCGACGGCGAGCGCGCCGTAGATCTTCCGCCGCAGGCCGGTGGACTTGTCGCGCACGGCCGCGAAGTCCGGAATGATCGGCAGCAGCAGGAACAGCAGGCTGCCCGTCAGATAGGTGTTGATCGCGAAGAAATCCCAGACCAGCGGCGACCGGAAGTTCGGCCAGATCAGGCGCTCGCTGGGATACGGGAACAGCCAGAACGCCAGCCACGGGCGCCCGAGGTGGATGATCGGGAACAGCGCGCCGATCATCAGCGCGAAGACGGTGATGACTTCGGCGCAGCGGGTGACCGGCCGCCGCCACCCGGCGTTGACGAGCCGGAGGATCGCCGAGATCAGCGTGCCGGCGTGGCTGATGCCGATCCAGAAGACGAAGTTGGTGACGTAGAACGCCCAGTAGACCGGCCAGTTCAACCCGGCGATGCCGAACCCGAGCGTCAGCTGAATCCCCCAGCTGATGGCGCCGAAGGCGACGATGCCGCCGAAGAAGGCGACGAGCGTCCAGAACCGCCACGACGTCTCGAACAGGGGCCTCATCAGGTCCCTGTTCATCTGCGCGCCAGTGGGGTGGCTCATGCCTGCGTCAGCCGCGCGAGATAGGCGACCTTGGGCTGCGTGCCGAGATCCTCGAGCAGCTTGGTGCCGCGGGGTGAACGGGACAGGCGCGAGACCTCGCTCTCGGGATCCTCGAGGTCGCCGAACACCAGCGCATGCGACGGGCAGCCCTGGACGCACGCCGGCTGGATCTCGCCGTCGCGCAGGGGGCGGTCTTCCGCCTTCGCGTTGATCTGGGCCGACCTGATGCGCTGCACGCAGAACGTGCACTTCTCCATCACGCCGACTTCACGCAGCGAGACGTCGGGGTTGAGCTGCAGCTGCAGCGGCTTGTCCCACGACGGATTGAAGAAGTCGAAGAACCGGGCGTTGTACGGGCACGCGTTGGCGCAGTAGCGGGTGCCGATGCAGCGGTTGTAGACCTGCGCGTTCAGGCCGTCGTCGGTGTGGTGGCTGGCGTAGGTCGGGCAGACCGGCTCGCAGGGCGCGTTGTCGCACTGCTGGCACATGACGGGGCGGAACTTCACCTTCACGTCGGGGAATTCGCCCTCGTAGTACCGCTCGACGCGGATCCAGTGCTTCGCGCGCCCGCGCGCCGCCTCGTCGGCGCCGACGGTGGAGATGTTGTTCTCGGCGTGACACGCGGTGACGCAGCCACCGCACCCGGTGCAGCGATCCAGATCCGCCGCCATTCCCCATCGAGGCATTCAGCAGTCCTCTCGCTTACCTGGCGTGTTCGATGTGTTCGCGGAGGCCGCCGGCGAACATGATTAACCGTCCGTCCGCCGGGCCCACTCTCGTGACGCGCACGCGGGTGGCTGCCCAGGCGAGGGCGCCGGTGGCGGAGTCGGTCATCGGCGCCAGCAGATCGACCGGGTTTTCGCCGCGGCCGCTCGCGTAGCGCGTGAACTGCGTGTGTCCCTGGCCGACCGGCATGGCGACGATGTCGGGAGCGATGCCGGGCGCGGTCACCGCGGCCGCCTGCACCATCCCGTGCGCCGAGGCGATCTCGACGACGTCGCCTTCGACAAGACCGAGCTTCTGCATCGTCGCCGGGTTGATCTCGACCCAACTGCTCCACATCGCCGAGGTGAGCGGGTCGGGCAACTCCTGCAGCCACGGCAGGTGTGCGAGCGAGCCGTCGAGGAACTTGCTCGACGGGTACGGCAGGAAGTGGAACGGGTACTGGACCGGGTCGCCGTCGAACTGCGGCTCCGCAAATGCGGCAGCAGCGACACTGGCGACAGGCGTAGAGGAGGCGGTCGCGCCCGCCGGCAGCGTGCCCGTCCACATCCCCTTCGTCTGCACGTCGCTCCACGTGTCCACGTCAGCCGTCATCGACGGCAGCGATCCAAAGCTCGCGGCGAGCATCTCGTCGAACGTCTGCCACGGCAGCGCGACGGGCTTCGCGAGCCGGCGGCCGACGTCGAGCAGCACGTCGCCGGTGGCGCGCGTCTGGTGCAGCGGCCGCATCACCGCGGGTGCCACGCTGGCGACGGCGGCCATCGAGCCCGACTCCGGCATCGACGTCGTCCACGACTCCAGGAACGAGTGATCCGGGAGGATGAGGTCGGCCAGCACACTCGTCTCGTCGAGGAAGTTCCCGAAGCTGACGATGTAAGGAATCTTCTGGAGCGCCTCGCGCACCTGCCAGCGGCGCGGCGTGCTGAACACCGGGTTGGCGCCGTCCACGAACAGCACCTGCGCGTCGCCGATGTGGGTGCCGGTCGTGCCTTCCGCCTGCAGCCTGAATGTTGTGGCTTCCGCCTTCAGGCGGAAGAGATCCATCTGCGGCGTGAAGACCCCGCCGCCCGGCTGCTCGACGCTGCCGGCCAGCGCGTTGAGCGCGTTCACCGCGAGCGCCGTGAAGAGTCCGTTGGTGTGCGCCAGCGACGGACCGCCGGCAATCGCCACCGCCGGACGCATCGCGGCGAACTCGCGCGCGATCCGCTCGAGACGGCGCGGATCGACGCCGGTCAGCTTCTGCACGGCCTCGGGCGTGTAGGCGGTCAGCCCGCCGGCCCACCCGTCGATCGCCGCAGCGGCGCGGCCGCCGGCGGTTGCCGGCGCCAGCTTTTCCGCCATCATCACGTGCGCGATGCCGAGCGCCAGCACGCCCTCGGTCCCTGGGCGCACGGGGATCCACTCGTCGGCGTTCGCGCCAGTCTGCGACATCCGCGACTCGATCTGCACGAACATACCGCGCACGCCGGGCCGCCCCTGCCGCATCTCCCCGTACGCGACGCTGTTCGCGACCGGCGAATTCCAGGTGCCGAGCAGATCCGAGCCGAAGTTGATGACGTAGCGCGAGTTCGCCAGGTCGAACGTCGGCAGCTGCGCGCGGCCGTAGCTGACGCCATTCGCCCGCCGGAGCACGTCATCGCCAAAGAGGTCGTAGGTGACCGGCGCCGGCGCGCCCAACTGCGACACGAACTGCTGCATCAGCGCGGCGCGGTGCCCGGACCCTGACCGGGCCAGCACCGCCAGCGCCCGCTGGTGCCCCGCCGCCGCCAGCGCGTCGAGCTTCCCCACCAGCTCCGCAACCGCATCGTCCCAGGAGATCGCCGCGTACTGACCGGTGCCGCGATCGCCCGAGCGCTTCAGCGGCTGCGTGATCCGGTCCGGGTGATACGTGACCTGGATCGCCGCCTGGCCGCGGGCGCACAGCTTCCCGTGATTCACCGGATGCTCGGGCAGCCCTTCCAGCTTCTTCGCCGCCGCAATGCGGACGATGCCGGCCTGGCCGTCGCGGACGACGTCGGCATCCGCGTCCATCACGCGCACGGTGAGGCCGCAGCCTGCGCTGCACAGCGGGCACACGCTCGGCTTCCACACCGCCTGGCCGGGGACGATGTCCTCGTCGGGCACGAACCGAATGAGCTGGTTCTCCGGGTTGCCGCAGCTGGCGAGCGCGGCGCTCGAGCCGGTGATGGCGGTGAGCTTGATGAAGGAGCGTCGATCCATGTCTGCGGCGGTCTCTAGAAGTGACAGGTCAGACAGTCAGTCGGCGCCTTGTTCTCGCGGTGACACGTGACGCAGAACCCCATGTTGAGATCGACGTTGCGCTGGGCGATGGTCTGCGCGCCGATGTTGCCGTGGCAGGTGGCGCACTCGACCTTCGCGCGGATGTGCGGCGCGTGGTTGAACTTGACGTGCGCCTCGCGCACGTAGCCGTACACGCGCACCCAGTTGAGGTCGAGCCCCTTGTCGCGCATCGCGGTGATCTGCTGGATGCGCGGCCGATCGGTGGCGATCGCCTCGTGGCAGATCATGCAGGTCCGCACGCTGGGCAGGCCGGCCACCGGCCCGGTCTCCACGCCCTCGTGGCACGTCGAGCACGCGATGTTATTGCCGACGTGGATGTTGTGCGGGAACTCGATCGGCTGCTCGCCCTCCGGCAGCCGGCCGAGGAAATCGTTCAGCGCGGCCGCGAACGTCGGCCGCGCCGTGGTGAAGACATCGGTCGTCTGGCCGGGGAGCGTCGGCGGCGCGGCGCGCTCGGCCGGCTGATACAGCCGGCACCCGGCCACGGTCCCGTATGTCGCCAGGCACACGGCGACAACGGCAAGAAAGCGGGTATGCCTTCGCAGGGCCGATCCTCTGGTCAGCGTGCTGCCGTCTTCGGACCGACGCTGCGGAGGAAGTTCACGATGTGCCAGGCATCCTGGTCGGGGATCTTGCCCTTGAAGCCCTTCATGTCGAACTTCGGGCCCGCTCCGGCCATGATGACGGTGAAGACTTCGCCGTCCGTGCTGCCGCGATCCCACTTCGCGTCGGTGAGGTCGGCCGGCATCGTGCCCTTCGGCGCGAGCGGTCCGTCACCCTTGGCCGCGACGCCGTGACAGAACGAACAGTACTTCTTGTAGGCGGCGGCACCGGCGGTGACCGACGCGGTGGTGGAGGCGACAGGGCTCTTCAACTTGCGCGCCTCGGGACTGCCGCCAGGGTTCTGTGCCTGGGCGGTGAAGGCAGCCAGGATGAACGCGGCTGCCACGAAGAAGACGGTCACTGGGAAACGACGCATTCCTGGGGCCCCCAACTTTTGACAAGCGCTGGCGCGCTGACGATGTCTGAATTCTAGCATCCGGTGCCGATCGCCTGCATCGAGGTGAGGTTCAGGCGATTCTGGGGACCGCGGATCAGCAGCCCCTTCGCCTCCACCTTGCTGCCCTTGTGCGGCGCGATGGCCGACGGCTGCACCGACAGCAGCATCAGGCCGAAGGTGTCCGAGCCGAGCGCCCTCGCCTGCACCTGCGCGAGGTCGGCGTCCTTCGACGGCTCAGGGTTCTTGGTCACCATCGGCGCCGTCGCGTTGGCGACGACCCACGCCGCGCCGTTCTGCGTGAGGCAGCCGACCACCTGCACCAGCGCGAAGTTCGCGACCTCCGCCGCCACGCCGTCCTTGTTGCGCGTGACGCGAATGGTGGCGAGCGTATCAGCCGACGCCGCCAGCGGCTGCGGGCCCGACGGGAGCTTGTTAAAGTTCAGCAGGAACGCGACGAGGTCCGCCGCCTGGTCAGGCCTCAGCGAGCCGCGGTTATCCGCCGGCATCCGCGTGAGAATCGAGTTGTAGATCCGGAAGAGGTGATCGGCTTCGAACCGGTTGAAGAAGCCGTCCCCCGCCAGGTTGGGGCCGCGCTCGCCCGACAGATCTTCCTTGTGGCAGGTCGCACAGGTGCTGGCGTACAGCTCACGGCCGCGCGCCGCCTGCTCGTCCGTGTAGACGCCTTCCCACACGTGCTTGCCCGCCTGGGCGTGGGTCGCCGACTGCGCGGACAGGACGAACGCAAGCGTGACGCCGAAGATGAATGCGGGAACAACCGTCAGGCGCATGGCGCACACCTCCCTAAAGCTGGCCGGAATGGCGTGGAGTGTAGCAGAATCCGCGCATGCAGCGCCCCGTCAGCCGCGTCGTCGATCTGCTCGACCCGGCGGTCAACCGCCTCTACAACATGTCGATGGACGAGGCCCGTGCCAGGGTGCTGTCGGGCGATCCGGAGGCTGTCGGCGCGATCGACGGATCGTTCGCGCTCGTCGCCGTGGACGGCATCACCGTGCGGCTGGCGCGATCGATGGATCGTCCGCTCCGCTACTTCCTCGCCAAGCGGCAGGAGGGGCCGGCGCTGTTTGTCGCCGACCGGATCGATACGCTGCACGGCGCGCTCGCGGCTGAAGGGCTCGCGGATCAATTCCACCCGAGCTACTCGCGCATGGTGCCGGCCCACTACGTGGTGACGCTGTCGCTCGTCGGGTGTCCCGATCCCGACCCGACGTACTCGCGCTATTTCACGCCAGCGCGCGGCACCCTGCCGGCGGACCTCGACGCCATCGGCCGGCAGTACGTCGGCGCGCTGGCCGCCGA
>SXGR01207370.1_pt1 | contig 17242 bp, 11 predicted proteins | sample 3174711 | NCBI WGS metagenome assembly SXGR01 (sample SAMN11356860, study PRJNA531348) | freshwater metagenome | isolation source: freshwater sample F1-60 | place: China: Fuxian Lake, Yuxi | collected 2017-12-25
CCACCGCCGCGCACACAATGGCAAACGGTGCCACCGTGGACGCCGTCGACGCATCCGCGAGATAGGGCCGGTCGTGCATGTTCTCGACGATGAGTGCGTCGAATCCCGCCCGTTCGAGGGCTTGCGCCTCGGCGACGGCGGCGCGGACGATCTCAGAAACTGTCTGGCTCGCGTGCGGCGATCCGGGAAGGGCCCTTAGGTGCACCATGCCGATGAGCGACTTCGTGCGGGGCAGGAAACGGAGAGGCGTTGCGCGTGAGGTCACGGGTCCTCCGGTGGGTGATCCAGTTGTTGTGAGACCGTGACCCACGCTGGGCTCTCGGTTGCGTCGAGGATCGCCGCGTTGATCCGATCCTCGAGGGCTGCGGAGAGCGCCTTCGACAGTCCGAATCCGATGAACCCGCGAAGCGCCTCCTTGGGGAGGACTTGCAGTTGCGGGTCGCGACGCGCGGCAACGCTCGCGCGAAGTTCGTTGGTCGGGTGAAGGACCGCCTCGACGCGCCCGTCGGCCAGCGCGCCGAACGCATCATCGACCGTCGGGAATGCCTTCGGGAGGATCCCCAAATGCCGCGCCGCGGCGCGCGAACTCAAACGGTCGACGATGCCAATCTGGTTGGGATCGAGGTCGCTGATCGTGAGCAGAATCGGCGCCAACCGACCCACGGTGATGGTGGCGACAACACTGGAAGTAAAGAGCGTGACGAGGACCAGCGAGAGCAGCATCCACGCGGCAGCGACCGCCTTCCCCACTCCGGTCCGGGGGACGAGGTCTCCGTACCCGACCGTGGAGAGTGTGGTGATGGCCCACCAGAATCCGTTGATCGGGTGGCTTTTGCGTCCGAAGTGTTCGACATTCCGGCGTCCCTCCACAAGCCGAATGACGATGCCCGCTCCCACGGTCGCGGCGCCGATGAAGGTCACCCAGATCAGCACATCAAAGGTCATCAGCCGGCGGAGAATGCTCAATGGTTGTGCCGCATTGCGCCTGTGGACGACGACGGAGTACCCGCCGGAATCAAAGGGCACTGAGAAGTCAATGCTCTTGTGAAGTTCTGCTGAGATCGGCACGCCGCAAGCGGCGACATCGAGGGTTCCGTCTCGGAGGCGGGGGGCGAAATCATCTTCGGCTCGTGCCACGAGTTCGTAGTCAAGTTTCGCGGTCGTCGCTACCTGCTTCCACAGGTCGATCGCGGGTCCAGACCACGCGCCGTTCGCGTCCTTCCAACTGTACGGAAGCCGATGCGTGACACCGACTCGGAGCGCCCTCGTCGACGGGGCATCCTGCGGCACAAGGGCACCAAAAACCGAGACGAGGAGCAGGATGAGCGACATCGCGAGCCAAGATACGGTGGCGGTCCGCCGCGGTGTGTTACGGTAGTGAGGATGTCCTCTCGTCACGCTGGGAAAGTCGCCATTATCACCGGTGCATCCAGCGGCATCGGCGCAGCCACGGCGCTCGCGATGGCGGACGCAGGGATGGATCTGCTCCTCACAGCGCGTCGAACCGAGCGGCTTGAGTCGATCGCAGCGCAAATCCGGAGTCGGGGTCGTCGTGCGCTCGTCGTGGTGGCCGATGTCAGTGAGCCGGGTTTCTCGCAGCGGCTCCCGGCGCTCGCGCAGGAGCAACTCGGCCGCCTCGACATCGTCTTTTCCAATGCGGGGTACGGGCTCGAACGACCCATGCACGAGATGACCGATGCCGAACTTCGGACCATGTTTGAGGTCAACTTCTTCGCGGGGGTCGCGCTCCTCAGAGAGGCCGCGCAACACATGATCGCGCGGCACCGAGGAGGCCACCTCCTGATGACCTCAAGTTGCGTCTCGAAGTTTGCGCTGCCCAGTTTCGGTGCCTACGCCGCGACGAAGGCCGCGCAGGAGTCCGTTTGCCGCGCGATGCGCTTCGAACTGGCACCACTGGGCATCGAAGTCGCGAGCGTTCATCCCGTGTCGACAACATCTGAATTCTTCGAGCAGGTCTCGACCCGCAGCGGGACGCCGAGCGAGCCGATCCACGAACACGCGCCGGCATGGCTCATTCAGAGTCCAGAGCGGGTTGCCCGAGCCGTCATGAAGTGCCTTGATCACCCGCGATCCGAAGTGTGGACGAGCCATCTTGTGCGCGCATCGAGTGCACTGTTCACGCTCTGCCCATCGATTCTCGATGCGGTCCTTCGGCGCGAAGCCAGGCGGCAGCGCCGTCGCCGCGAGGCGTGTAGCACACCGTCCTAGGCGTGAGTACTCTTCGCCTTCGCACTTTCACCGAGATCGAGGAGTCGTCATGGCCATCCGCGTCGCTGTCAACGGGTTCGGAAGAATCGGTCGCCTTGCCTATCGGATCGCCGCCGATCGGCAAGACATCGAGATCGTGGCGGTCAATGACCTTGTCCCCGCTGACAACTTGGCCTATCTCCTGCGGCACGACTCCACGCACGGACGGTTCGGCCACGATGTCCGGGTTGAAGGCGAGGAGATCGTCTGCGGTGCACGCCGTACGAAGTGCACCGCGATCAAGGATCCGGCACAGTTGCCTTGGCGCGACCTGCGCGTCGACTATGTGCTCGAGTCCACTGGCCTCTTCACCAGCGCCGACGACGCGCGCAAGCACCTCGACGCTGGGGCGAAGCGTGTCCTCCTCTCCGCGCCGACGAAGAGCGACAAGGAAGTCCCCACCCTCGTCTACAAGGTGAATCACGCGAGCTACTCGCCTGAGCAGCACCGCATTGTCTCAAACGCATCGTGCACGACGAACTGCCTCGCACCCGTGGTCAAGGTGCTCCTCGACCTGTGCGGCCTCGAGGCAGGCCTCATGACGACGGTCCACGCCGTCACGGCAACGCAGCCCACGCAGGATGGCCCGAGCAAGAAAGACTGGCGCGGCGGCCGCAACGGCTACGCGAACATCATCCCGAGTTCGACCGGTGCGGCCAAGGCTGTGGCGCTCTGTCTCCCCGCCGTGAAAGGCAAACTCACCGGGATGGCATTCCGAGTACCCACTGTGAATGTCTCGTGCATCGACCTCACATTCCGTCCCGAGAAGCCCACTTCAATCCCCGCGGTCCTCGCGGCGCTGAAGGCCGCAGCCGCGGGCGACATGGCCGGCGTCCTTGCCGTGACCGCGGAAGAAGTCGTGTCGAGCGACTTCATCGGCGACCCCCACTCATCCATTGTCGATGCCGGCGCGTGTCTCGAGCTCAACGACCGATTCCTGAAGGTGGTGTCGTGGTATGACAATGAGTGTGGCTACGCCAACCGCTGCATTGACATGCTGCTGTTCATGGGCTCGAAGGACGGCATCCGATAGGACTCGAACCAAGGGCTCGCCCGAAAGGAACGATTCATGATGATCGCCTCAGTGATCGCCTCCACCGTCTGCCTCGCATGCGCCGCACTTGCCGCCGATGATCCGCCGGCACCGCCATCCGCGCCGACAACGCCGAAGCTTGGCCTCGTCGAGTCGGGTCCCCTGAACCTGACGACGGAGCGATCGGCACGAATCGCGTCCGCGAGTCGGTCCGTCCTGCGTTTCGAACCCGAAGCATTCGGCGGCACTGTCACCGTCGAGAAGATTCTCGCGAAGCCGGGGCCGGTGACCGCGGGCACGGTCATCGCGCAGCTCAAGGCCAAAGACTTCGACAAGGCGCTGGGTGACCTCAGGATTCAACTCACTGAGGCGACCGAACGGCTCGCCGTTTCGCAGGAAGAGACCGCGCTTGCGCGCGCGTCGGACGCGATCGCGATGGAGAAGACGGAGCGCGGCCACGCACTCGCTGAGCAGCGGATGCGCCACTCGCGCGACTACTACTTTCCGAAGGCGCTCGATCTCGCCAAGGTCCGAATGAAAGACCAGGCTGACGGCCTCAAGGATCAGGGCGACGAACTCGCGCAGTTGGAGCGCATGTACTCCGATGCGACGCTCGAAAGCGAGACAAAGGACATCGTGATCGGCCGGGCGCGTCGTGGCATGGAGCGCAGTCAGGTCTACTTCGGTTACGGCCAGAAGGACAACGACCTCTTCGTGGCGTTCGACCATCCCAATTCCGTGCGCGACGCCGAGGACAACCTGCGATACTCGCAGATTGGTCTCGATCAACTCAGAGTTCGGCAGCGCCTCGCCGTCACAAACTCCCGCCTGGGCATGGCCGCCGCGGAACGGAACCTCGAGGACCTCAAACTTCGGCTCACGCGCATGGAAGCCGACGGCAAGCGCCTCACCGTGACCGCCCCAGTCGATGGACTGATGTCGATCTCGCTACCGGACGAAGGCGAGCCTGTCGGGGGCCGCTCCCTCATGGCGACGATTGTCGATCCAGGCTCGCTCGAACTCAGCGGCAACCTCGATGTGGACTCCCTGCGCATCGTGGGGCCGGGCGCCACGCTCGATGTCTGGATCCCGTCTCGCCCGGAGTCGTCCGGGCAAGCGACCATCACCGAACTCAGCCCGTTGGGGAGCGCCGATGGCACGGGGGCGAACTATCCGTTCGTGGCCTCGATCCAGAATCGGACCGGCGAGTGGCCCCTCGGCGCCGAGGCGCGCGTCGTTGGGCGCAAGACGATCCCCGGATGCACGCTTGTGCCGAGCAAGGCCGTCAAGAACACCAACGGGCACTGGACTGTCGAAGTTTGGTCGGACGGCAAGAAGCTCTCGCGCGAGGTGCGAGTGGGTGCGAGCGACGGCAAGATGACGCAGGTGATCACGGGGCTCACGGCTGGCGAGCAAGTGGTCCTGCCCGATGCGTAGGCAAGCGACACTGCTTCTGGTACTCGTCGCAGGACTCATCGGCTGCGCCGCGCGGACCCCCGAACGCCCGCAAGCGTCCCCGAGTGTCATCGAGTCCCCGACGCCGGCGACGCCCGTGGCGGCGATGCCTGCGATGCCCAATCCGGCGACGGCAGCGATTCCTCGCCACGAACCGCAGGCGGTCCCGCGCCTTGAACCAAGCGCGAAGCCCGACATTGCGCCGGGCGAGATCGCAGCGCATGTGCAGCGCGCCCACGAAGCGGGGCTCTCGTGGGCGCTCGCGAATCAGCGACCCGACGGCAACTGGGGAACCTTCGCCACCGAGCGCAGCTACGAGATTTACCTCGACACGCAGGCGAGCCACATCGCCTTCCAGACGGCGACGACGGCACTCATGGCGTGGGCCATGCTCTCGCCTGCGCATGCCGACGAACGCGCAGCCGCGGCGCGCGATCGAGGGCTCGGCGTCCTCGCCAAGCGGCCGTCGCCCCGCCGGGCCACTGGCAACACCTTTTACGATGTCTGGGCGCACACCTATGTGATGGAACTCGGCGTCGCCGTGGTGGAGGACGAGCGTTTAGCCGCACGCCGGAGCGATTGGGCCGCGATCGCGCAGGGGGAAGTCGACCGCGTGCGCAAGGACCAGGGATCCGAGGGTGGATGGGGCTACTACGACTTCGAGTTCACCGGGATCCATCCCAGCGGGCACCAGTCCACGAGCTTCAACACCGCGGCGATGATCATCGCACTCAAGGAGGCCGAGCGCATCGGACTTACGATTGCGCCCGGCACAGTCGAAGACGCGGCGCGGGCGGTTCTCCGCATGCAACTGCCTTCGGGTGCCTTCGCGTACGGCACCTACGCGGAGCTCAATCCGCGCGCGGACTACAACAAGGTGAGTGGGTCGGCGTGCCGCCTTCAGGCGTGCAATCTTGCGCTCCACTCGCTCGGACTCGGCGGCGTGACGGTCGAGACCCTCCTGCGCGGGATCGAGCACATGCGCGACACGCATCACTACCTTGAGATCGGTCGCGGTCGTGTCAGACCACACGAGGCGTTCTACCGAAACAGTGGGTACTACTACTACTTCGGACACTTCTACGCCGCGCGAGTGCTCGCGGCGTGTCCGCCATCGACGCGGCGCACAGAACTCGCGCGGTGGCTCGCGACGGTGATGGTCCACGACCAGAACCCTGATGGCAGTTGGTTTGACTATCCGCTCTACGGCTATGGCAAGGCGTACGCGACCGGGTACGGGCTGCTCACGCTGCAGATCCTGAAGGCGCTCGTGGTGCCTCCAGAATCCCCTTGAGTCGCGGCGGTTCCACGCCCATCCTTTCGCATGCCCTCCGAATCCCCGCAGTCCAAGTTCGACGCGCTGATGAATCAGCAGCAGTACGACGCGGCCCATCGTCTGGCGAAGGGGCTTCGCGAGAAACAACCCCGCAATGGGCAGTGGTGGTACCTCTCAGCGCGAGCCGCCTTTGCCATCGGCCACCTCTCTGTGGCGCATGAGGAGATTGCGAACGCAGCGCGACTGCTGCCACGAGAGGCGCCGATCCTGCTCCAACAGGCGATCATCGACCACCGCATCGGGCGAACGGCCAGCGCATTGGCGCGCCTTGCACCGCTTCTCGGCGAGAGCGGCCTCGTTGGCCGTGAGGCCAATGTCACTCATGCCGACATCCTCTCGAGGGCGAATCGGCAGGACGAACTCGACGCCCAACTCGCCAAGGGTGGCGAGTGGCTCAGCGATCCGCGGGCGCAACTCTTTGTCGGACGACGGCTCGCCGCGAGCGATCCACTGGCGGCGGTGGAACTCTTCACGCGGCTCTTGCGCGGCGACGCGCCATCGCACGCGCGGCGCATCGCGGGCTTCGAGGCGGTGAAGATCCTTGACCTCGAGCGCAGATACCGCGAGGCGTTCGATCTCGCAGGGGAGTGCCACGCCAAGACCAAGAGCCGCTACGACATTGGTGCGCTCGAGCGACAGGTGGAAGAGCAATGCAGGCTTCTCGATCGTCCATCGTGGCTAGGCACTCGCCGCGCGCCGGCAGTCCATGGCATTGCCCTCGTGGCGGCCCTGCCGCGTAGTGGCACCACGCTCATCGAACAAATGTTCGATCGCCATCCTCAGATCAGTGGGATCGGCGAGTACCAAGGATCGCGAGCGATCGGCGAGGCGGCGCTGCAGTCGGGCTACTGGCCAGGAGAGATCTCGCGCGTCCCGGCGGAAACGCTGAAGGCGTGGCAGGACGACTACTTGAAGGGAGCGCGCTTCCTGATGCGCGAGGGAACCGACTGGGCGTTCGACAAGACGCTCAAGGTTTGGCGCTGGGTGCCGCTGCTTTCCGTGGTCCTTCCCGGTGCGGTGTACATCGCCATCGACCGTGACCCGCGCGACAACGCGATCAGCATGTTCCTCGGGAACTTCCATCACCAGTCGATGGGTTGGACCGGATCGATCGACGCCATCCGTCGAGCGATCACGGCACATCGAACCATCCTGCCCAACGCGCTCACACGGCTCGAACTCCCGCACGAGGCGATGGTGTACGAGGACTTCGTCGCCGACCCTCGCGCGCACGCGCAGCGGTGTTTCGCGCGGCTTGGACTGCCGATGGACGATGCCACGCTGAGTCCAGAGCACAACACGCGAATGGTGCTCACACTGAGCCACGAGCAGGTGCGCAAGCCGATCAACACCGGCTCAGTCGGTCGCTGGCGCAACTACGAGTGGGCGTTCGACGAGTCGTGGAAGCCGCTGGCGGCCGCGCATGATGCGCGACGGGCGCACTGAGCTCGCGCGCTTGGTCAGGAGCGCCGCCGGCGGATGCGCTCCATTGGTCGGTTGGGTCGCAGCGCAAGCGCACAGGGGGGACCAAAAAAAAGAGGACACCCGCAGGGGTGTCCTCTCCTTGAAGACGAATTCGAAGCGGCCGCTTCGCTGCGGCCAACGCTTCGTGTATCAGGCGCGACGACGGCGGCTGGTCAGACCAGCAAGGCCGAGAAGCGCGATGGCGCCTGGGGCTGGAACTGCGCTCACGCCGTGCAGCGTGATCGAGCCCGTAAAAGTGCCTGAGGTGCCCGCAGCGCCGTAGCCGTTGCCGACCCACACGCTATTCGAGCTGCCAGTCATGTCGAGACCCGTGGCAAAGTTCACGGTGCCGATCGAAGTTGTGCCAGGAGCGCTTGAACCGCCGTTGGGCCAGAAGTAGCGCTGGGCTGCCTGGAGGTTCGAGTATCCGCCGCACTGCAGCGCGCCACCCGCGGCGAGCGGGCTGCCTGCGACATAGATTGAGAGGTCGTCGGCGTAGGTGTAATTCACGCTTGCATTGAGCGTGACATTAATGGACGCGCCGGTGAGCGTACCGGAGAGCGAGCCAGCGGCGAACGCTTCGGTAAAGTTGAAACCGGTCCAGGTCTGATTGGCGAACGAGAAGGTCACATCGGCGGTAGCGGCCGAGGCAACGATGGCGGTTAGGGACGCGCCAAGAACAACTGACTTCATGATTGAGTCTCCAAGGGAAGGGACACGATCCAAACAAGCCGGAACTGCCGGCCGCAGCCACTATTCCCAAGCACTCCAGTAAGGCGAATATGAGTCGGATCGATACCGCGTCAAGTGTTTGGCAATTCTTCCAGCCTGATTATTACAAAAAATCTTCGAGTTATAGGACTTAAATAGGTCACGGCGACCTCAGTTCGGCGCAGTACGAGAGACTCGGGTCTGCCCGTTCAGCCAGTGACCTCGCAATGGCGGCAATCGTTCTCGGTGCCAGAATGGCCCCCAGCGCGCGATCGCCGGCTGTTATCTCGACCGGCCGGTCGAGATCGCACAGCGAATCATCGAGCAGAAGGGTGAAGGGCCCAGCCTCGGGTGGGGCCCCAATGGAAAAATGCTGACCGTCGCGAGTGGCGACGACGCGCACGCGCTCCGTCGGCGACTCCGCGCGCAGCCAGTAGAAGCGCGGATGGGTCGCATCGTCCTGGAGCCACACGATCGTGTCGGGGTGAGTTCGACGCACGAACCGCGCCATCCATGCAATCGCAGAAGCATCCTCGCGGTCCATCCAGTGCCCCTTTCCCTCGTGGATGTCGACGAGGTGCGGGTAGCCACCAGGGTCAGCTGCGGCGAGGTCCGCGAGCAGAACCTTCCACTGCTGCGCGACCTTGTTGCGATCAAACGGCGCATCGTTGGCACCCATGTGCAGCGCGAACGGGAGGTTTCGCAAGCCGTCGGGCTTCGTCTCATTGGGATGACCAGCCATCATTGCAACAGCGGCGAATCGGTCCGCCATGCGTGGAGCGAGTTGGTAGACGCCGTCGCCGCCGGCGCTGTAGCCAAGGAGGTACACACGGTTTGGGTCGACGCCGTGCACGATCACCATGTCTTCGATGAGCCGTGAGAAGAGCGCGTCGATGTGAGCCTGATGCCAGAGGTTCCATGTATCGGTGGGCGCGCGCGGTGCCACATAGATCCCTTCCGCTGGTTCGTAGAGTTTCTGCTGATTGAGCCACTGTCGGTCGTTGACTTCCTTGGGCGCGCCACCGCCGCCGTGCATTGAAATGAAGAGGCAGTGGCCCCCCTTGGGCTCTTTGCCGTATGCCTTGAACCAGATCGGCATTGTGACACCGCCGGCAACGATGGCACCGGACTCGAGTTCCTTCGTCCGAGATGGCCTTTCGAGAACCACCAGTCGTTTCCACAGGAGCGCCTTCGCGGCCGCCGCATCTTCGCGGGTGAGCGGGATCATCGCGAACGGTTGGTCAATGGCCTCGACGGGCGCATGGTTCAGGAGGAACTTCTCGAGCGAGGCGAGGGCGTCACCTGAACTCGCCACGCGCAGCTCGATGACGCGGGTGTCGGCGGCGACTGTCGCGCTCGCCCCTTCCGCGCCTGGCGTCGTGACGCTCACTTGGGCGCCAAGAGGAAGGATCGCCGTGAGGTGATCGTTGGCGTCGAATCCCTCGTTGCGCGTGACGCCCTCGAAGACCACTGTCCCACTGGCGTTCTTGACCGTGATCGGCCTCGCGACGCGACCCGACGATCCCACGACGCGAATCCGCACGGGCGCCATGCCGTCGGGGACCTTGGCGAGCGCGTTCGTGTAGCGGTCTGTGACATTGACCGCCCGCACACGGCCGTCGTCGGGCTCGCCAGGCTCGCGCCACGCGGTCGGGAACTCGAGCGGCGAGTCGTTCCATGTGACCGCGTAGATCGCGTGCATGGGCTCGTCGCGCTTGGCCGTCGCCGCGCGCTCGGCGAACCACCCCTTGTCGAGATCGTCTCCGGTGGCTTCGGCCGCTCCCGTGAAGTGCCATGAGCCGTCCCAGACTTCGACCCACGAGTGATTGCCGCTTCCGTCGTTCCACATGGGAATCCCAGCGAAACGAGCCGGAATCCCTACAGATCGGCAGGCATCGATGAGCAGAATCGAGAGGCCAGTACACGAGGCGAGCCCCGACTCGATCGACTCGCGCGGGCTTTGGTCGGCGCGCTTTCGCTTGGTGGAGTACTTGACACCGACAAGCGGAAAGAGTTCGCGGTTGATTTTCGCGGCGGCAAGTCCCGGCGACGAAACGCCATCAATGATCTTCAGGCACTTCTCGCGCAGGAGTGAGCGCCACTCGTCGCGAGGCTCGTCGATGCAGGCGTAGGGGAGGATGGCGTCTCGGAAGAGCGACTCGTCCACCTGCGCGTGCCAGGGCGCTTTCTGCCACGCCTCGTGCGCCTGCGCAGCGTTGGCCAGCAGCGCGTCGGCGCTCATTCGCGACAAGTCTTCGTGCGGCATGTGTTCGATGAGCCAGCGCATGGAAGCCCGTTCGGCTTCGGGTGCCTGCGAAATCGCGCGCTCAAGTTGTGGCCGATTGGACCCAGCGGCCTTCAGTGCATCATCGAGGTCTCGCGCGGCAAGGCCTGCCGCGAGCATGCAGCCGAGCAGCCATCGTGGGTTCATTTACTCACGATAGGCGATCGCGGACTCGATCGTGATCCGTTGGCCAATGCGGAACTGGCCGATGAACACGATGACGAGAATGACGCCGATGGCCGCGAGGGCCGGCCACAGCGGGGCCGTCGCCCGCGCCCCTTGGGCGACCTGCGCGGTCGCGTAGAGGATCTGGCAGAACAACCCGAGCATGACGGCTCCGGTCAGGGCGAGCATCACGCTCACTTCAGTGACGACTCGCTCGCGGCCCTGCGGTGGCAGGGCCATGAACTGCGCCTTCCGCGGAATGTTGACGATCGATGGCCAGCGGTGAAACAGCACGGGAAGGGCCGCAGCGATCCCCGCGAGCAGGAATGCGAGGGCTGTGCCGATGGCCGGCATGAGAAACCAGTTGAACGCGGTCGTCGGGTCCCAGCGGTCGGGAGCGCCATGGATGTCGAAGTGCGCCGGGAATCGTGCGGGCAAATGCGGGTAGAGGATGCCGGCTTCGACCCACATCGCCACGAAGGCGAGCGCGAACAGGCCGAAGGAGATTGCCCGCGCCATCAGGCTAGGGTAGATGCTTCGCCACCCACGCTGCCTCGGTCAAGCAGGTCTCGACCGCGGGCAGGAGCCAGTTGTCCTGATTGGCGAACCAGAGCCGGTTCATCAGCGGCGCACGCAGATCGCTGCAGAGGTCGCCCGAGTACGCGCCCGGTGGCGCCCAGGGCATTGCGTGACCCCAGCGAGCCATCCGAATCGACGCGACATCCGATTCGCCAACGCCGACGAGCGCAAGAAGGCGACGAATCTGTGGAGCCGCGATCGTCGCGTAGTTGTGAAGGGAGTCCTCGTTGATGATGGTGAATCGCGCGGTGTGCCATGGCAGCGGCCAATACAGCGTGAGCACATCGGCGTGCGCATGCGGCGTCGCCACGGCGAACGCGCCATCGAGCGCGTCAGTGATGCGGCGGTCCATCTCGAAGGCTTCGTCGTTCATCGGGAACGAGTCGTCGTGGATGGAGAAGATGTCATAGAACTCCTCGTGCACGCGCCGCGTCAGGAGCACATTCACGACGACATACGGGACGCTGTGGACGCGCTGCGTGGCCTCGTACTTCACTGGGTCGAGCGCGTTGAGGCCCGGGATCATGTGCTGCAGGATGTGCTTGCTGCCGGTGTAGACCGCGTGATTGGCGCCCAGGGTGTGAGTCTCTCCTCCGGGGCCGCGCCAGGCGATGGCGACTCCCTGAGGATCGAACCGGATTGTGGTCGCGGTGCAACCGGCCCGCAGCCGATCCTGTCCACTCGACCGCGAACCGACGCGGCTGAGGTCGTTCCAGAAGAGGGTGGCAAGTCCCGCGTTGCCTCCGGGAAGGACGATTCGTCCGTACTCCTCGGCGGCCACGAAGTTCCAGCCGGCGGCTGCGGAGAGTTCGTCCCACCCCACGCCGAAGCTGGAGTAGCAGTAGGCCTGGATCGCCTTCGCCAGAAGCGCCGGGACTGGCGACTTGCACACGCCCGCGATGGACTCGTGGAAGGTCATCGTGTCGAGCGCGCGCACGAGTGCGCGCGAGGCATCGTCGGTCCACGGGATTTCCGGGTACTCGACCTCGGCGTAGTGAGTGACCGCGTCTCGGTACCGCGCAAGCGCTGCGAGCTCTTCGGCCGTGCATCCCCTGCAGAGGTCGTCCACGAGTTGGTTGTCGTACTCGACGCGGAAGCCCGTCCCCTCGTCGATGCGTGCCTCTGTGTAGACCCCAATCGACGAGTAGAGACGGTCGAGTTCGCTGCCCTCGTCGGTGACCATGAAGTACGCGCTGCCGAGCGAGTAGGGGACTCGCTCCCACGACTCTCCCATCGCGTTGCCACCGAAGCGATCACGGAGGTCGAAGAGCACCCAGTCGCGGTCGCGCAAGTTGTGGGCGCAGGCAAGGCCAGAGAGACCACCGCCGATGATCGCGACATCGACATGCTCGTCGAGCGCCGACCACTCTGGTGGTGACTCGGGTGCGTGGAATGGGATGGAGTTGCCGGAGAAGGAGTCCCCGAGCCACGACGGATGGAAGGGGAGGCCGTCAACGACCATCGCCGGGCCGTTGCGCGCGATGGCGAGGATCGGCTTCGTCGCGCTGTTCGGGATCCACAGCGGACGACGCGAGAGTGGGGGAGGCATGCCCCACGCCTTCGAGAACGACCCCGATGCCAGGAGGCCACCGACGGCCGCGAGCCCCGCGCCGAGGAACGAGCGTCGTGGGATCCGCGAAGGCATGTTCCCAATCCTAAGCCGAGTTCGCGCGCATTCCAGTCGCGCAGTGACGGTCTGTCATCAATGCGAGTGTGGCGGCGGCGGCACTTGGCTGTCGATCAGCCAGACGGCGACGCCCGTCAGCAGTACGACGAACCCTGCAAGTCGGCACGCGCGCGAGATCGCAAAGGCGCGCATGAACTGCCTTGGGAATCCCGCCCGCGAATACGCGCGATGCGCGCGCGCGGTCGTGACGATCGCGTGGAAGAACAGCACCGCGAGCGCTCCGAGTGTCGCCGGAACCATGAGCGAGCGATCCACCATCACGCAGCCCACAAAGATGAGGCCAATGGCCAGCGGCACCACGAGATTGAGGAGCGACCCCGAGGCGGCGATCCCGACCAGCGTTGCTCGATCCTCCGTACCAAGGTGGGAAAGCGCGCGGCGGCCGAAATGCGCCGCGGTGACGATTCCCGCAAAAAAGAATCCCATGGCGACGAGGAACAGTTCCTTCATGGGGAGATCCTACGGGGCAGAGAGCAACTGACGGGCAAGTGTTTCGATGCGAGCGCTGAGTCTTGAGATGCGATCGGCCTCGTGCGGCGCGCGTTCGATGAGGACCTCGCGAGCTTGCTCTGCCGTCGCCTTCGCCGAAATCGGATCGCCGCGGAGCGCGTGGAGGCGGGAGATCAGGTCGAGTGCGTCAGAGTGGCGGAGTGGAAACCCGCCGTCGACGCGAAGTCCGTCCGCCGCTGCGCGTGCTGTGGCGAGTGCTTCGGCGAGCGGCACGGCGTCGGAAATCGTGGCGTCCATCTCCGGCATGCGCTCGCCGGTGGCCGCTGCACACAGAAGCGAGGCGAGCTCGAACTGCGCGCCGGTGACCGTGGAGTGATTGGCGCCGTAGCGTGGAGTGAGCAGCGCAATCGCTCGTCGGAGCTGCGCGATGGCAAGGTCGCTCCGCCCAGCCGCGAACTCGATCTCAGCGAGGAGTTTCACTCCCATGCCAACTCGCCATCCCTCGCCCGCCGACTCCGGGTGGGCTCGGATCGTGACCTTGATGAACTCATCGACTAGGGTCCGGGCTTTGTCGTGGCGTTGCGCCTTCACGAGGGTTCCGGCGTGGGAGAAGAGCGCGCGAGAGAGAAGTTCCTCCGCGGGGGGGCCCAGAAGCCGAAAGCGCTTGATCGATTCCTCGGCGTGAACGCAGGCGCCGTCGATGTCGCCGAGGCCCGCGTGCGTCGCGGCCAGATGCAGCAGCGTTCGCGCGATGAGGGGGTCCGTGTCATCGAGACTTGCCTTCCGGATCTGAAGCGACTCCGTGTAGGCCGCCTTCGCGTCGTCGTATCGGCGCAGGAAGTAGAGCGCGCGCCCGAGGTTGTAGAGCGAGTCGGCGAGGTGGAGTCGCTCGGCATTGCCTCCCGAGTCGGCGCGCGCGCGGCGGTACGCGATCGCCGGAACGAGATTGCGCACGGCGCCCTCGAAGTCTGTGAGCGAAATCATCACGCCTCCCACGGTCGCGCGCAGGTCGTTGGCGATGTCGGGCTGGTCGGCGAGTTTGTCAGTCGTTTGCCGTTCAACATCAGCGAGGTAGTCCTTCATGGTCACGCTCGCGTTGGCTTGCTCGCCCGAGACATCGGAGCCCCGCAGCGATGAATGCAGCACATCGAGCGTGCTCTGAGCGCGCTGTTGCTGGTGGAGGGCGTCCTTCCAGAGATAGGTCATCGCGACGCCGAAGGCGATGAGGCCGATGGCGAGCGCACACCCCGCTCCGACCGCGATCCGGTGCCGCCGAACGAACTTCTCAATGCGGTAGGCCGTGCTCGGAGGTCCGGCGAGCACGGCTTCGCCGGCGAGGAAGCGGCGAAGGTCAGCCGCGAGCGCGCTTGTGCTCTCGTAGCGACGCGCGCGATCCTTCTCAAGGCAGTGCATGACGATCCAGTCGAGGTCGCGTCGCAATTGACGCGAGAGCGACCGCTCGTCGGTCGCTCGCTGCTTTGTGAGGGCCGTCCGATCAGCTGGGGGGAGCCCAGCAAGCCGCGCGCTCGGTCGCGCCGGCTCGGTTTCAAGAAGCGTCTTGTGGAGCGCGGCGAGACCGGACTTTCGGATGGTTTCAGAGTCGATGGGGGTTCGTCCGACCAGTAACTCGTAGAGAATCACCCCCAGCGAGTACACATCGCTGCGCGTATCGATGTCGATCGTGCCGCCCTCGGCCTGCTCGGGGCTCATATAGACCGGCGTGCCGACGAACTGACCGAACTGTGTATCGGTTGGCCGCTCGGCCTGCTGGCGCGAGACGGCCTTGGCGATGCCGAAATCGATGACCTTTGGCGTCATCCCCTGATCGGTCTCGCCGACGACGATGTTGCCTGGCTTCAGATCGCGGTGCACGACACCCTTCATGTGGGCGTGGTGGACCGCGTCGCAAATGCGCGCGAGGAGGTCGAGTCGCGCTCGGATGGTGAGGTTGCGCTTGTCGCAGAACGCAGTGAGGGGTTCGCCGGGCGCGAACTCCATCGCGAAGTACGGTTGACCATCGGGCGTCGTCCCCGCGTCGAAGACTTTCGCCAGCCCCGGATGATCCATCATCGCCAGCGCCTGTTGCTCGGCCTCGAATCGCGCGCGCATCGAAGCCGAGGCCAGCGCGAGCTTCAGGACCTTGAGAGCGACGCGGCGCTTGACTGGCTCGGTCTGCTCGGCGAGATAGACAACGCCGAAGCCCCCTTCGCCGAGTTGCGACACGATCTTGTAGCGACCGCGCTGCGGTGGTAGCCCCGGCTCGCCCGCGTCTTCGATGGATGCTCCGACCCAGGACTTTGAGTCCATATCGGCATCGCGTTCGGCGGTGCGCTGGGTCTGACCCTTCCCGGGGGCCACCGTGGGCTCAAGCCCGGGCCCCTCGGTTGCTCCCCCGACGCTTCCGAGCGGAATCGTCCGATCCGCGTCGTCGGGAACTGCCATTGGGGGAATGGTAGGAGTTGGCTTGGACCGCGCTGCAGGGCCCTTTGGGTGCCCGTGGCACTCGGTCGACCGTGGGCGCGGTCCATTTTCTGCGGTTGAGGACGCAATCTCCTTGCAGCGGAGTCCGGTAGATGTATGGTGGAGCAGGACAAAGGAGCTCGTCATGGCCGTGAACATTCGAATCGTGGCGTCTGTCGTGGTTGGTACTTGTGCTTTCGCGGCATGGGCTGGTCCAGAGTTTGACGAGGGTGGAACCGACGCTGGAAACACGCCTCCGACCTCCAAGGCCGTTTCGTCCTCCTCGGGTGCCAGCGTCACGACGGTGCGCGGCAAGACGACGGGAACCGCGCTCCTCGGGGGTGCGGATGCGGTCGATCTGTACCGCATCAAGATTGGGTCGGATCCGTTTGCCTTCAAAGTGGACATGAACATGATTGCCGGTGGTTCACCGAGCTGGGGCGCGCGACTGGTCCTGTTTAGAAAGGTCGTGGTGGCGTGCCAAGCGGCGACAGGGGTACCCGTCTATTACGACTTTGCGAGGCCAATCGCTACCTCAGTAAAGAAGAGTCCAGCGGCCTCCTATCCGGTGCTCGACGGGTCCGTGGTGTGCGTTGGTGACACCTCCGGCAATCGGCTCGGGAACTACCTCACGGCCAACACCGAGTACTACCTGGCCGTCTGCGGCGCCAACGAGTATCCGCAGGGCATCCGCGAGGACTGCGGCGCCGGGTCGATCAAGACATTTTTCCAAGGGTCGACGGGCTTCGGCCAGTACCTGGCCTCAAGCGAGGACGCTGGGTACCACTTGACGACTTGGAACGGCGGAGGCGTCACAGGCGGCGAGTATGGAATGGGAACCGGCGGAATCAATGCGGTTGCTGCGAGCAGTTGCTCAAGCGCAATGACGATTGTCGGTTCGGACGCCGCGGTTCCATTCGACTACGCCGTGGCTCCTCAAGTGGATCTCCCGGGAGTGTCGTGTGCTCCAACCTGGCGCGCGGACCGGCAGTTCTTCTATGTTTGGGAGCCGCAGTGCACGGGAACCGCCACGGTGAGAAGTTGCGGTCTGTCGCTCGTCGACACCGCGCTTGAAGTCTTCGCGATCGATCCGTGCAACCCCGATCCATGTGCTGCGGCCTCGACATCGTCGATCGCGTGCAATGACCAATGCGGGTCGGCGAACGCCTCAGTTGTCACTTTCGCCATCACGGCCGGCAGGAGTTATCTCGTGTGGATGCCGCGAGTATCGCTGTTCGGGACAGGCACGACCGGCACTGTGCAGTTCACCTGCGCGTCGGCGCCGCCATCGGGTGATGTCAACGGCGACGGCGTCGTGAATGCGATCGACCTCTCCATCATGCTCGGCCA
>SXGR01300813.1_pt1 | contig 17238 bp, 13 predicted proteins | sample 3174711 | NCBI WGS metagenome assembly SXGR01 (sample SAMN11356860, study PRJNA531348) | freshwater metagenome | isolation source: freshwater sample F1-60 | place: China: Fuxian Lake, Yuxi | collected 2017-12-25
CAGTATCGTTCTCTCATCGTGGACATGATCCGGAACTGGCGGAATGACTGGGGCCAGGGTGACTTCACTTTTCTCCAAGTGCAACTCGCGCCCTTCAAGGCCATCAAGGACGAGCCCGCTGACAGCGACTGGGCGGAACTGCGCGAAGCACAGGTGCTCGCCACCAAGGTGCTGCCGAAAGTTGGCGCGGTTTCCATCACGGACTATGGCGATCCGAAGGACATCCATCCGACCTGGAAACGTCCGGTCGGTGAGCGTCTGGCGCGCGCCGCTCGCGGCATTGCCTATGGCGAAAAGATTACATGGAGCGGCCCGATGTATCGCTCAATGAAGGTCAAAGGCGGCACGATCGTTGTGAGCCTCGACCACATTGGCCGGGGACTCTTCGGACGTGCGTTGCCCGGGAAAGTTCCCGGACAAACAGCGACGGGCGCACTGACCTACAGCATCGATAACAACTGGATGAGCGCGCCGCTCGCCGGGTTCAGCATCGCCGGCGAGGATCGCAAGTTCGTCTGGGCAAAGGCTGTGATCGAAGGCGACAAAATCATCGTCAGCAGCCCGGATGTCCCCAAGCCCGTCGCCGTCCGCTACGGCTGGTCGGATTGCCCCGTCGTGAACCTCTACAACTCCCCGGACCTCTTCGAACCGGCCCTCGCCGCCACGCCGTTCCGCACGGACGACTGGCCGATGATCACCGCGCCGAAGAAGTGATCTGCCCCCGATACTGAAACCGCCGACTCCGATTCAAAAATGAAACCATCGCTCTCCATTGTCCGCGCTGCGGTCCAATCCACCGCCGCCGCGTTACTGGTCACGCTGCTCGCGGGCTGCTCGTGTCCCTTCGCCAAACGCGGAGATGCCGCAGCTCCCGCCGCCACGTCGGGTGCCACAGCTCAGTTCATCTACGAGAATGCGCCGTTCCCGTCATGCCACGCCTCGACGATCACCGACACTCCCAGCGGCCCGGTGGCCGCGTGGTTTGGCGGCACGCACGAGAAACATCCCGATGTCGGCATCTGGGTCGCGCACTTCGATGGCGCGAAATGGTCCGCTCCTGTTGAGGTCGCCACGGGCATGCAGGCGGACGGAAAGCGGCACCCGACTTGGAACCCCGTTCTCTTCCAGCCGAAGGGCGGCCCGCTCCTGCTCTTCTACAAGGTCGGCCCGTCACCGTCGCGCTGGTGGGGCATGTTGATGAAGTCCACTGACGGCGGCAAATCGTGGTCCACACCGCAGCGTCTGCCTGACGATATCCTTGGGCCGATCCGCTCCAAGCCTGTGCTGCTCGCGGACGGGACATTGCTCTGCCCGTCGAGTTCCGAGCACGACGGCTGGCGCGTCCACATGGAGATGACCCGCGACTGGGGCGCGACCTGGACGCGTACTCCGGCATTGAACGATGGGAAGGAATTCGGCGCGATCCAGCCCAGCGTGCTGCTTCACTCCGGCAACCGTTTGCAGGCGCTCTCCCGCAGCCGTCAGGGGCGCATCACTGAAATCTGGTCCGAGGACGGCGGCAAGACTTGGGGGCCGATGAAGGCAACGAGCCTTCTCAACCCCAGCGCCGGCGTGGACGGAGTCACGCTCAAGGACGGCCGGCATTTGCTCGTCTATAATCCCGTCTCGCGCGGCCGCAGCCCGATCGTCCTCGGACTCTCGCGCGACGGTAAAGAGTGGCAGACCGTGCTCACTCTGGAAGACCAGCCAGGCGAGTATTCCTATCCCGCAATCGTTCAGGCGAATGACGGACGCGTTCACATCACCTACACTTGGAAGCGCGAGAAGCTGCGCCACTGGATCGTGGACCCGACGAGGCTCTGACCTTCGGAAATCTACCTCCCAAGCAAACTCATCGCGCTGCATGAACAAGCTCATGGGCCTTCTGCCCGAGGCGGTCATCGACCGAGTGCGGGTGGTTGGGCAGACATGCGTCCCTTCGTTGCGTCAGTCGGTTCTCACGAGTACCGTTGGTTTTACCATCGCGAGTCTGGCGGTATACGGGTCTTGGGCGCTGCATGAGCGCGCGCTCTACGGTCGCATCGGCGAAGGCGGCGCGTATGCGGTGTGGGCTGTGATGTTCATTGCGCTCGCGGGCGGATTATTGAACCCCGTGATCATCGGCCCGCGAACACTCGGGCGATTCTACGCGCTGTTCGCGATGGCCTTCACCGCCTACGCCGTCCTCTGGTCGGCTAGTTGGTTTCTCCTGCGAGGGAAGACGGGCGAATGGGTGGGAGCGGCGACTGGTTGTGCAGCGATGGCGCTGGTGCTGGCGGGCGGCTTCGGTCTGCAACGAGGTCTGTGGAAGGTGATTGTTGTCCTATTCGCGTTGCACACGGCCGGGTATTTCGCCGGCGGCTGGCTTTATGGATACATCAGTGGAGCGGATGAAACGCACTGGCTGAATCAGTTCACCGATCGTCCGACGCGGCGCTGGATGTCGAAGCTCGCGTGGGGATTTGCCCACGGCATCGGGCTCGGCGCCGGGTTGGGCCTCACTCTCCACGCGGCGCAGGCCGGCATCCGCGAACGCATTGCGGGGCTGCCTGAGCAGCGCCCGGATGATGCGCGGTGAACGTTTCGTGTGACGGAAAGTGACCGCCTCGGTCGAATTCTGGTCGCGTTCAGGTAAAAACCGACAGCACGAATTCACATGACCTCATCTCGACTCAACACCAGCGCTGAAACTCCCTGGCGGACCTACCTCAAAGCAGTGGCGTTTCTCACTCCTGCGATTGTCCTCTGGATGCTCACTAGCGCATTTTTCGTCCCAAAAGCCAAAGAGCTTTGGGGGAAGGGAAGTATTCCGGAGCCAGAAGCCCAATGGATGGTGGACGCTGTCACCTTGCTTGCAAACTACGGAGGCCACATCCTCGCCGCGACGGTGCTGGCGGTGGCGACAGCAGAGTTTCTTTCGGCCGCGTGGAGACGACGACGCTCGTCCGGGCTCGTGGCGGTAGTCTTCGCACTGAACCTTGTGGTCCTTGCTGGCATCTGGGCCACCTGTCTCGTCGGGCTGTTGATCGCGCAATCCCTCGATCGGGCGTAGTGATGGACGGCTGGGAACGCCGCCGCAGACTGCTTCACTACGGAATCTTCAGCAGCTCCGGCATGGTCCAAGCGTCTTCGCGTTTCGAAGTTTCGTCCCGGACACGTTTCACGGCGGCGGGAGTGACAGGCTCGAAGCCGTGACCCCACTCGCGGCGGATGTAGGTCAACACCGACGCGATCTGCTCGTCGTCCAAAACGCCGAGCGCCGGCATGTCCATCTCGAACTTCTCGCCCTTCACCGTGATCGGTCCGCGCAATCCGTGGATGACCATCCGGATCAGCCGGTTCTCGGAGAAGCCGATCCACTCGGATCCCACGAGCGGCGGCGCCAGTCCCGGCTGGCCCATGCCGTGAATCTGATGGCACGCGAGGCACGTCGCCTCGTACATCATCTTGCCGGCCTCGAACTGCTTCTGTTCGGCGGCCGTCAACGCGCGCGCCTTCGCGACGGGCTTCGTGTCCGGCTTCGGCGGATCGAGAACGGTGACGGTGTACGCCGCAATGTCCTTCGCGATTGCGCCGGTTGAAATCTTGGCGAGCGACGCGGCGGCCGCTTTTGTTTTCTCGGAAGGCGCGAGCAGACTTAGGCTCAGGGCCAGTTGCATCTGAACCTCGGAACTCGTGTCCGAGGACATCGCGAGCAGCTTCTCCGCGAGTCCGGCGGCGCTGGCAGGCGCGGACTTGGCGAGGCTCTCCGTCAGGCGCATTCCGACGGCGCGAACTTTTGGATGCGTGTCCGCCATCGCGGCCAGAACGGTGGCTTCATCAAGGGCGTTCAATCCTTCCAGCGTCCACAAGGCCTGGAGCCGCGTGACGGCATTGGCCGGCGCGGCGGCCTTGCTCGTGGCGAGCGCCTGGAGCGCGGGAACGACCGAAGGGTCTCGGCGCTCGACGAGCAACCGTTGCGCGGTGTCGCGACGCCAGCCGTTGGGGTGCGCGAGTTCACCGACGAGCGCGGCGGAATTCATTGTCGCAAGATTCGGCACGCGGGCTGGGGCTTTGCCGGCGGGCGTGATTCGCCAGACGCGGCCGTGGTCGGTGACCTTGTGGATGCCGCGATCCTGCGCCTGCTGGCGGAGGTAGGAGGTGAGGAAGAACCGGTGCTGGATGATGCCGTGATACATGTCCGCCACGTAGAGCGCACCGTCCGGGCCGGTGGCGAGGTTCACAGGACGGAAGAGCTCGTCCGTCGAGGTGGGGAACTCCGCTTCGTCATACGCATTGCGTGCGCTGACTGCTCCATCGATCTCGGAGAGCACATTGCGCCGGATGAAATTTCCGGACGGCTCGCACACGAAGGCGTTTCCACGCGCATCGTCCGGGAACAGTTCGCCGCGATAAATGGTCGAACCGCAGGCGGCGGTGAACTTCGCGAGTCGGCCGTCCTCGCGCAACGTGCCGGTCTGGTAGCCGCGGTTCACTCCGGGATTGATGCGCCCGGGCCAGACGGTTTGATCCTTCGCGACGGCGTAACCGATGCCCGGGAGCTTCGCCTTCACCTTCGCGCCGAAGTAATGCGGCGGCACCATGTCGCCGCGAAGCTGGTCGCTGTTCGAGGTGTAGTAGAGGCGGCCGAAGTCGTCCTGCGAAAGCCCCCACTGCGCGCGTTGCGGCACGGGCTCGCGCAGCCACTTGCCGTCGGTGAAGCGGTAGCGCCACGGGTGGTAGAGGCTGTAGATCCAGTTGTCCATCGCCAGCAGGAGCGAGTTGCCGGAATGCTCCGGGTTCATGCGCACGCCGAGCGTCGGGTCGGCGTCCTTCGCGAAATCCGCCGCCACGAGCACGCGCTCGCCCGGCCTGTCGTTCGCGATGGGATAGAACCACAGCTTCGGCGGTTCGCAGACGAGCGCACCACCGTTCACGAGCAGGAACGCGCGCGGCATCACGAGGCCGTCGAGGAACACTTTGTGCCGGTCGGCGCGGCCGTCGTCGTCCGTGTCTTCGAGTATGGAAATGCGCCCGACCGGGTTCGTCTCGCCGACACCCTCGGGCGTCGCCATGAAGTTCCGCATCTCCGCCACCCACAGGCGCCCGGCGGGATCGAACTGGAGGATCGTTGGCACCTGAATCATCGGCTCGCTGGCGACCAATTCGATCCGGTAGCCGGGCTGGAGACTGAAACGCTTCAGTGCATCGCCCGGTGCGAGCGGCGGCGATGGAGGAATCTTTTCCTTCGGGATGCGGGATTGCTGGACCTCGCCCTTCTTGTCGCCCTGCTGGGCGGAGGCGATCAATGGCAGCAGTGCGAGCGCGAGGGCGATGGCGAATCGATGGGCGATCATATCAAGCATGTAAGCCGCTGTTCGACGGCGGTGCGGCCCCGGATATTCTTCCGGGACCATTTGCAAATGAAGCGCCGACGTTAGCGACGCCCTGCCGTCCCGCCAAACATTTCCTTGCCCGCCCGAGACGCACGCGTGCGCCTGCCAGTTGCTCCGGGCAGAACTTCTTCTCGCCGGGCTCGTGCTGGTTTCGTAACGTTTTCATCGATGACTCCGAGCGCCGAATACTTCAGCCGCAGCCGTGAATTGCTCACCGCCGTCGAGGCCCAGCAGTCCGCCATTCAGCAGGCGGCGGATCTCTTTGCCACGACCATTCTCGCCGGGCGCATGGTTCACCTCTTCGGTTCCGGCCACAGCCGCATCCTCGTCGAGGAGATGTGGCCGCGTTACGGCTCGTTCCCCGGGTTCAATCCCATCGTCGAGCTGTCACTGAGCTTTCACAATCTCGTCGTCGGCGCGAACGGCCAGCGGCAGGCGATGTTCCTGGAGAACGTGTCCGGCCTCGCGGAACGCATCCTGCGCAACTTCGATCTCTCGCCACAGGACTCCGCGCTCGTCGTCTCCTCGAGCGGCTGCAATCTCGTCCCGATCGAAATGGCTGCCGAGTTCCAGCGCCGCGGCGTGAAGGTCGTTTCCATCATCAGCCGCAAACATTCCGACGCCAGCCGCAGCCAGCATCCGTCCGGGAAGAAGCTCCAGGACTTCGCGGACCTTGTTCTCGACACCGGCGCGCCCGTCGGTGATGCGATGGTGAAGATTGACGGGCTCGAAACGCCCGTCGCGCCCGGCTCCACCGTTGGCGGATGTCTGCTCGTCAACAGCATCAAGGCCGAAGTCGCCGCGCGCCTGACCCGGGCCGGCCAGCCGCCCAAAGTGCTCACCGCCGGAGCCGTCGTCGGGAAGGAAAAGGCTACCGCGCTCTTTGAAGCCGCCTACGACGAGCACGCCCGCCGGCTTGCGAAGCTCTACGCGAATCTCGGTACCGCCACGGACTGATCCATGATCGCCCAGGTTTCCACCTCGTCCGCGCCCCGGCACGTCCTGCTGGTCGAATGTTCCGACCGGCGCGGGCTGGTTCACGACATCACGGGCGTCCTCCTGCGGCATGACTGCAACGTCATGAGCAACCACGAGTTCGTGGAGGCGCAGCCCGGCCGGTTCTTCATGCGCACGGAGTTCACCGGCGAAGTCGATGCCGCCGCCGTCGTGCGCGAGACACGCGCGCTGTTGCCCGCCGGCGGTGATGCGCGGCTGGCGGCGCAGGGCCGGCGACGCGTGGTGGTGATGGCATCGAAGGAGCACCATTGCCTGGCGGACCTGCTCGTCCGCCACGCGTTCGGCGAACTGAACGCCGAGTTGCTCGCGGTGGTCAGCAACCACGACACGCTGCGGCCGCTGGTCGAGAAATTCGGCCTGCCCTTTCATCACGTCAGCCACGAAGGCTGCTCGCGCGAGGCGCACGAGGCGGCGTTGCTCAAGATCATCGAGCCGCTGCAACCGGAATGGCTGGTGCTCGCGAAGTACATGCGGGTGATCAACCCGGAATTCGTCGCGCGCTTTCCCCAGCGGATGGTGAACATCCACCACTCGTTCCTCCCTGCGTTCGTCGGCGCGAAGCCGTATCAACAGGCGTTCGAGCGCGGCGTGAAGGTCATCGGCGCGACCGCCCACTTCGTCACCGAGCAGCTCGACGAGGGGCCGATCATTCTCCAGCAAGTCATGCCCGTGGATCACACCCGCTCCGCAGCGGACATGGCGCAGGCCGGGCGCGACGTCGAGCAGCTCGTGCTTTCCCGCGCGCTGAAACTGGTGTTCGAGGATCGCGTCTTCCTCAGCGGCAACCGGACGATTATTTTCGACTGACATGAAATCCCAACCCCTCCGCACCACCGTCATCGGCAGCTATCCGTTCCCAAGCTGGCTCGAGCTCGCCACGCAACACCTCGGCCAGTTCGGCGAGGCGGATCGTGCCGAGCTTGTGGATGACGCCGTCTCCATCGCGCTCAAAGATCAGCTCGACGCCGGGCTGGATGTCATCACCGATGGCGAGCAGACGCGCCTCGACTTCAACCTGTCCTTCTACGGCTTTATCGAAGGCATCGAGCTGGAGTCCGCGCCGCCGCGCCGGTTTGGCCCGCCTGCGCACGACCAACGCGGCAAGCACAAGGTCACCAGCGAGCTCTGCGCCCCGCGCGGCCTCGGCACGGTCGAGGATTTTCTCCGCCTGCAACGCCTCGCTGCATCTCAAATCTCGAATCTCAAATCTCAGATCACCCTGAAGGCGAGCGTGCCCGGCCCCTACACCTTGAGCGGTCGCCTCCTGCCGAACGCGCAATACAACGATCGCTGGGCGCTCACCGAGGCTCTGCTGCCGTTGGTGCGCACTGAACTGGCCGCGCTCGTGGCGGCCGGCTGCCGGGAGATCACCGTCGATGAACCGTCGATGAGTTGCTATGCGCACAAGGAGGATCCGAAACGCTTCGTGGACATCTTCAACCGCACGGTCGAGAGCGTTGCCGGCAAGTGCCATCTCTCCACCCACCTGTGCTTCGGCAACTACAAGGCCCGCGCCGTCGGGCCGCGTCGTTACGCGCCGATGTTCCCGGCGTTCCTCGATATGAAGGTCGATGAGATTCACGTTGAGATGGCGAGCCGCGAATTCGCTGAACTGGACATCCTCCAGGCCATCACCGCGCGCAAGGATGCCGCCGTCGGCATCATCGACGTGAAGAGCTACTACATCGAGACGCCCGAGGACGTTGCGGACCGCGTGCGTGCGTGCCTCAAGTTCGCGCCCGCCGACCGGCTGTCCTTCGCGCCCGACTGCGGCCTGAGCCAGACCGCGCGTTGGGCCGCGAAACAGAAGCTCCGCAACATGGTCGCCGGCACCCGGCTCGTCCGCAAAGAGCTCGGCCTCTGAGGAGGAAGTGCGTTCCGAGCGGCGTCATGAGTCGCGCTAAGCGGCGAAGTTTGCGAAGCGGGAAACGATCATGCAGGCGAGCCCATATCAAAACTGCCCGGTAGCCGCCGACGTGAGGAGACCTCCACGGCAGAACGCCGAGCCACGCGGCCGTGAACTGGTCGGCACGAGCGAACGGGATTGCACCGAGCCAAGCAATGCTCGGCGCTCCGAATCGAGGTTCATGGATAGGTGGACAGTCGGGCATCTCAAAGCATCCGTTTCCTCACGTCTGCGGCTACGCCGGGTCTTTTGTCCGCTTTGGATGCTTACTCTGTCCGCGTCGCTGGCGTTCACCGTCGTCGGATCGGCTGCCCCAAAGTTCGAGGACTTCATCGGCGCGGAAGCCTGCGCGAAATGTCATCAACCGCAGTTCGATCAATGGAAGTCTTCCCCGCACGGGCGGGCGGGCGGGACACCTGGAACGGTTCCGCTCATAGCGCGGTTCGACGGCCGGCCGCTTCAGTTCAAGGACGCGGTTGTGATCCCGACGAATGCGCCGGGGCGCGGGCCGATTTTTCGCGTAACGCCGGACGGTGCGCCGCCATTTGAGATTCCGGTCGATGCGGTGGTGGGTGGCGGGCACATGGCAGGTGGCGGCACGCAGTCGTTCTTCAACCGGCACCCGGACGGCACGATGCGCTTTCTTCCGTTCGATTTCATCCGTAAGGAGAACATCTGGTTCGTGCAACTGCGGTCGAACCTGAACTGGGTGCCCATCAGCCGCGACATCGCGCTGCGCACGGACCTCGCGAACTGGCCGCCGCATCGCGTTCTCGGCACGGTCAGTGATCGTTCCAACTGCCAGAACTGCCACGGCAGCCAGATCGCTGCCGGCTGGAACGACACTGCCAGGCGCTTTGAGACGCGGTTCCACAGCCTGTCGATCAACTGCGAGTCCTGCCACGGTCCGGGCCGGCGTCATGTTGAACTCGCGGGGCAGCCGGACTTCAATCAGCGCGCGGACATTGGGCTGCCGGCGCTTGCGACATTGACCAAGGAGGCTTCCGTGCAGCTCTGTCTCCAATGCCACGCGAGCAAGGAGGCGCTGCGCGACGATCCGTTTCTGCCGGGCGCGGCGTTCGACGAGTACTTTTCTGTGAAGCTGCCGTTGCTCGGCGACAACCCATACCACGTCGATGGCCGCGTCCGGTCGTTCAGCTACCAGGGCAATCATCTCTTCAGCGACTGCTACCGCAACGGCTCGATGACGTGCGTTGATTGCCACGACCCGCACGCGCCGACGTATCGTGATGCTTTCGCGCGTCCGCTCGTCGGGCGCTTCGACAACGGCCAATGTACGAGTTGCCACGCGAGCAAGGCACTGGTGCCGGGCGGGCACTCGCATCATGCGCCGGGCTCGGCGGGCGATTCGTGCGTCGCGTGTCACATGCCGTATCTCCAGCATCACGGCGTCGGGAAGGCGTTGCAGTTCGCGCGCTCCGATCATTCGATTCCCGTTCCCCGGCCGGCGTTTGACCAGAAGCTTGGCATCGAGAACGCCTGCCAGAAGTGCCACTCGGATCGCGACCTCGCGTGGCAGGAGAATCACGTCCGCCGCTGGTGGGGCGAGACGAAGCCGCATCCGGTGGCGATCCGGAACCAACTGCTCGCGAGCGGCGAGACGAACTCGGTGACCGCTGCGGGGTTGCTGCTGCGTCCCGGCACCGGTCACGCCGTCGCTGAAACTGCCGCGCTGGGGGCGTGGCTTCGCGATTTCCTCCGGCCTGGGATGAGCAACGACGCTCGTTTCGTGCGCCCGCTCCAGAGCTTCGCCCAGAGCGCGGATCTCGACCAACGTGCGCTCGGCCTGATGGCGTTGCACACGGGCTATGGACAGCACGATGACGTGCTCAACTTCCTCGGTGCGCAGGAGGGTGCCGGCTTCGGCGACGCGGTGCGGATGCGTTGGTCGGTCGCAGCGGACTCGATGGCATCAATGCACGCGGCGCGCGGCGATGCTCCGGCAGCGATTCATTTCCTTGAACGCGCGGTCGAGGCGAATCCGGCCAGCCATGTGTCGCTCTCGCATCTTGCGCAGGCGCAGATGCGTGCCGGGGAACCCGAGAAAGCCGTCGAGTCGTTGCGTCGCGCGCTGGCGATTCGGCCGACGCAGGCGGCGCTGTGGTTTCAACTCGGGCAAGTGTTCGCGCAGAGCGGTCGTGTGCCCGACGCGATCGCCGTAGTTGAGGCCGGCTTGAAGGTGAACCCGGAAGACGCCAACGGGCGTCGACTGCTCGACAGCCTGCGGACGGCGAAGTGATTGCCGCCTTGCTTGTAGCTGCGCGATAAAATCCGCTACTGGTGCTGCTACTCGGCCAAGTTCCGCGACTCAAGGTTCGCGTTTGACTCCCGTGGTTGCCTTACTACCGTTCGCCGCATGAATACACGTCGTCGTTTGTTGCTCGCTTCGCTTGCACTTTCACTCGTTGCGTCCGTCCCGCTCTCCGACGCGTCGGACTGGTATCGTTGGCGCGGGCCCGACCTCGACGGCATCTCACGCGAGAAAGGTTGGTCCTCTCAATGGCCTGCCGAAGGGCCGAAGCAGGCATGGAAGGCCCAGATCGGGATTGGCTTCTCATCTGTCAGCGTGGCCAAGGGCCGCGCCTACACGATGGGGAACGTTGGCGGCAAGGAGACGGTCTATTGCTTCGACGCCGCGTCCGGCGCAGTCGTGTGGAAACACACTTATGATTGCGAACTCGACCCGCGTTACTACGACGGCGGGCCGAGCACGACGCCGACGGTGGATGGCGACAAGGTCTATGTCCTGAGCCGCAAGGGCCACTTGTTCGCGTTCGATGCTGCCACGGGCAAGGTCGCCTGGCAGAAGAACGTGAATGACGAACTGGCGCTGACGACCTTCAAGGAGAACACGCCGGAGTGGGGTTACTCCGGTTCGCCGCTGGTGCTCGACGGGAAATTGATTCTCAACGTCGGCACGGCCGGCGCGGCGTTCGACAAGGCGACGGGCAAGCTCCTGTGGTCCACCGGCAAGGTGCTCGCGGGCTACTCGACGCATGTTCCCTTCAAGGTTGGCGGCGAGACGTATCTCGCGGTGATGGGAGCCAAGGGCGCGCACGCTGTCGCGCTCAAGGACGGCAAGGAGCTTTGGAAGTATGGCTTCGAGACGAGCTACGACGTGAACGCCGCCGATCCGATCGTGGTCGGGAACGAAGTCTTCATCTCGGCCGGATACAACCATGGCTCGGCGCTGTTCCAGTTCGACGGCGGTAAGACGACGAAAGTCTGGGAGAACAAGAACATGCGGAACCATTTCAATTCCTGCGTGTTCATTGACGGCCACCTCTTCGGCATGGACGGCGATCACGGCCGGAAAGATTCCACACTGACGTGCATCGATTGGAAGACGGGCTCGGTGAAGTGGCGCGAGAAGTCCATTCGTCCCGGCGGGTTGATCGCGGCGGACGGCAAGCTGATCATCATCGGCGACACGGGTGAGCTTGTCGTCGCGCAAGCGGCGGCCGATGCGTTCAAGCTCCTGGCCCGCGCGCAGGTGCTCGGCGGCAAATGCTGGACGGTGCCGACTCTCAGCCACGGCCGCATCTACGTGCGCAACGCCAAGGGCGACTTGGTGTGCGTGGATGTCTCGGGCAAGACGGCGAACGCAAGACGTTGAACGACTCCAGCGACATCTCCACTCACATGAAACTTGCCCACATCTTCCTCGCAGCGGCGGTGCTCGCGGCGTTTGCCACCTGCCTTCCGGTGGCGTCGGCTGCTCCCGCCGCAGGAGCGGATGCCGACGGTTTCACGCCGCTCTTTCCGAAGGATGGCGCTCCCGCCGGGTGGAGCGCGCGTGCCTGGAACGACGTGAAGAATCCGCCGGCGGAGCCGACGCGCTGGACGGTGGAGCAGGGGATTCTTCAGGGCGGCGAACCGCGCGGAAGCTGGCTGATGTGCGAGAAGGAATACGGCGACTTCATTCTCGAGTTCGAGTTCAAGCTCGGCGAGCGCGGGAACAGCGGCTGTGCGTTGCGCGCGCCGATGGCGGGCGATCCGGCGTTCGACGGCATCGAACTGCAAATGGCGGACGTGCGTTACAATCCCGAGGCCAAGCCCTCGGAACTCACCGGCGGCCTCTATCGCGCCATTGCGCCGCGCAAGCAGCTCTACAAGCCGACGGAGTGGAACCGTTATCAGATCACGCTCCGGGGTCCGAAGATGAGAGTGGTCCTCAATGGCGAGGTGATTCAGGACTTGAACCTTGATGAGCACGACGAGGTGGTAAAGCGCCACGACGGAAAGAACGCGCCGCCGATCAAGTCGCGCCCGCGCCGGGGTTACATCGGGTTTCAGGAACTTAGTCGCGGTGAAGGGCACGCGCAGATTCGCAACGCCCGGATCAAGGTGCTCGAATGAGTGTGTTCCTCCGGGCTGGCAAATCGACCGTAACCTTCGCTTCCGCCTGCATCGCGGCGTTGTGTTTTCTTGCGGCGTCCACGGGGTTCCTGCCCGCTGCTAATGGCGAGGACTGGCCGCGTTTCCTCGGGCCGCGCGGCGACAACATCTCGCGCGAGACCGGCTTGCTGGACAAGTGGCCGACGAATGGGCCGACGTTGCTCTGGGAAAAACGCGTCGGCACCGGCTACAGCGCGCCCAGTGTGCGCGATGGGTTCCTAGTGCTGCATCACCGGTTGGAGAACGAGGAGATCGTGGAGGCGTTCGATCCTGCGGACGGCCGCGCGTTCTGGCGTCACAGCTACGGCAGCAGGTTTGTGGATCCTTTCGGCTACAACAATGGCCCGCGTTGCACGCCGTTGTTGACCAGCAACCGTTGCTATACGTTGGGCGCGGAGGGGCGCTTGCTCTGCCTGAACCTTCGCGATGGCAAAGTCATCTGGTCGCGGGACACGGCGAAGGAATGGAACGTGCCCGAGGCGTTCTTCGGTGTCGGCAGCACGCCGCTGCTGGAAGGCGACAAGCTCATCGTCATGGTCGGCGGCCAGCCGAACGCCGGTGTGGTCGCGCTGGATGCAGAGACGGGGCGCACACTATGGGAGAATGTCGGCCGGACAAACTGGCACGGGGTCGTCACCACGGGTTGGCGGCGCGAGGAGCCGTATCATTGGACCGGCCAGGAAAAGCTCGCCAGCTACGCGTCCCCGGTGGCGGCAACGATTCACGGGCGGCGTCATCTCTTTTGCGTCATGCGCCAGGGGTTGGTCTCGCTGAACCCCACCAACGGCGCGGTGAACTTCAGCTATTGGTTTCAGTCGCTTGCCAACGATTCTGTGAACGCAATGGGGCCGGTTGTTCAGGACGACTTGCTGCTGATCTCGGCGGCGTATTACAGGATCGGCTCCGTGATGCTGCGCGTCCGGCCGGATGGAAAAGCCGTCGAGACGGTCTGGCGGCAGCCGGTGCAGATTCCCAATTCGCTTCCGGCGATCCGCGCGACACCGCCGCAGCCGCTGGAACTGCACTGGACGACTCCGGTGCTGCACGACGGGCATCTTTACGCCTTCAGCGGACGCGACGAGCCGGACGCACAGTTCAACTGCGTCGAGTGGAAGAGCGGCAAGCTGAAGTGGAGCCGGGATGAGAAGTGTCAGAAACATCCGCCGCATGGCGCGCAGTTTCCGACGTACGGGCGTGGCTCCGCCATTCTCGCGGACGGGAAACTCATTGCGCTGGGCGAAGGCGGGAAACTCGGGCTGTTCCGCGCTGATACGCGCGAGGCGTTGGAGATTTCGTCCTTCCAAGTGCCGCAGCTTGGATACCCATGCTGGGCGGGACCGATCCTTGCGCACAAGCGGCTCTACCTTCGCAGCGAAAACCGGCTGCTGTGTTTCAACCTGGCGAAGTAGATCGGCCGATCCGAAATCGCCGACGTGGTTCTGGACGGTTTGAAAATGGAACCGGAGCGGCAGACGCGGTGCCCACCCCGGTCACAGGTAAGATAGGTTGTCGTTCCACAAGCGCGCCGTCACGACAACCGGTTGATCAACTAGCAGAGCGCCACGATAGGCACCGTGGTCACGCCGGTCAAGCGGCTGAATTCAGCGGTGCGACTGGCTGGTGGCGGGTCCGATGGGCTCGTTGCGAATGTAGCGTTTCCACCACAGCGCAAAGTTGTAGAGGTACCACATCTGGGTGTTCCGCCGGCGGGTGATGATTTCCTCCACCTCGGCCGGATCAAAGAAATCCGTCTCGCGCACGAATGAACGAAGGGTCGCACGCACCTCGTCGCCCATCAGATCGACGAACCATTCCGTGATCGGCACGCCGAAGCCCTGCTTGGGGCGATGGATGATCTCACGGGGGAGAATCGTCTCGACCGCCTTCTTGAGCAGCACTTTTGACTGGCCTGGTTGATGCAACAGCCGGTTCGGCAGCCCGAGGGCGAATTCGATGAACTTGTGATCGAGGAACGGCACGCGGCATTCGATACTGGTGCCCATGGACATCTTGTCCACGCGCATCAAGAGCAGTTCCGGCAGGCGCAGGTTCAAGTCGAGGTAGGTCATCCAGCGCAGCGGATTCTTCTCCCACGCCAGTTCGTTGAAGCGCTGGTGAACCTTCCCGATGTAATCCCACGAGGTGCGGTTCTTGAACTTCTCCCGCAGTCGCGGCGAGAGCAGCAGTTCCTTGCCGCGCTGGGTGAAAGACTCCGCGCCGCCCCAGAACAACGGCTGGCCGCACCGGGCGCGTCGGAGTTGTTCGTGGAACAGCGAGCGTTCGTGGCCCGCGAGCTTCAGGCCGGCCATCAGCCCGGCGTTGACGAGGCTCATGCCGCTGCGGCCGAAGCGCCGTTGCTTGGCGAGAATGTTGTCCCAGAACGGATAGCCGCAGAACAGTTCGTCCGCGCCTTCACCGACCTGGCAGACGATCACGCCGTTGTCGCGCGCGAGTTTCGAGACGAAGTAAACGGGGATGCACACCGGGTCGGCGATGGGCTCGTCCTGCAGCTCAATCATGCGCGGCACGAAGTCCAGTGCGTCCTGCTGGCGGATGATGACTTCGTGATGCTTCGCGCCGACCATCGTGGCAATCTGCCGCGCATAGGTCAGTTCGCTCGCGTAGGACTGGTATTCGCGATCGTAGCCGACGGTGAAGGTCTCGACGGGCTTGGACTCTCCTTCCGAGAAGAGAATTGTGTTCGTGCTGGAATCGATGCCGCCGGAGAGGAATACGCCCACGGGCACGTCGCCGACCTTGCGGAGGTTCACCGCGTCGCGGAGCCGGCTCATCAGTTCCTCGGTGGCCGCCGCTTCCGTGATGTCCGGCTGCGGCCGTGCCCGGGCAAGGGCGTCCCAGTATTGATGGACTTGCGGTTCGCCACCGTCGCGCCACCGGAGCCAGCAGCCGGCGGGGAGTTTCTTGATGCCTTGGAAGAGCGTGTCCGGCGACGGCGTGACGAGGAAGGACAGGTAATGGAAAAGCGCGTCCTCATCGACGGCCCGCTTCTGCGCCGGGTCTTCGAGCAACGCCTTGATCTCGGACGCGAACGCGAGCCGGCCGGAGTGCGTCGTGTAATAGAGCGGTTTGATGCCGACCCGATCGCGGATCAGCCACAGCTCGCGCCGGCGCGAATCCCAGATGGCGATGGCGAACATCCCGCGGAACCGTTCGATGCAGTCGATGCCCCATTGCTCGAAGGCGTGGACGATGACCTCGGTGTCTGAGTGATCCGTCTTCCAGTCGTGTCCGCCGATCTCTTTCAGCTCCCGGCGAATCTCTGCGTGATTGTATATCTCGCCGTTGAACACGAGATGGACCGAGCCGTCCTCGTTGCTCATCGGCTGATTGGCCTTGGCGGAAAGATCCTGAATCGCGAGGCGGCGAAATCCGAAGCCCACCCGTCCGTCCGGCGAGATCCATGCCCCGGCTGCGTCCGGCCCGCGATGTGGGATCGAGTCGCGCATCCGCACTAGCAACGGCTCAGGGACGGGAGATCCCTGGGCTGCTTTGACGATGCCGACTATGCCGCACATACGGCGTCAACGGCAGAAACAGTTTGCCTCTCAAGCGGGTGCGACTGCGCGGGCGGCGCACATTGCTGTTGAGGTCGGTCGGAATACGGCATCGTGATCATTGGAATCGCCCGGTTGCGGCGCGAGGCCCGCTTGCATAGCCCAATCGCTGCGCGGGCCGCAAGACTTTGGAGGGTGGGATTACACTGGAGAGTTCAACCGTTCGAGGCACGCCGCCAGCGTGGTCACGGCGTCCGCTTCGGTGGAGGTTCCGCTGCGATCCAGCCAGAGTGCGCGCAGGCCGGCGGCCGTCGCGCCGAGATAATCCTCCGTCCGGCTGTCGCCGATGTGGAACACGCTGGACGCCGGCACCGCGAGTTCCGCTGCCGCACGGTGGAATATTTCCGGGGCGGGCTTCGTAATGCCGGCGTCGTGGGAGCTGATGAGGACATCGAACCAGACGTCGATCCTCAGCGCAGACAGAAGCGGGTGCAGGCGTTCATCCCAGTTGGAAACTGCCGCGAGCTTCAACCCGCGTCGTCGCGCTGCGTCGAGCGTGGGCAGCACATCGTCGAAGATCCGCCACGGAACGGCGGTGGCGAAGTGATCGTAAATCGCCCCGAAGCACTCCGCGCTCGGCGACGCTGCGGTGGCATTGCGAAACGTTTCCTCCACCAGCGAACGCCACGCGCCCTTCGAGTAGTCGAACCCACGACGAGCCTTCCATGCGGCGATGAATTGCCGGTTCAGCAATTCGGGTGAAGCGTCGGGTATGCCGAAGCGTGCGGCGACTTCCGCATACACATGCCCGACGGACGGCCAGGGTTCGATCAATGTTCCCCCGACATCGAAGCTGATGGCGCGGATGGATTCGCTTCTCATGTTGCCTCCGCGAGCTAGGACTCCGCCGCGCCCTGGCGCAATCGTTCCCGCACGGTTTCTGCCGAGACCTCGCCTTCCCAACGGCTCACCACCAGCGTGGCGACACCGTTGCCGATCAGGTTCG
>SXGR01339999.1_pt1 | contig 17237 bp, 3 predicted proteins | sample 3174711 | NCBI WGS metagenome assembly SXGR01 (sample SAMN11356860, study PRJNA531348) | freshwater metagenome | isolation source: freshwater sample F1-60 | place: China: Fuxian Lake, Yuxi | collected 2017-12-25
AACTCGGTGGCCTTACAGGACAACTCGGTGGCCTTGTTGGTGGACTCCAGGGCGAACTCGGTGGCCTTACAGGACAACTCGGTGGCCTTGTTGGTGGACTCCAGGGCGAACTCGGTGGCCTTACAGGACAACTCGGTGGCCTTCAGGGTCAACTTGCTGGGGTCGTCAACCAATACAGCGGTATTGGCAGCGTATTTGGAAACCAAATCGGTGAAAGAATAGCAAATCAATTGGGGGTAAGTAATATCTCCTCTCTAACGCAAGGAGCCCGAGCCGGACTCACCCAAGCTGCAAATCTTGCAGCCAAAGCCAAACAAGTTGGTCAAATACGCCCCGGCAGCATTAATTTTGATATCAGCAACACATTCAGTAATTTTGTAAAAGGACTTTCTTAAAAATGTCACAACAAGCATTGATTAGGTATCAAGGGAAAACGTATGTGATACAGGTGCCGCCAGGCGCCTCGATTGCGCAAGCCGCTGTGGTCTTTGGTCAAGAAGTAGCAAAAGGCAATGTTGCAAAACTAACTCCTGGTGCAATATTAGCCAATCCCAGCACACTAAACCAAATGCAAAATCAAAATATTCAATTTGGAGATTTTGAATTAACACAAGGACCAGATCCCAGTCGATCCGAGCGCGGAACTGCAGGAACAAATCGCAGTGAAGATGCAGCAGGCATTGTGGGATCTACCAAACAAATTTTGCAATATCCAATTATTGATTTGTCTGGCGTCACATCTGGCATTACCGTAGCTGACTATGCAACTCAAGCACCGGCCTTGGCAGCAATTGCTGATCTCAGTGTTGAACAGGTCACAAGTCTCATGGCCGCCCAGGCAGCTGAGGTAGATCAGGACAGTGACAGCATTTCTCAAACAACGGGCATAGGAAAATATGGATTTAGTGCATTGGATTTGGAATTAGCTGGATATATCAAACCCGGATATGCTGAGAGATTTTTTGACCAGCAAGCATTATTTGACGATAACCCAACGAATTTTGTTGATGTAATAGATAGTCCAGCAATATATACAGGTAAGAATGGTGTGAACAATATCGATGTGCTGTTGGAAAACCCTGAGCTGCAAGCAAGTATCATGCAAGAACTTTATCAAGTAGCACATGAAGATTTGCTTGGCCTAGGTGTGATGATTGACAGCGGCCCCACAGTTGATCCCATGGTTCAAGGAACGCTTTTACAAAACGCTGTGAATTACGGAGCAGATGCCACACGAGATTGGGCAATTAATCAACCACGTGCAGAATTGGCTGCTCTCATGGGGCAAACATCTCAACAGGCACTATATGCTCTGCAATTTTTAGAGAATAGAATTATAGCCAATGAGGCACTCACAGATGAACCCACAGCATTTATAGACACATTTGATTTGAAAGAAGAAATCAATGCCCGCAGTCGCGAAATTATAAACAATCCAAAAATAAGTGAAGCCGAGGCGCTCGCGGTCCGCGAGCGCCTGCCGGACCGGCCGACGAACGTGCGGTCAGGCCGCGACTAAGGGTTATAAATAGTGCTATGCCCACCACATTTATCGGTTATAATACTCAAGGTCAATTTAAAAAGTTTACATTGATCAATCAAGAATTGATACGCCGCGATTTCCTCAACAGTTTTAACATACAGCAGGGAGAATTGCCAGGCCGCCCTGAATTTGGCACTGTGTTATGGTCCTATATCTTTGAACCACTGACCGTGGAAACTACCCAAGGCGTGATACGGGAAATACAAAGAATGGCTGGATATGATGCTAGGATTTCGCTAACCGATATTCAAATTTTTTCCCAACTCAATGGGATACTGATTGAAATTGAAGTTGCCTATGTTGAAGGTGTTGATTCGGAAGTGTTGTCGTTGTTTTTTGACCAGCAAACTCGTCGTGCCAGCTACATTTAACTGGTTAAACACCCACTTTATTTTTCAAATAAATAAACAACACTGAGATAAAAAATGGCCCATGCAACAGTAAAAACTTTAAGACAGTCGGCGATATTTGGGGTTGAGGACTGGAAACGTCTTTACCAGACCTATCGCGAAGCCAATTTTCAAAGTTATGATTTTGAAACTTTGCGCAAGATTTTTATTGATTACATTCGGTTATATTATCCCGAAACATTTAATGATTACGTTGAAAGCAGTGAATTTATAGCATTGCTTGATGTAATTGCGTTTATGGGACAGAGCTTGGCTTTCCGCACAGATTTAAACACTCGGGAAAATTATCTAGACACAGCAGAAAGACGCGACAGTGTTGAAAGACTGGCCACATTGGTGGGATACACTCCCAAACGCAATCAGGCGTCCCAGGGGTTCTTGAAAGTTAATTCTGTTAAAACCACAGAAAATGTTCAAGAAGTCAACGGACCCAGTTTGGCCAACGTCACTGTCAACTGGGCCGATCCAACTAATTTAAATTGGCAAGAACAATTTTCATTGGTCCTCAACGCTGCAATGCTTGATACACAACGCATTGGAGTTCCTGGTAATCGTGCCACAATTCTCGGCACCCGCACAGACGAATATGGAATAAATCTTGTTCCTGGATTTTTACCTGTGCTGTCCTATACTGCAACTGTTGATGGAGTTTCGATGCCATTTGAAGCTGTTAATTCCACCAGTGTTGGCCAGGATTTCATCTACGAACCCACTCCACAGGCGTCAAGCCAGTTTAATATTTTATTTAGAAATGACCAATTGGGATTTAACAGTCCCAACACTGGATTTTTCTTTTTATTCAAACAAGGCACGCTGCAAAATTTTGATTTTAATTTAAGCGAAAAAATTTCTAATCAAACAGTCGATGTTGATATCGAGGGAATCAACAACCAGGACTATTGGTTGTATCAGCTTGATAGCCAAGGTAATATTCAAAGTGAATGGGGCGCAGTGCAGAGCACATATACTGCTGCACAAACTGATTCCGCTAGAAAAGTCTATAGTTTATCTTCAAGAACCAATGATCAAGTCACAATCAATTTTGGTGATGGAGTATTTTCTGACATTCCTATTGGAACATTTCGTTTTTATGTTCGTGCCAGCAATGGATTAAATTATGTCATAAACCCAGAAGACATGCAATCAATCACATTGGAGATTGGTTACGTGAGTCGATCCGGCCGATCAGAAACTCTTTCTTTTGTGTGTGGTATTACTGAACCAGTGACTAATTCTCGGCAGCGAGAAGTGATGTCAGAAATCAAACAACGTGCCCCAGCCAGATACTACACGCAAAATCGAATGGTCAATGGAGAAGATTACAATAATTTTCCCTTTACTGAGTTCAATGGAATTCTCAAAAGCAAGGCATTGAATCGTGCCAGTATTGGTGCCAGCAGATATTTAGATTTATTAGATGCAACTAACAAATATTCAAGTACCAATGTGTTTGGCAGTGATGGTGCATTGTATAAAAATAATACACTGGCAACAACATCATTTACATGGACAACATTGAATGACATCAACAATGTTATATCGAATACCATTGAGCCGACGTTGAGTGCTGATACCACGAAACAATTTTATTATGCCAACTATGCAAGACCAAATTTATTAACATTGTCAGAAACCTGGCATCAAAGCACCACATTGGCCAACGAAACCACGGGATATTTTGAAAACAGCCTCGCCGCGCCGCAACCAATCGGTGTTTTTGCCACCAACAACAACAAATATATCACTGTTGGGTCGTTGGTAAAATTTGTACCCCCAACAGGCAAATATTTTGATTCCAATAATCGTATCAAGGTTGGAATCCCAACCAAACCCAATGAAAAATTAATAATTTGGGCAAGTCTCACAGGTGTGGTAGTGGAAGGTACCAATCAAGGTCGTGGCAATCTAACAGATGGCACTGGTCCTGTGACACTCAACAACTTTGTTCCCACCGGAGCCATCTGTAGTTTGGTTATACCAGTGTTCAAAACTATTTTTACAACAGCGTTGAAACAAAGTATATTGGAACAAATTCAATTATTCCGTAATTTTGGATTGGGATATAACAACACAACCGGAACTTGGTATTTGATCACATCTACCAATATTGCTATTGATGCAGAATTTAATTTAACAACTGATGACTCATCCACGGGAATCAACAGCGATGCAAGTTGGATAATACAGTGTGTCAATGATGGCGAAACATTTACAATAAGCACTCGTGTGCTTGATTATTTCTTTGGCAGTGTTTTAGAAACACGGTTTTTATTTTATGGTAACGAACAAATTTATGACCCAAGAACTGGTACTGTAATCCGTGACTTTATAAACGTGCTCAAAACCAATAATCAACCTGATTCAACCAACTCATTGACCAGTGATGTTTACATGACCATCACAGGTCAACCCACGGAATCAGATGGTTTTGCAAATGATTTTCAAGTCACGGTTTCCTATCAAGACAGTGACAATGATGGCATACCAGACAATCCTGATTTCTTTGAAGAGTTGGTAGCACCCACTGTGAATGCGAATGAAAAATTGGTGTTCCTTCAACGCACAATAGATTTTGATAATCTTGAAAGATTTTTATTGATTGAAGATGACGAAATAAATTCAGAATTTGCCACCAAAGAAGACATAGAAGCGGTGATGTTGGAATTTGATGTTGGTCAAAAATTCTACGCATACGATGATGATGTGTTTTACTGTCTTGAAGAATCCAGTACAGGAGTGCGCTCCCTCAACGATGATGTTGATGAAACATTAATTGCCAGAACTGGTAGACAAGGTTTATCTTTTCAGTATCGCCACAACAGTGCATTGACCAATCGGATCGATCCCGGCAGTACCAACATCATTGATGTGTACCTGGTGACCCAGGAGTATTATACTGCTTATCAGAATTACATAAGGGACGTGACCGGAACAATTACCGAACCGGCTCGACCCACCATTGATCAATTAACTGTTAGCTACCAAGGGTTGCAGGCATTTAAAATGATCAGCGATAACATGATTTTAAATGCAGTTACTTTCAAACCATTGTTTGGAGCCAAGGCCGTGGCTGAACTGCAAGCCATAATCAAAGTTATACGCGCTCCAAACAGCACCGCCAGCACCAGCGAAATTAAAAATCAAGTTGTGGCCACAATGAACGAGTATTTTACATTGGACAAATGGGATTTTGGAGATAGATTTTATTTTAGTGAATTATCCGCATTCATTCACTCTCGAATTGGAAGTTTAATAAGTTCAGTTGTGCTGGTTCCGTTGAATGTGGAGAAAAGTTTTGGTGACTTGTACGAAGTTAGATCTGCTCCCAATGAAATTTTTGTTAATGCAGCCACGGTAAATTCCGTTGAAGTTATTTCGGGATTGACCAATACCAACCTTAGGAGCGTCAATGGTAGTTCTACAAGGACAGCACCTGCAGGTTATCATTATATGTCAGACGGAACATTGATGGCAGACAGTGCAATGCCAGGTTATAGTGCATCAAGCAGTGGTGGATCAAGCAGTGGTGGATCAAGCAGTGGTGGATCAAGCAGTGGTGGTGGCGGAGGATCATATTGATGGCCACAACTCGTACTGTTGATTTTCTACCAGAGATCTTTCGAACTTCAACCAATCAACAATTCTTATCGGCCACGCTAGATCAACTGATTCAAGAACCGGCTTATCAACGAACACAAGGCTATGTTGGAAGAACAATTGGTGCCGGTGTCAACGCTGATGACAAATATGTGGTAGAAACCGATAAGGTCAGACGCGACTATCAATTAGAACCTGGAGTTGTGGTAGTAAAACCAAAAAGTAATACTGTACTTGATGCCATCACTTACCCAGGAATCAAAGATGCTCTGGCCCTTCAAGGCGGCATTGTCAACAACGATAGTCGATTGTTTACCAGTGATTATTATGCCTGGGATCCATTTGTTGACTTTGACAAATTTGTTAATTTCAGTCGATATTATTGGTTGCCAAGCGGGCCTGATCCTGTGGATGTTGGCGCCACGACATTTCCCACCACCGACGATTTTACAGTAACTAGGGATAACGGAGTTTATACATTCAGTGGAAAAGCCGAAGATAATCCTGTTATAACATTGGTGCGTGGAGGTAATTATACCTTTAATGTAGCGCAGAACGACAAAGAAACTGTTAATTTTAGAGTCACAAACAGAACTGATCGTTCTTATGTGATTGATTATAAAACCAATCCAGTACTGACCCTGGCTCGCGGTAATACCTACGTGTTCAATCTTTCATTAAATGGAAATCACCCATTGTGGATCAAATCTGAAGCGGGCATTGGCCTTGAAAATATCTATAGTTCAGGAGTGACCAACAACGGTGTATCCAGCGGACAGATTGTTTTTGTTGTGCCACAAAACGCACCGGACACACTGCATTACTCTTCGCAATTTGACACAAATATGTCTGGCAAAATTAATGTTATCAACGCCACACTCACGGCAGGGCCAGGATTTTTTATTCAAACAAATCCTGGCGTTGCTGGTGTTTTACCAACCAGTGCCAACATAAGCAGTAGAGATGTATTGGGTGTTGTCAACAATGGCGAAGATCTTGGCACAGTCACATTCAAGGTGCCGTTATCCACTGCGCAAAATTTTTATTATACCTTGACAAGGATTGCCGCAGTTGATTTAGCTACAAATTTGAGATTTGATCAGATCAACAACATCTTTCTTGATCCATTTTTGGCCGAACACACCAGCATTGATGGACTCACAGAACTGGATGGTAAAACAATTGTATTTTTAACCACCAACACAGATGATGACACAAATGGATGGAGAACTAATTCTCAATTTGATGCTGAAGGATATGATTTAAATACCGTCACATTTGATCAAAGCACCGTAATACCAACTGCTTTGCGATCATCAGTGTGGAGAATTCGCTACGTCACAAATAACGGAAGTACATTCATGCAACTTGACAGGGTTGTTTCGGTTGCAGCAATGGAAAAGTTTTCTATTTTAAATGGCACAACTTATGCAAATGTTGAATTCTATAAAAATGCCGAAGCCTTCTTTGAACAAATTCCGTTGTTGAGCGCAATCAAAAACACATTGTATTATCAAGATGGAATTGATCCAGAGATATTTGGACGCATACATTTGATTGATCAAGACAACAATGATGAACTTGATATCAGCGATATTATTGGAGCTAAGAATTTCACAGCTCCCAACGAGGTAAAATTTACCAACGGATTAAAAGTGATTTTTCGTGGCACAGTGGTGCCGGCATCCTACGTCAATAACACATATTATGTTGAAGGAGTTGGATCGTCAATACAATTATTACCCACCACCGATTTTGTTACTCCTGAACCTTATACCGAAAGCGACTCTGTTCCATATGATACATTGGGCTATGATGTTGGCAATTATGATGCCAACTTAAATGCACCAACTACTCTTGATTATCTAACAATAAATCGCGCCAGTGGTGACCGCAATGCTTGGTCACGCGGTAATCGCTGGTTTCATATTGAGGTCATTGAAGCAACCGCATCCTACAACAACCAAACACCGTTGCTGGACAATGATTTCCGTGCAAAACGTCCCATTATGGAATTCCGGGCAGGAATGAGATTAGTTAATTATGGTACAGAAGCTAAACTGCCAGTTAATATTATTGATTTTGCAGCCACTGATGCTCTAAGTGATATCAATGGATCACTGGGATATGGAGTTGATGGGTTTACATTTATTGCAGGAACAAGAGTGATCTTTGCCAATGATCAAGATGTAGCTGTGCGCAACAAAATTTACACCGTGGAATTTATTAGTCCTGACACTGTGGCACCGCTAATTGCTGAGCCTATCATTAATTTAGTTCCTTCTGCTGATTCCGCTGTGTTGGTTGACCAAGTTGTTTTGTGTTTGAGCGGGTTAACTTTACAAGGAAAAGTATTTTATTTCGATGGAGTAGAATGGAAGTCTGCCCAACAAAAAACAACTGTTAATCAAGCGCCACTGTTTAACGCCTATGACAGCGCAGGTACAAGCTTTGATGATGTCAGCAAATATATCAGTTCTAACTTTGCCGGCACTAAATTATTCTCTTATGCACTGGGAACCGGCATCGATGATCCTGTTCTTGATTTCCCATTAAAATATCTCAGCCTAGAAAATATAGGAGATATTGTTTTTGACAATAATCTGTATAATGATACTTTTACTTATGTGGGCGACAACACAGGGAAAACTGGTAAGGTTGGAAATGGATTTGTAAGAGAATATTCCAATAGAACCACGTACACGCAAAGAATAGGTTGGCAGAAGGGCATTACAAAAAGTCAAACTCGTCAACAGTTTCAATTTACCTATGACGGTAGCCCAATACAATTTGATATTCTAGCAAATAACAACAGTGAAATACCTGCAATTTTAATATTCATTGAATCGCAATTTGTTCCCCCGGCAGATTATACAGTGACGCGATACTCAAATACCACTGAGATTCGATTCAACGAGACCTATACCACCGGTGCTATCATAGAGGCAACAGTTCTAAGCAATCAGGTCAGTAAAAAAGGATTCTATCAAGTTCCGAGTAATTTAGAAAACAATCCGTTCAATACCAACTCTGCCACCTTTACACTAGGAACTGTGCGTTCACATTATCAAACCATTGGACAAAATTTGTTAGGCCTAGTGGGATCAGTCAATGGAGCCAATAACATAAGAGATTTGGGAAATCTAATTCCCTATGGCAAACAAATATTACAACAAAGTTCTCCACTGACATTGGCAGGATATTTTTTACGTGATCCAGGCTATGAAATTTTTTCAGCAATAGATTTCAACAGTAAAGAATATATAAAATTTAAAAATCAATTGCTTGATATGTCTGTGACCAACGACTATACCAATGCAACCACAGCCGACATAGTGACTCAAGCCATTATTGAAATGACGTCTGGCAAATCCGACATCAATTCATTTTACTGGAGTGACATGCTCCCTGCTAGTGCGGTTTATACCGAAACAACCACTACCTACACTGCCATCAGCGACCCAATATTTGATTTATCACGCACCTATGATTTTACAACGTCAAATTATTACGGAGTATTAGTTTACCTCAATGATGATTTATTAACCATTGAATATGATTACACAGTTGCAACCGATGGCCCAAGGTTGACTATTTCAGCGTCATTGGCAGTTGGTGATATTATTGTGATTCGAGAATATGCAAACACCCAGGGCAGTTTTGTTCCCAACACTCCTACTAAATTGGGATTGTATCCAGCATTCAAACCGCAAAAATATCTCGATGTCAACGCTGTGTCACCAAGATTGGTTATTCGCGGCCACGATGGCAGTATTACTAGCACATTTGGTGACATCAGAGACGATGTATTATTAGAATTTGAACGTAGGATTTTTAATAATCTCAAAATCAAATCTGCAATTCCATTGCTGGCAACAGATGTTATCCCGGGTCAATTCCGAGATACTGGATACACACAATCTGAAATCACTCAGATATTAAGTAAAGATTTTCTAACTTGGGTTGGTAATAATCGTCTTGATTTTAAAACTCAAGAATATATTAATAACAATGAATTTACTTGGAATTATTATTCTGCTTCTAACAAACTATCAAACAGCAACACAGTACAGCGATGGCTAGAACAGCAACCTCGGCTGCTGGGAGGTTGGCGAGGAATTTATAGATATTTTTATGACACGCAAACTCCAAATTTAACTCCTTGGGAAATGCTGGGATTCAGCCAAGAACCAACATGGTGGGAAGATAGATACGGACCTGCTCCCTACACCAAAGATAACTTGGTGTTATGGGAAGATTTGCAAACAGGCACAGTGGCAGATCCTGCTGGATATTACGTCAAATCGAGTTACATTCGTCCGGGACTGACTGAAATAATTCCTGTTGACGGCGAAGGAAACTTGGCTTCACCAATGGCATCAACTGTGGGAGTTTGGAATCAATACGCTTTCCGTAAAAGTTGGGTGGTTGGTGACGGCGGCCCAGTTGAAGCCTCGTGGTGGAACAGCAGCAGTTATCCATTCAGTGTGATGAGACTGCTGGCACTTACACGCCCAGCAGAATTTTTTGGATTATTTGTTGACCGAGATTTGTACAAATTTGATAGCACCCTGGATCAATATCTCTATGATAGCCGTTATAGACTAGATGCCAAAAATTTAACATTGTACGGCGGCGGAACCAGTAGGGCCAGCTATATCAATTGGATAATTGATTATAATCAACAAAAAGGAGTGTCGTCAAGTTCGGCACTTGCATCTTCGTTGTCATTCCTTGATGTTAGGTTATGTTATCGATTTGGCGCATTCACAGACAAGGAATACCTCAAAGTATTCACAGAAAAAAGCAGTCCCAACAGTTTGAATAGCAGTCTGTTATTGCCTGACGAAAGCTTTAAGATACTGTTATATAAAAATCAGCCAGCTTTGGAAATTAATTACAGTGCAGTTTTTGTACAAAAAACCAACACTGGATGGAGTGTTGCAGGATTTAGTCAGACTAAACCGTATTTTGATTTTCTAGCAGCCGCGCCTGGTGCCACTAATCCATTGACCGTGGGAAAACTCACTGCTCTAATCCCAATAAAATACAGCAATCTCACCAGTCGTATTTCGTATGGGCATGAATTTTCCAATGTTGCTGGCCTGGTAGATTTCTTATTGGGGCACGGTGCACATCTACAGTCACAAGGAATGACATTTACCAGTATGGACAACGGTTTGGTAATGGACTGGAAACAAATGGCCACAGAATTCATGTACTGGAGCCAACAGAACTGGGAAGTCAACAGTATCATCAGTTTAAATCCCAGTGCAGTTTCGTTCACTGCCAGCAAGGCAGGGTTCATCATCGACAATGCTATATCCGACGGTTTTGAAAATCAACTGTTGGATCAAAATGCTAGAGTTATTTCACCAAAAGAATTAATAATCACTCGTGATAATAATGAATTTAAGTTAAACACAACTGGTAATCGTGCAATTTCCTATCTCAATCTCAAATACACCAGTTATGAACATCTGATGATTCTTGATAATACCAGTATTTTCTCAGATCTAATTTATGATCCAGCCACAGGGTCTAGACAATCTCGTATCACAATAGCCGGTATAATTTCATCTAACTGGAATGGTAGTGTAAATGCTCCAGGATTTATCCTCCTAGAGGATAACGTACCAGAATGGGAATCTCGTCGTAGATACAGCAAAGGTGATATTGTGTTGTTCAAGAACACATACTGGAGTGCAACAAAAATTGTTCAACCATCACAGACGTTTGATTTTGACAATTGGACACGAAGTGATTATGCTAAACTCAACAAAGGACTTCTTCCTAATCTGGCTACCAAAGCAGATCAATTGGCAAATACCTATAATATTCATAGTGGTAATCTTGACTCACTGAATGACCTTTTGAGTTTTGGATTAATTGGATTCAAACCACGACAGTACATGGTTGATCTCAATCTTGATGATGTCAGTCAGGTCAATGTATATCAACAATTCCTTAATACCAAGGGCACCATTGGTGGTGCAGAATTATTTAAAAATGCCAATCTCAACAAAGAAGTGGCCGAATACGATATTTTTGAAAACTGGGCGATCCGGCGCGGCGCGTATGGTGCCACTGCCAATCGTAGTTATTTTGAATTACAACTGAATGAAGATGTTCTCAGCAGTAATCCTGCGCTGATTCAAGTCATTGTACCGCAGGAAAGCAGTACCGCAGATCAAACTGTGTTGTTGAGTAATTTATGGAAGCAAAGTTATAAAATACCCAGCACTGATATTTTACCTACCTTTGTTCCTAACATCACAGATGTTGCATTACCAAGTGCCGGATATGTCAATGTTGATGATGTAGATATTTTGGTATTTTCTCTAGCCACGCCTAAAGGCATAGCAGACAAACTCAATGCCATTGGCACCGGCACAGTAATCTGGGCAGCCAAGAAAAACAATTACGACTGGGATATCTATAGAACCTTAAAGATACCTGGCACAATTGTTGAAGTCAAAGATAATTTAGACGGCACTGGTCTTGTTGCATTTTCAACTGGACATGGTCGCAGCAAAGATGATTTAATTATCATACGCTATTTTAACACTCTGATTAACGGAGTATATAGGGTACTGGCAGTTACTTCGCCAACCACACTAGTAATTGTAATATCGTTGTTGAATTCTGCATCCGGACAAACTAAAATTCAAGGTAATGGATTGGGATTTTATCTCAGCACCATGCGTGTGAGTGAACCCAGTGCAGCAGCAGATTTGCCCTATACAATGGACCTAAGATCCGAGGCAAAAATTTGGATTGACAACAATGGCAGTGGATTGTGGACTGTGTTGGAAAAACATGATGCATTTACACAGTCCACACTGGCACAACCAACTGTGATCGAAGGTGATAAGTTTGGAGCCAGCGTCTCTCAATCAGCCAACAATTTAGTGGCCTTGGTTGGGTCACCAGGATTGAGTTCTAATGCAGGCGGAGTGTATCTATACCTACGCGACCCGGACAATGCCTTGGTCACCAATGTGCCAATAACATTGTCTGCTACTGGTGCTGCAGGATTTGGAGGTTCGGTGGCACTGGGAAATAACACCTGGGCTGTGGTTGGGGCCAGTGCCAGCAGCAGTGATATGGGACTGACCACGGTTCTATATCGTATTCCTGGCAATAATCAAGTTGAACAGAGGCAATTGTTAACTGCACCTGATCAAAACTTTGGAACAACAAAGTTTGGTCATGCAGTTGCCATGAGCAAAAATGAAAGATGGATGTACATCTCGGCGCCAGGCGCCAATCGAGTATATGCGTATGGACGGATTGATGTTCAAGAGCAACAAGTCAAATATACCACTGGAGTTGCAAGCACTATTTTTAATTATTCTGACAACATTGTTATTTCAGACAATAATCAATTATCAGTTGTTCTTGCCAATCAATTATTGACGCTTGGGGTGGATTATACTATTAATGCAACTTCGGTTGTGCTGACCGCAATTCCAGTAGAGGAATTACTGCTGACAATAACTAGAAAAACCAGTCAAACCTTTGATGGCGACGAAAGCACCGTGGCATTTGCATTGGATCCGTATCTCTATACCGCAACCAATATCTATGCGTTTACTGTTATTGTTGATGGAATATTACAAAGACCAAAACTTGATTATGATTTTGATAGTGTAGACAGCGCAATTGAGGATATAGAGTTGGTGTTTAATACCGCTCCTGCTGCAGGATTGCAAAATATTCTTGTCAGCACCGGACACTATTTCCAATTTATTTCTACTTTGCCAACAAATGGACTAGGACTGGCAGCATCAGCACAATTTGGTTATAGTTTATCAACCACGGCTGATGGACGGCAGGTCAGTGTGGGTGCTCCTGGCAATGACACCAGCAACGGTGATGTTTATACCTTTGATCGCAGCGTAATTCGACACATCATTAGTGATACTACACAATTGACATATGTTATCCCAAGCCCAACTGATCCGGTGGCCGTAATACTCAATGGCGAATTTTTGACCGATTCTGCACAATTTAAAAATGGACAATTTGAGGTGTCTGGCCTTACCATTATATTATCAAACTCGGTTGAATTAGCAATTGGTGACATATTAGAAATTGAAACCAATACTTTTGCACGGTTACAGTCAACTGTGTCTGATACACCATTTGCAGCCTCTGACTTTGGTGGCGCGGTGGATATCAGCACCAACAGCAGTAATCTCTATGTGGGATCACCAAAGTATACTATTACCAGAGACGACACTGTGATGATTCCAGACACTGGAATGGTAGAACGCTATGTGAATCAAGCTCAAGTATATGGAACAATCACAAGCACCATTGCCAATCCCACACTTGACAACGGAGATACAATTCGTATTAATAATATAGAAATTGAGGTGCCGGGTGGTGACGATCAGAATATTGCAGGACTGGCGGCTGCAATCAATGCTGCCAATATACCAAATGCGACTGCAACAATCACAGCAGACTTGACTTTTGTTGGCGATGGTATTACTAAAATATTTAATATTGGCAAACTTTATTCTGTGGCAGAATCTTATACCACAGTGGTTTACATTGACGATGTATTGCAAACGACTCCAGGAAACTACAGCTATAATAATACCACAGAACAGATCACTTTTACAACAGCGCCAGACAATCTTAGTGAAATACTAGTGGAGTCTGGACGGATAACAATTCATGTAAAAAATTACGATGCCTCAACATCTGACAGATTTACAGTATTACCTGGCACAGTGGGAGGTGTTTATTCAGACTGTGGTTTTGAATTTTGGGCGCACACACAACAAATTTTTAGTCCATTGCCAACAGTTGGTGCATCATTTGGAACTTCGTTGAGCATCAACAATGATGCAACCACGCTGGTAGTCGGCGCGCCAGGCGGAAATGTGCATGAATTGATGACGTTTGACAAGGACATTGTCAACGACATCAGCACGTATTTTGATGATTATAGCACAATATTTTCAGACACAACAGTACAAAGTGGTGTGGTTTATACATATGATTACCTGTTGGCTCTCGACGAATCAGCCACAAAAAGCGGGAAATTTATAGTTGGTCAACAAGTTTATGACAGCAACAAATTCCCGTTGAGTGCATTTGGCACCAGTGTGAATTATACTTCAAATTTATTATTGGTTGGTGCGCCTAATTACGATGCCGGAGACAGCTCCGTTAATTATGGCCAAATGACACAATTTGTCAATGAAGGTGGATTAAAGTCTTGGCGACCATTGCGAACACAATACCCAACTGTCAATGTCAATCTTCTCAATACCGCATCGATATACAACAGGCTTGATAATTCAACGCAGACCTATCTTGACTTTTTTGATCCACTGCAAGGAAAAATACTGGGTGCAGCAAAACAGAACATTGATTATATTGGTGCTGTAGATCCTGCTCTGTACAATGTTGGTCCTGTTAAAAACAATGGTAATACATGGGGAACAGCACAGCTGGGACAGATTTGGTGGGATACCAATAATGTAAGATTTATGGATCCCAATCAAAATGATATTGAATATGCTGCCAAACATTGGGGACAGATCTTTCCAGGCAGCAGAGTTGATGTGTGTCAATGGATAGCAAGTGCAGTTCCTCCAGTCCAATATCCTGGACCAGGTATTCCATTGAGTGTTTCAAGTTTTTCAATTCAAAGTCAACTCAACAATACTGGAGGATTTACTAGCATTTATTATTTTTGGGTTTTGGGAATCAATACAGTTTCAACTCGTGCAGGAAAAACACTATCTCCATTGGCAATTGCATCGTATATTGCCAACCCAAGATCCAGCGGAATACCTTATCTAGCTGCAATTGATGCCGGTACAATAGCATTGTATAATTCTTCTGATTTTATTTCAGTGCAAGATAGTATCTTACATGTGGAATATGATCGCGTTGCCAACACCGACAACATTCATATTGAATATGAATTAATTGCTGAAGGAAAAGACACTGCATTTTTAAGTGACAATATCTATAGAAAATTACAAGATAGTTTTTGTGGAGTAAACGAAGCCGGCGCTCAGGTACCAGATCCACTCCTAGTGGCATCTGAACAAATAGGCATACTATATCGTCCGCGGCAAACCATGTTTGTTGATAGATTTACTGCACTTAAAAATTATCTTTCGTATGTGAATCGTGTGATGTTAGCGTTTCCGGTTACGGAAAATCGCAAATTAAGTCTGCTCAACAGTCAAGAATTGTATCCAACTCAATCATCTGGTGCGTGGGACAAACAGGTAGCAACCATTGAGGAATTATATTACCAAAGTCTAAATGCCAGACCGTTTGGATACAAATATCTAGTAACATCAGACGCCACTCACAACGGTTTTTGGGCCATATACGAAATTTCACACACAGTACCGGTTGGTGGAAGACAATTGAATTTGATTCGTGTGCAAACATATGACACTAGAAAATATTGGCAAACTGCAGACTGGTATGCCACAGGATATACTTCAAAAACTCGCCCAGTGATCGAAGTAGCAATTTATTCAACCTTGGCAACATTGACCACAACCCAAGCTCCTGTCGGCAGCGTTGCCAAAGTAAGCGCCAATGCGCAGGGCAAGTTTGAACTCTATGTGAGAACCACCACCACTGAGTGGGACCGTGTGGGTCTTGAAGACGGAACATTGCAAATTAATTCCACTATCTGGGACTATACTATTGGACGCTTTGGATTTGATTCCGAAGTATTTGACATTCAATACCTTGATCAAGAACCAATATTGGAAACTAGAAAAATTATACAGGCAATTAACCAAGAAATATTTGTTGATGAATTATTGATAGAAAGAAATCGTGCATTAACATTAATGTTTAATTATATTCTTTCTGAAACCACAGCGCCCGATTGGTTGTTTAAGACCAGTCTTATTGATGCTGAACATAAACTTCGAGAGTTAATTCCTTATCAACTTTATAGAAAAGACAATCAATCATTTGTATTGGACTACATCAAAGAAGTTAAACCATATCATGTTCAGCTGAGAGAATATCATCTTGTGTATGATGGCGCAGATACCTACGCAGGTGCATTATCAGATTTTGATTTACCAGCTTATTTTAATACAAGCATTGAGGTTAAAAAATTTACAACTCCTGCTCTACTGCCATATACTCATACACAGAATTTCACACAAAGCATCGACAGTGACTTAGAATCAACTGATATTGTTTGGTCTGAATCCCCTTGGAGAGAATGGTATAATAATTATCTGCTCGTGGTAGAATCAGTTACAGTAACCAATGGTGGAAGTGGTTATACCGAACCTCCGGTAATCACTATCAGTGGCACCGCTGACGAAGCTGCAATACTAGAAGCCATAATAAACAGTGCAGGCGAAGTTGTTGCTGTTGCTGTGACTTCTCCCGGGGTTGGGTATAGCACAACTGCGGTATTGACACTATCGGGTGGAAACGGAACCGGCGCCACAATCACAGCAGTCATGGGCAATAGTTTGGTGCGGCAATTCACCACCAGGATCAAATACGATCGTTATGAATACAGTTCTATCATTGTGGACTGGGAAGCAAATATCAGCTACGACAACGGAACATTGGTGCGATATCAGGATCAAGTTTGGGAAGCCGACAGTGGAGATAGCGAGGCTGTATTAAATTCTGTGTTTGATCCGGATGAATGGATCAAAATTTCT
>SXGR01086446.1_pt1 | contig 17234 bp, 16 predicted proteins | sample 3174711 | NCBI WGS metagenome assembly SXGR01 (sample SAMN11356860, study PRJNA531348) | freshwater metagenome | isolation source: freshwater sample F1-60 | place: China: Fuxian Lake, Yuxi | collected 2017-12-25
CGGGGGGTGAGGTCTGCGCGCGCGCCCCACCGCCTCCACGGAACCTCTTCGTCTCCCCCATCGCGCGCGTAGCGCGCGATCGGGGGGAGACCGACGCGCGTGGCGCGGCGAGTGGGGGCACCCCTTCTCTTGCGCTGGATCGCGCCTAACCGAACGGCATTGCACCTAGCGCCGATCGGCGCAGACCTCAGAAGCGCGGGCCCGCCGCCTCGACCGTGCCCTGCCCGAGCGTGCCGACCGGGCCCTCGTACGTCGGCGACGGGCGGAAGACGAAGTACCCGCCGACGCCGAGGCCCGCCACCGCGACGCCACCGGCGATCCAGGCCCACAAAGGGAGGCCCTTCGTCGGCTCCGCGACGAGCGTGACGGGGACGTCGCGCGTCTGGTTGTCCTGCACGAGGACCTCGGTCTGGTACGGCTGCATCTTGCTGGCCGTCACGCGCAGCGTGTGGCCTCCGCTCGGGACGGTGCCCACCCACGAGCCGATGCCGACGACCTGGCCATCGAATGTGATGGTGTCGCTGGGACCCGCGCGCACGATGACCTTGCCCTCGTGGACGATCTTGAGGAGCTTGACCTCCACCGTGCTCTCGGCGCTGCCCCCGACGGGGACCTCCCTGGCGAACTCCTGGAAGCCTTCCTTCGTCACCCGGATCCTGCGCGTCCCGATGTCGACGACAACCGGTTCGAGGGGCGTCTTGCCCGCCGGATCCTGGTCGACGAGGACGTCGGCGCCCGCCTCGCTCACGTTGATCCTCAGCTTGGAGGTGAAGGGTTCCATCACCTTGATGAGGTCGTTCGCCTCCGTGCGGTCCTCGGGGCTGGTCGCATCGGACTTGGCGTAGGCGCGGAGCAGCTTGAGGGCCTTCGCGTAGTGACGGAGCCCCTTCTCGCAAGCCGCCATGTTCCAGAGGAGGCGCGGGTCCTTGGCCTTGTCGTACGCGCTCCCGAACTTGACGAGCGCCCCCGCGAAGTCACCGTCTCCGAGGAGGAGCTTGCCAGACTCGTAGTCGAGTTTCGCATCGCCGGTGAGGGTCTGCGCGAGCGTGGGGGGAGCCGGCGGCGGCGGGGGGGGCGCCGTCGTCGGGGGAGGCGCGGAGGTGACGGCGGGGCCGGGCTTGGCGCCTGGCTGCGCGCCCGCCTTCGGCTGCTGGGCGTGCGCGAGCGCGCCCACGAGCGACAGGACAACGGCGACCCGGATCGTGAATGTCGAAGCTCTCATCGTCTTCTCCTCGGCCTGCCTAGCCGCCTCCGGCGATCGGGCACGCATCGGGGATCTTCGCCCGGTAGATGCCGCCGCCCTTGCTCACCGGTCCCGGGACGGTCCAGTAGACGCCGGATTTGTGGACCGCGATGGCGACGGCGGGCGCCGTCCCCCTGCCGACCTCGACGGGATCCGAGAGCGCGACGCCCGGTCCCACGGTCAGGTAACGCACCTTCCCGTCGTTGTCCGTGAAGTAGACGCACTGCTGGCTGGAGGTTCCGGGGTTGAACGCGATCCCGTGGACCGCGCCCGCGGATGTCGGTTCGACCCTCCCGGCGGGCTTCCCTGCGCCCGCGCATGGCGGAAGCGTGCAGGGTCCGTCCTCGGCGCTGCGGAACACGACGATGCTGTCCTTGAAGATGCCGGCGGCCAGGCGAGAGCGCGTCGCGAGGCTGTGGACCGGACCGGGTCCGATGGGTGTCGGCTGAACCACGGAGGAGCCGTTGTAGAGGCCCACCTTTCCCTCGCTGGTACCGAAGACGACGCTGTCGGCGGTGATCAGGTCGCGGTCGATGGCGATGGCCGTATAGTCGGCCTCGTCCACCGGGTCGAGGGACACGGGGGTCACGCCGTTGAACTTCAGCAGGGTGCCCTTCTTGTCGACGTTGTTTCCGACCGCGAGGAAGACGAACGGGCTTCTCAGCGCGCCCCCGCGGATCTTCTGGTTCGCCGACAGCGGCGGAGCGAAGGGGTTGAGCGCCTGCGGCGTGGACGCCGACGTCGCGGTGAACCGTGTGCTCTCGGTGATGAGGATCTCGGTGCCTGCGCCGGAGATCGTCGAACCGATGGCGTAGGGGTCCTTGCTGACGATGTTCTCCTCGTTCGTCAGGGGCGAGGGGAGGGAGTACGATCGCAGCCCCGTCTGCGTGATCACGAAGAGGCGCTGGACGCTGGTAGCGGTGTCCGTCGTCGCGACGTCAAGGCCGATCGGATCGGCCACCTCGAGGATGCGGCTGGCGACCGACACGACGGCGCCCGCGTCCGCCGACGAGGGAGGCAGCCCATCCGACTGCTGGCACTCGGGTTGCGACTCGGTGTTCCTCGCGCACCGCGGGTCGCTGCTGTACGCCTCGAAGATGCGGAGCTCCTTGTCCGCCGCGAGCTTCTTGCAGATCCCCTTGTGGAGCTTGACGACCGATCGGCCCTCGACCTTCACCCCTGAGACGACCTCCCAGTCCGTGCCGTGGTCGAGCGGCACGTAGCACTCGTCCTCCCTGAGGCACTCGCCGTCATCGGGCGTCACGATGGCGAGGTTGAGCTTCTCCGGGTCGCCGCGGACCGACAGGGTGCATGGGTTCGCCTTCAGGTCGACGACGGCCGCCTGGGCCTCGCCGAAGCACCTCGCCGTGGGAAAGCACACGCCCTCGTCCCCGCCGGGGTGAACGAGGTCGTCCGAGTACTCGGCGAGCGACTCCGAGTCCACGTAGTCGTCGACACACTCGCCGTCGACGTAGGTCTCGTTGGTTCCCGGGCAGGTCGAGGTGATGAGGGCGATGGCCTCGGTGGGGTCCTTGCCCTGAGGCTGCCCGCCGCCGTCGCCGGCGAGGAGGCCCAGGCTGCTCTTCTTCGCTCCCGCGTCACGCGCCACCTTGGCGGGCAGGTTCTCCACCGGGATGGATCCCTTCGCCGACCCGTCGTCGACGAAGTCGAGCCCGATGCGGAGCAGTCCGACGCGCCCGTTCTTGGGGATCGTGGTGCGGATGTCTCGGAGGGACGCGGACCTTCGACTCCTGGAGGGCCAGAGCGCGGATCCGGACCGTCGCGTTCGGATCGTCTGGCTGGATGACCGCGAGCGTCGCCGGGAGCTTCACGTCGCCCTCGGGCGTGACGCGCGAGATGAACGACGTCCGGATCACGCCATTCGTCGAGACCGCGATGCCGATGGCGTTCACGTCCTTCGGCGCCTTCATGTCCGTGTTCAGGGCGAGCATAAGGCCGCCCTTCTTGCTCGCGCAGGCCGGCGACGGGCCGAGCGCGGCACCCGTCGCCAGCAGCGCCGCGGCGAGGGTGAGGGCGCGTGCGCGGGTCAGCTCGAGGGTCACGTCACTTCGCCTTCATCTCGAGCCTGTTGGTCGCCGTCGGTGGGGCCGTCGGGGTCGTGGGCGGCGGAGTCGTCGCCACGACGACCGTCGTCCCGGGACCGGGTGGCGTCGCAGACGCCGCGCCCGTCTGCGGCGTCGCGGCGGCAGCCTGTGGCGTCGTGGCGCCTGTCTTTGGGCCCTTCTTCGCGCTTGCGGGGGGGCGCGGCGCTCGCGACGGGCGCCTGCTCGGTCGCCGTCGCGGTGGGCGCGGTGGTCGGAGAGGCGCTGGCCGTCGCGGTCGTGGTCGCCGGCGCGATCGAGGGTGCCGGCGTCGTCGCGGCGACGGTCGCGGTGACCGTCGCGCGTGAGCTCGTCGTCGCGGCGTCCCCGGGGCCCAGGTGCGACCTCAGGAACCATGCGCCCGCGGCGAGGCTCCCGGCGACGATCGCCGCGCCACCCAGGATGAGCGGGGCGGCGCTCTTCTTCTGCGATGCGGTGGCCCCCCCCGGCGTCGGCGTCACCTGCGCCCACGCGCCCTGGGTCTTCGCGACGGACAGCGGCCCGGACGCTTCGCCCTCGCGCATGCCCGTCGGGGGCGGTCCCGCGCTCGAGCCGCGATCCGCCGACAGGGTCCCCGACGGGCTCGAGGCGGGCATCTGCGAGGTCGGTCCCGACGACGGCGGCGGCGCGATCCCCGGCTGGGTCGTGCCCAGGATGCGCGAGACGCGCGCGTAGGAGATGCTCGCCTGGTCGCGGCTGAAGGACTGGAGCGCGCCGGCCAGCTCGGCCACGTTCGCGAAGCGACCCGCGCGATCCTTCGCGAGGCAACGCAGCACGACCGCCTCGAAGGCGGGTGGGATCTCCGGGCGCAGGCTGCACATCGACGTCGGCGTCCTCTGCAGGACGGACACGATGAGCTCGGACAGGCTCTCGCCCCCGAACGGGACCTCCCCCGTCGTCAGCTCGTACAGGATGACCCCGAGCGCCCAGATGTCGGCGCGCTGGTCGAGATCCTTCGCGCCACCGAGCTGCTCGGGCGACATGTACAGCGGAGAGCCCAGGATCGTGGCGGTCTTCGTCAGCGCGAAGTCCTTGCCGCCGAGATCGTTCATCTTCGAGATGCCGAAGTCGAGTACCTTGACGGTGCGCGAGTGATCGGCGCGGGTCGCCAGGAACAGGTTCGCGGGCTTCAGATCGCGGTGGACGATGCCTGCGACGTGCGCCTCGGCGATGGCCTCGCACGCCTGGAGGATGTACGTCGTGGCCTCGTCCACGGGGAGCGTGCGGCGCTCGAGGAGGGTGTCGGCGAGGTCACGCCCCTCCAGGTATTCCATCACCATGTACGGCGCGCCGTTCTCGAGCGCGCTCACGTCGATGACGCGGGCCACGTGCTCGCTCCGGATCTTCGCGGCCGCGCGTGCCTCGCGCGCGAACCGACCGACGACCTCGGGCTTGGCGAGGCCCTCGGGGAGCAGGAACTTGATGGCGACGAGCTGATCGAGCTGCATGTGCGTTGCGCACACGACCACACCCATGCCTCCCTCGCCGATGACGCGCTCGATGCGGTACTTCCCCGCCAGGGTCTCCCCCTCGCGAACCGGCGCGCTCAACGCAAGCTCCGCTCGTTCATCGACCCGGCTCCTTCGACCCGGAAGCGTAGGGGATCCAGGCGCGGGCGTCGAGGGCAGATCCCCCGCGCGCGCAGCGGAGCGCCGGGGGCGAACCTGGGCGAGGATCTACAGGCGGACGTCGAGGTAGATCCCCCGCCGCAGCTCGGCCAGCCACAGCTTTCGCTGCCGCTCCATGACCTCGCTGAAGGCGCGCTCCATCATGGAGTCCTTGACCTCCTCGAACCGGGGAAGCGGCGAGAACCTCGCGACCTGCACCACGAGGATCGCCTCGTCGAGCCGGAGCGGGCCCGCGGTCTCACCGGCGGGGACGTCCTTGACGAGCTCCTGAAGGGGCGGGATGAGCGCGTTCCAGGGCTGCATGCCGTGCGATCCGCACGTGGCCTTGGTGGCGGGATCGTCCGAGTGCTGCTCCACGAGCTTGCAGAAGTCCTCGCCCCTCCGCGCCCGCGTGGCGATCTCCGTCGCGAGCGCCTCGCGCGCGGCCGCCTCCTGCGAGGTGGAGCCCGGGAGGATGCGGAGGGGCAGGATGCGCACGTCGATGAACGGCTGACCGCCCATGTCCTTCAGCCAGTGCGCGTACGCGGTCCGCGCGTCCTGCTCGCTCACGCGCACGCGGCCTCGCACGCGGAGCTGGACGAGCTTGCCCTCCAGGAGCTGCCGCCTGAGCTCGTCCCGGTAATCCTGCTCGGAGAGGCCCTGGCGCTTGACCTCCGCGATGAGATCGGACGGCTTGACCTTCGCCTGGGCCGCGACGTTGCGGACGGCCGCGTCGACCTCCTCGGGGGTGACGACGATGCGCCCCTTGTCCGCGGCATGCTCCTCGAGGCGATCGTCGATCATCCGGTTGAGGACGTCCTTGAAGGCCTTCGACTCCTCGGCAGCCTGCTGCGCAGGGTTCAGCTGGGCGGCGGCGATCCGGTACAGGTAGGGCCGCGCGCGGTGCCGGAGCTCGGAGAGCAGGATGGGCCGCTCGCCGACGACCGCCACGATGCGCTCGACGATCGCAGCGTCTGCCTGCCGCGGCGCCATCGAGAGGCCGAAGACGAAGGCCGCCGCGGCGGCGGTCGCGAGCAGCCGCCCGCGAACCGGGGGCGCATGGGTGGGGGAGGCCATTCGCGCGATGTTCTTAGCATGGAGCCAAGAGATGTGGGAAACTCGGACCGATGCGACCTTGGTGCTGGCGAGGTACGTTCCTCGCGGGTCTCTTCCTCTTCTGCTCGGGCGCCTGTGCCTCTCGCTCCGAGACGACCCCGACCACGGACGGAGGCGGCGTCGACGCACGGGCGCCCTCGGCCGAGGGCGGCGCGCTCCCGAACGGCGGGGACGTCATCGTCGAGAAGGCCTCGTTCACGGAGCTGTTCGCGCTCAGCGACATGCACGCGCACCTCAACGAGATGGTCGTGCTGCTCGAGCGGAGCGGCCTCGTCGCGCCGAAGACGCGCCCCTTCGAGTGGAAGGGCGCGAGCTCGACCCTCGTCATCGTCGGCGACTACATCAACAAGGGGCCGAACAGCGTGGGCGTCATCTCGGCCATCATGGAGCTCGAGACGGCCGCGAGCGCGAAGGGCGGCACCGTCGTCGCCCTCCTCGGCAACCACGAGGCCGAGTTCCTGGCGCAACCGAACGACAGCAAGTTCGAGGCGGCCGACGCGATCGGGACGGAGCTCCGCTCCTCGACGCCCGCCATCGATCCCGTGAAGTTCGCGACCGGCCCCGATCCACGCGCCGTCTGGCTCCGCGGGCGTCCCGTCGCGGCGAAGATCGGCGGCTACTTCTTCTGCCACGCCGGCGATACGCACGGCGCCACCGTCGCCGCGCTGCGCGAGGAGCTCGGGCTCGCGTTCCGCACGGGCGCGGGCTTCGCCGACGCGCGGCTGATCGGCGACAAGTCGCCGCTCCAGTCGCGCGCCTGGTACACCACCGAGACGGTCACGAAGAACATCACCGCGCTCGGCGCGACCCACATCGTCTTCGGCCACGATCCGAGCGCGTTCGATTTCGGCTCGATCGCGGCCCCGAGCAAGTTCGGCGGCAAGATCGTCAAGATCGACGCGGGCCTCGCCGCCGGCGATTCCCAGGGCGAGATCTTCCATGTGCGCCTCGAGGGCGCCTCCGAGGTCGCCGAGGCGATCGGGCCCACGGGCCCACCGCGCCTGCTCTACCGCTCGCCGTGAGACGTCAGCGCTTGCTGTACTGGAAGCGCTTGCGCGCGCCCGGCTGGCCGTACTTCTTGCGCTCCTTCTTCCGCGCGTCGCGCGTGAGGAAGCCGGCACGCTTGAGGGCGGTGCGCTTCTCGGCGTCGACGACGCAGAGCGCGCGGGAGACACCGTGGCGGATCGCTTCGGCCTGCGCGGACTTGCCGCCGCCGCAGACCGTCGCCCAGACGTCGTACTGCTCGATGGCCTCGATGAGCTCGAGCGACTGACGCGCGATCATGCGCGAGGTCATGCGCTCGAAGTACGTGTCGGCGGGCTGCTCGTTCACGGTCATCACGCCCGCGCCCGGCGCGATCCAGACGCGCGCGATCGCGGTCTTGCGCTTCCCGGTGGCGTACGTGCCCTTCTTGCAGACGCCCTGAGGGTCCTTCGTGGGGGTGCCGGTCGTGGTCGTGGTGGCCATGTCTTTCGGGTTCCTGTCGTGCCTCGAAGCGGGGGGACGGTGGCGGGAGCCTCTCAGCTCCCTCGAACCTGGGTCGGAAGCGGAGCGGGCCGCTGCGCGGCGTGCGGGTGATCGGGCGTGGCGTAGACCTTGAGCTTGCCGAGCATCGCGCGACCGAGGACGTTCTTGGGGAGCATGCCCTTCACGGCCTTCTCGATCGGCAGCTCTGGCTTGCGCGCGAGCACGTGACGGTACGATTCCTGGACGAAGCCACCGGGAATGCCCGAGTGACGGTAGTAGAACTTGCCGTCGAGCTTGTTGCCGGTGAGCTTGACCTTGCCCGCGTTGACCACGACGACGAAGTCGCCCGTGTCCTGGTGAGGCGTGTACGACGCCTTGTGCTTGCCGCGGAGGACGCGTGCGATGTCGGTCGCGAGGCGACCGAGCGGGCGGTTGGTGGCGTCCACCACCCACCAGGCGCGGCCGGCGAGCGCCTCGGCCTCGGTTGCGGAGTACGTGACGTTGGGCGATCGGGTAGCCATGGGGCGCGGGAACCTACGAAACCGACGCCCGCGTGTCAAGGCGTGAGAGAGCGTCCGGGAGCCGCCCGGAAGTGCTAGGCTGTCGCCGGTCCGGCGCACGCCCCTTCCCCAGGGGCCCTGCCGTCCGATCCGGCGTCGTCTAATGGCAGGACTGAGGATTTTGATTCCTCCTATCACGGTTCGAATCCGTGCGCTGGAACCGCCAAAACGCCTGCTCCGCCGCTCCAAGGAGACCCTGTGCGCCTGATCGCCTGTTCAGTCCTCGTGTCGCTCCTGCCGCTCCTCGCGACGAGCTGCCGCCGGGATCCCCCCGACAAGCCGACACCCGCCGCGGGCACGGTCTCGGTCTCGGCGGCCAACGTTCCCGCGCCGTCCGCCTCGACCTCCGCGTCGTCGACCCTGGCGTTCGCCCGGAAGGCCCTCGCCCCCGGGCTCGTCGTCTCGATCGTCGACTCCAGCCAGATGACGATGAACATCACGCAGCCGCGGAAGCTCGACTCGCAGGAGACCGAGAAGTCCGAACGTCGGATCGAGGTCGTCGCCACGGACGGAGGCGCGGCGAGTCGCGTGAAGGTGACGTACGTCGACAAGGCCATCACCGAGGTCGCGGACGGGCAGGAGACGACGCGCAGGCCCGCCGTGCGCGGCAAGAGCTACATCGTCGAGCAGCTGGACGGGAAGCTCGTGGTCACGGACGCCGCGAGGACGGCCGCGAGGAAGGAGGAGGTCGACATCGTGGCCGCCGACTTCGCGCAGGATCTCGGCAAGCCCGACCGCATGGTGGCGTCCGTTCCGGAGGCGCCGCTCCGGGTCGGCGATCCGGTCGGGCCGCTCGCGGAGTGGGTGCGCGACGAGCTCTCCAAGATGGGCGACGGGATCGAGATCAAGAGCTGCACGGTCGCGCTCCGGGCGGTGAAGAACGAGCCGAACGGCAAGGTCGGCGCGTTCAGCGTCAAGACGACGCTCTCGATGAAGCCCCGCGGCGTCACCATCACGATGGACCTCGAGGGTGAGCTCGCCGTACGCGAGGACGGGCGGCCGCTGGCGCTGGATCTTGGCGGGCCTCTCGTGGTGAAGGGCGGGGGCGCCGAGGGGACCGGCAAGGTGTCGGTGCAGCAGAAGCGCGACTACCCGTGAGGGCGGGCCTCGCGCTCGCGCTCGCCGCCGCGCTCGTCGCGTGCCGCCCCGCCCCCACGGTGACGGCGCCCGTCGAGACGGACGCGTCCGACGCCTCCACAGCGGTCGACCTCGCGGGAACGACCGTGGAGGCGGTCGCGGGAGACGGCCAGGCGCCGAAGCCGGAGCGCACGCGGGCGGCCCTCGCGCTCGTCGAGCGGGCGGACGCTGGGGCGGAGGCGTTCCGCTCTCCCGCGGAGTGGGGGGCTCACGCCATCGTCAGCAAGGACGGGCTGGTCGCCGCGCGCGCCGCGGGCGTGGATGCGGCGGCGGTCCGCAGCCCCGTCGAGAACGGCGCGGTGTTCGAGCTCGGCTCCGTGCCGCTCGGGACGCACACGCGCCGCGTGGTGGTGCCAGCGGACGCCATCGTGGTGAAGGGCTCCCCGTCGCGCCACATGTACATCGCGACGCGCAAGGCCCTCGCGTTCGCGGGCCATCCTCCCGAGCGCATGCCGCTCGTGGCTCTGCGCACGAACATGGGCTGCGCTTGGTCGCGTGAGGGCACGCGGGTGATCGTCGGGACGTACGGCGAGTGGGAGTCGAAGGAGGGGGGCGCCTCGATCGGGCTCCTCGTTCGCCTCCCGGACGACGTCGCGGTAGAGCGCGCGAGGAACCTGTCGGGCACGGCGAGCCTCGCGGCCCAGGCCACGAGGGCCGCCTCCGCCGCAGCGCCGCGGATGGGAGCGTGGTACGCGAGCACGCTCCCCACCGAGGGATGGGAGCCGGTCAAGCTGTCCCCCGATCCTCGACACCTGTACGACCTGGGGCGAGGGCCGTGACGGCGAATTCTCCTTGCGCATCCCGCCGAGCCGCGCAAGTACGGCGGGCATGAAGCCCTCCACGACCACCTCCGCGTCCGCGATCCTCGGCGTCGGCCACCACGTCCCCTCGAAGGTCGTCACCAACCACGATCTCGCCAAGCTCATGAACACGGCCGACGAGTGGATCGTCCAGCGCAGCGGAATCAAGGAGCGGCGCTTCATCGAGCACTCGGGGATCGGCGCGAGCGATCTCGCGGTGCCCGCGTCGAACATGGCGCTCGAGCACGCGGGACTCTCGGCGGGCGATGTGGACGCCATCGTCTTCGCGACCCTCTCGCCGGACCACAACTTCCCGGGCTCGGGGTGCTTCCTGGGCGACAAGCTCGGACTCCCCGGCGTGCCCGCGCTCGACGTACGCAACCAGTGCTCGGGCTTCCTCTACGGGCTCTCGATCGCGGACGCGTGGGTCCGGGCGGGCGTGTACCGCCACGTCCTCCTCGTGGGCTCGGAGGTCCACTCCACGGGCATCGAGCTCACCGACCGCGGGCGGGACGTCGCGGTCCTGTTCGGCGACGGGGCGGGCGCCGCGATCATCGGTCCCGCCACCCGGCCCGGTCAGGGGATCAGGAGCATCGAGCTCCACGCGGACGGCTCGGGCGCGAAGGAGCTGTGGGTCGAGGCACCGGCGAGCGCCTACGCTCCCCGGCTCACGGCCGAGATGCTGGTCGAGGGCAAGCACTTCCCCGCGATGAACGGCAAGCAGGTCTTCCGCTGGGCGACCGAGAAGATGCCGGAGGTGTCGCGCGCGGTGCTGGCGCGGGCCGAGCTGACGGCGGCCGAGGTCGACCTCTTCGTGCCGCACCAGGCGAACCTCCGGATCAACCAGCTGGTGTGCCAGAAGCTGGGGATCCCCGAGGCGAAGACGGTCGCCAACATCGAGAAGTATGGCAATACGACCGCAGCCACGATCCCCCTCGGTCTCTCGGAGGCCTGGCGCGAGGGTCGTTGCGGCGCGGGCTCGCACGTGCTGATGGCCGCGTTCGGCAGCGGTTTCACATGGGGTGGGGCCGTCGTCACGCTCTGATCCGGGAGATCGGGAGGCGTCCCGTCGGCGGGCCGCCGGGCTCGACCCGGACGAGGCCCCGCCGCGGCGAGACGTGCTCGCTCAGGCGAGGGCCTCGAGCGCCCGGGCGATGTTCGCGCGGGCTCTGGCCTCGTGGCGCTCCCGGAAGAGGGCCGTCGCGTAGATGGCGGGTCGGTCGAGGAAGCGGCGAAGGACGGCGCTTCGCCCCGCGGCGAACGCCGCCTGCTCGACCCAGGCGTACTCGAGGCGGATCTCCTCCTCGAACCGATCGAAGACGACGTCTTCCGCGCCGAGGATGGACAGGTCGATGTCCACGACGAGCTGCCCGTCCGAGCTGGCCGCGGCGTGCGTACGCGTCGCGCGGACGTGGTCTCCGATCCGCGCGGCGACACGCGGGTCGACGCCAGCAACCGCGAGGCACTCCTCCGCCCACGCCGCGCTCCGCTCCTCGTTGTCATGCGCGTGCGTGTCGTAGACGGCGTCGTGAAACCAGAGCGCAGCCTCGACCTCGGCTGGCCGCTCCGGGAGCGCCGCCACGGCCTCCTCGTCGAGGACCGCGAGGCACGCGCCGACGTGGCGCGCCGTGTGATACGCGCGATGCGGCTCGTCGTACGCCTCCCGCAGGCGCTCGAGGACCTCGGCGCCCAGGCCTTCCGCGCCGAGGCTCGCCCACCACGCTCGGAATCGATCGTCCGGCAGCAGGGTTCGCGCGGCGCTGCGCGCGCGTCCGGGCGCCACGGTCTCGGTCCAGTCCATGGAGATCTGCCAGACGTCGCAGATCTGCTCGTGACCGCACGCCCCGCAGCGCATCCGGTCGAACTCGATGCCCACGGGCTCGACGCTGCCCGCATCCAGCGAGCCGCAGCGCGGGCATCGGACGACGATCGTGGGGAGCGTGGCGACCACACGCGGAGCATACGTCAGGCGGACGCCCTATTTCGGCGGCGGCTCCGCGCAGATGTGGTTGATGCACGTCGCCCCGGTGGGCGCGTTGCAGCAGTCCGCGGTCGTCTCGCAGTGATCGCCGTCGTTCGAGCAGCCGCTACCGGCGCTGCAGACGAGGCCTCCGTCCGGCCCCTTGCCGTCGCAGAACCCGCCGCAGCACTCGGTGCCCGACGAGCAGCCCTGCCCGTCCCCCTTGCACGGATCCAGCGCCCAGAACCCGCGCATGTTGAGCGACGAGAGGTCCTGCCCGGGCAGCAGGAACGCAGGGTGGCTCGGATCCTTGCCGGGAACGGGGGCGAGGTCGATCGCCGCGACCCACAGCAGCTTCACCTGATCCTTGCCGCCTGTGAGCTGGTTGCCGAACGTGCGCCGGCTCGTGAACACCACCCAGAAGAAACCACCGGAGGGAACCGGCGCGAACGTGGGTTCGTAGTTCCAGGACTTGTCGCGCGCGCCCGCCGCGAACGGGTACGTGTCGCCGTTCAGCTTGGCGAGGCGGATCTCCTGTCCCGGCGTGACCGCGCTCGCGAGAAAGAGGTCCGCCGCGCCGGCGCGTGTGTCGGCGGGGCCGCGCTGGTAGACGATCCACTTCGCGTCGGGCGCCACGCTGGGCCAGGCGATCTCGGCGCCCGGGGCCTGGGGGAGCAGCATGGTCGAGGCGCCTGCCTTCCCCGCCGCCAGGTTGAAGTCGTACACGGACAGCGCTCCCCCCGACAGGGCGACGTACGCGATCTTCGTCCCGTCGGGTGCGAAGTTGGGCATGCCGAGGCGCACGCCGTCGAGCCCGCTCGCCGGGACCTTGGTCCCGTCGGCCGAGTTCCACATCCCGTCCTGCCCGCCGGGCGGGCCAGGGAGGTTCGACGCGTTCTGGATGACGTACTTCCCGTTCGGCGACACCGCCGGCATCCCCCACAGTCGCTTCTGGTTGGTGCCCGCGTTCCCGCCGGTGTCGTAGACGGGCTTGTTGGTCAGGAGGTTGTAGGTGCCGCCGAGCGTGTCGCCGCCGCTCACGAGGGTCGAGCCGTCGGCCGACACGGTGTGGCACGTCATCGTGCACGAGGAGGCGGGGAGCGTACCGAACGTGCCGTTGCTGAAGTCGTCCGGCGCGGTGGCGCCAGGCTTGATGCGCATCACCCGGCCCTGGTTGTTCGCCCAGTAGTACACGGTGCCGCGCATGGACGCGGGCGCGATGGTCCACGTGTGCTTCGCGATCACCGTCGCTGCGCCGGCGGTGGTGCCGCCCGCGAGCCGTGCCACGGTGACGTTGGCCACACCGCTCGTCGAGTCGACGAACTTCTGCCACGTGGCGGGCGCGAACGCGTAGCGCGAGGGGGGGGGGACGGTCGTGAACGCGTTGAGCTCGAACGCCGTGCTCTGCACGCGGACGTGGTACAGGTCCGCGGCGCCGCCGCCGTTCCACATGAGCGGCGGGGCCGCGAGGCCGCGCGGGAAGACGGTGGAGTCGTATGGGTAGGCCCACTGCACCGCCGGGTCGGGGGTCGTGGCGCCGAGGAGCGCGCCAAGGACCGGGGGGGGAAGCTTGCCCGGGTTGTCCTCGATCTGGAGCTTCACCGTGAGATCGGCGGTCACCTTCTGCGTCTTGTACTGGGCGGTCACCTTGACCTTGCCGCCGACCATCCCCGTCGGCGTGTAGAGGCCCGACCTGCTCACGCTCCCGATGGGCAGGTTCGTGGACGACCACGACACGCCGGCGGGGAGCTCCGCCGTGGACCCGTCGTCGTAGGTCGCGACGAGCTTGTACTGCTGGGTGACGACGACGTCGTTCACGATCGTGAGCGTCGCCGTCGGCGGCTCGACCGCGAGGGATCGAACGTTCCTGTCGCCGCCGAGGAGCGGCGGCGCAGCGCCGTCTGTCGCGCCCGGAGGCGGCACCGCGTCGTCGAACCCGCTGCGCGCGTCGCTCCCGCAGGCGAAGAACGCGGCGCCAGCCGACAGGGACAGGACGACGCCGACCAGTACCGTGAGCGGGTGCTTCATGTGGATTCCCTCGGAAGGACCCCCCATTCTACCCCTTTTTCGCGCGGATGGTATGTTTCGGGCGTGAGTGAAAGAAAGCCGGAGGCCGGCCGCGCAGCGCACACGAACGGCACGAACGGCGGTGCTCCCGCGGCCGCGGTGTGGCCGAAGGACACCAGCACCGGGTGGGCATCCACGCGGGTCGAGCGCCGCGCCACCGCTCAGGACGGGACGAAGATCGCCTACGAGGTGCTGGGCCACGGCGAGCGCACGATCGTGCTCGCGAACGGCCTCGGCGGTCGGCTGTACGCCTGGGAGCCGCTGATCGGCGCCTTCTACCGGACGCACCGCATCGTCACGTGGGACTACCGAGGCCTCTTCGCCTCGGACTCGCCGCCCACCGACCGTCGCCTGGCGGTCGTCCACCACGTGGACGATGCGATGGCCATCCTCGACGCCGAGGGGATCTCGCGCGCCGTCTTCGTCGGGTGGAGCATGGGCGTGCAGGTCTCGCTCGACGTCGCCGCGAGCTATCCCGCCCGCGTGGCCGGGCTCGTGCTGCTCAACGGCACGCACGGGCACACCATGGCGACGGGGTTCCAGCCGCTCTTCTCCATCCCGTGGCTGCCCAAGCGCCTGCACGCGCTCATCGACTTCCTCATCGACCACCCCGAGATCGCCCAGGCCCTCGCGAAGGTGAGCAAGGTCGGCGTCGTCCCGACGTCGCTCCTCCTGATGATCACCGCCGGGCCGCGAGCGTGGTCGCTCCGCCCGATGCTTCACCAGTACATGGAGGACGTGCTCGGGCCGAGCTTCACGAACTTCCTGCGGCTCTTCCAGGAGCTCGACGCCCACTCGGTGTACCACCTCCTGCGCTACATCCGCGCGCCCGCGCTCGTCGTGAGCGGCAGGCTCGATGCGATGACGCCGGCCTACCAGAGCAAGGAGATGGCCCGCCGCCTGCCCAACGCGGAGTGGATCGACCTGTTCCGCTCGGGTCACTTCTCGATGCTGGAGCGGCCCGAGATCGTCGTCCCGGCGATCGAGCGCTTCCTCGCGACGCGCGCCGAGTGGCGAGCGCCCGGGTAGCGGGTAGCGCGACAGCGCTTCAGTTCTTCTCCCTGGCCTGGCAGCTGGCGCAGACGCCGTACATCTCGTGCTTGTGGCTCGTCAGGCGGAAGCCGTGCCGCTGCGCGATCTCGTCCTGCAGCGACTCGATCCGGGGCTCCTCGAACTCGATGATGTCCCCACACTCGAGGCAGATGAGGTGGTCGTGGTGCGACGTGTCGTCGGCGAGCTCGTAGCGGGTGAGGCCGTCGCCGAACTTGCGCTCGTGGGCGACCCCGCACTCGGTGAGGAGCTTGAGGGTCCGGTACACGGTGGCGTAGCCGACGTGCTGGCCGTTCTCCTGCTTGCGCACCTCCTCGAGGAGCTGCTCGATGCTGATGTGATCGGCCTTGCCGAAGAACGTCTCCACGATGAGGCGGCGCTGGTCGGTCGAGCGCAGGCCCTTCTTCGCCATGTGCTCCGCGAGCACCGTGCGGAAATGCTCCAGCGTCGCCTGCGAGGGCACGTGGTGCGCGGGGTTCGGCCCCCCAATTCGATTGCGTTCCGCCCTCGAGGGCATGATCCTCCGTGTACCAGATGTCGCCATCCGGGTCATCGACGTGCCCGCGCGGACGGATCGTGCGCGCGCGTGGGCACGCCGTCGCCCGAGCCGCCGCCGCCTGGATTACCCTCATATTTCCAGGGGTTGCAGCCGGCGGGGGGCCGGAGGTGCGGGAGGTCCAGGCGAGCCCCTGGGTGGACGGGGCGATCGCGGCGTCCACGATCGGGGCCGTCCTGACGACGGAGCTCGGCGCGAAGGACGCGCTCGCGCCCGCCACGTGCAGATGGTGCGCCCCGCCTGGCCTCGACGTCTCCGTCCGGCGCGCGCTTGCGCGGAGGGACACCACGCCGGCGCTCGCGATGTCGAACGTGATGGCGTTCGTGATCGTCCCGCTCTCCACGATCGGCCTCGACCTCGTGGCGGCGAGCGACGAGGGCGTGCTCCGCCAGACGTGGTGGAACGACGTGCTCCTGATCCTCGAGGCCGAGGGGGTCTCGCTCGCGCTGAACCAGGTCGCGAAGTACGGCCTGGCCCGGGAGCGGCCCTTCGTGCACGCGCGCGACGCCGAGGGGAAGGCGCGCCTCGCGACGAACGACGACAACCTCTCGTTCTACTCCGGCCACACGGCGGGATCGTTCACGCTGGCGACGGCGGCTGGCACGATCGCGTCGATGCGCGGCTACCGCGCCGCGCCGCTCGTCTGGTTCGCCGGCCTCGCGACCGCGTCCGCCGCCGGCTACCTGCGCATCGCGGGCGACAAGCACTGGTTCACGGACGTGGCGGCCGGCGCGCTGGTCGGCGGCGGTGTCGGGTTCGCGATCCCGTGGCTGTTCCACAGGACCCGCGGCACGGTGACGGTCGGCGGAGCCCAGGTCGACGGCGCGCGGGTCGTGGCGGTGCGGGGGGTGTTCTAGCCCCGCTCGATCGGCAGGCCCTCGGCCTCCCACGCGAGCAGGCCGCCTTCCAGGAACGCGATCGCGACGCCCTGCTCCGCGAGCCTGGCCGCGACGTCCTTCGTCTTGTCGCCGCCGCGGCAGTACAGCACCGGATGCCCCTGCACCATGTACAGCTCCGCGAGCCGGCCCTCGATCTCCTCGAGCGGCATGTGCATCGCGCCGGGCAGGTGCGCGCGGCCGAACGCGGCGGCGTCGCGCGTGTCGATCGGGACGACGGCGCCCTCGGCCAGGGCGGCGCGGACCTCGAGGGGTTTCAGCGCGCCCTCCTGTCGCGGGAGGAAGGGCTCGATCATCGCACGGAGCGCCTTCTTCCCGAGGGCACCGACCTTCACGTCGCTGATGCGCTGGTCGGCGAACACCATGAACGTGGGGACCGACTGCACGCGGAGCTGGCGAGCGATGAACGGGGACTTGTCGATGTCGACCTTGATGACCTTCGCCTTGCCGGCGAGCTCCTTCGCGACGGCCTCGACCTCGGGCGCCACGGTCTTGCAGGGCTGGCACCAGTCCGCCGTGAACTCGATGAGGACGGGCAGCTCGCTCCGGAGCACCTCGGCCTCGAAGTCCTTCTCGCTGACGTAGGGGACGCTCCCCTCCGCGCCTGCCGCCTTCGGGCCGCGCGCGCCAGGGGCGGACGCTCTCGCGCCACCGCCGCCGCCGCCGCCGCCGC
>SXGR01203505.1_pt1 | contig 17231 bp, 15 predicted proteins | sample 3174711 | NCBI WGS metagenome assembly SXGR01 (sample SAMN11356860, study PRJNA531348) | freshwater metagenome | isolation source: freshwater sample F1-60 | place: China: Fuxian Lake, Yuxi | collected 2017-12-25
CCTCAATTGCAAGACGCTCGAAGCCACGGTGCTCGAGAGTGACGCGGTCGCTGGACGAATCGAGCGAGGGGGCATCACGCCGATCAAGGTCGACCTCACTGGAAACAACGAAGCCGGCCGCGCGCTCCTCAAGCGATTCGACCGACTGACGATCCCGCTTCTCGTCGTCATGTCGCCTGATGGCCGGGTGATCTTTAAGAGCGATGCCTACACCCCGTCGCAAGTCGAACGCGCGCTCGATGAAGCGGCGGCGCCGCCGACCGCACCTGCCCCGTGAATTCGATGGCCTTTCTGTACTCGGTGACCGCGTGCTTCGACCGCCGAGAAGTCGCCACGCAGTGGATCGCGTGGATGGATCGCGAACACATCGCGGATGTGCTCGAGTCGGGAGCGCTGCGCGCGGAGGTGCTCCTCATCGACGGCGATCCGCCACGCGCAGAGGCGCGTTACGAGTTTGCTCATCGCGAGTCGTACGAGAGATACCTGAGCCTCCACGCGCCACGGCTTCGCGCGCGCGGACAGGAACTCTTCGGCGGCGAAGGCGTTTCCTATGAGCGGCGCGCCGGAGAGATCGTGCTCAGGGTGCTCGGACCGCCCGCTCCATGAGCGGACCGCGGCGCGAGTCGGGAAGCTGCCGAAGCGGATCGAGCGCATAGGAGTCGTCGGCCACAAGCGCCATCGCGGCCGCCGCGCGAGCTCCGGAGACATCGCCACTCCGTGCGAGCGCGTCGGAAAGCCGAATCCAACTCTCGGTGTGCCGCGCGTTGATCAGGAGCACCGCTTCGAGTGCGACGGCGGCTTCTTCCCATGATGCGTGACCGAGTTGGGCGCGGCGGATTGCGATCAGCGATCCCGCGAGTCGTCCACCAAACGCCGTGGGAGCAACCCCCGCACTCCAGCGTGCAGCTTCCGCCGCGTGCAACAGCCAGTCGTGCGTGATCGCGTCGTCTCCAACGAGAGCCGCAGCAGCCTGCCACTGCTCCGCCGCTCGCACACCGTAGGCGTGCCGTGCAGGCCAGATCTCGGCGGCGGCGCGGAGAGCGAGCGCACCATCTGCCCTCGACTGCGCGAGTCCCGCGGCTGAACCCGACTCGGCGCGCTCGTGGATCGCCCGCGCCGCTTTGACCGCGAGGGCATCTTGGAGGCGCAGTGCGGGCGCCACCCAGAGAGCAAGCCCCGCCGCGGCGAGCAGAGTTGGCGCGGCGATCGCAATTCGGAGCCACCGCGGCGCGAGCTGTCCGTCGCTTGAAGGGTCACGAGTCCACGCGAAACCGGCCGCGATCGCGAGCGCCACCCACATCCACATCGCGCTCCCGGGCAGGAAGAACGCCATGTCGACTTCGCCGTGGACCACGATCACGGCGGCGAGCGCAGCGAGGCCAATCGCCGCTGCGCCCCGCGCGTCCGCGCTCGCGAGTGTCCGCACCGCGCTGATCGAAACGAGGAGACCAGCGCCCAAGCCGCCCAAGCGCCACGCGAATGCCTCCGCCCCGTCGAGCGCCGGTGCCTCGAACGCGATCGACACGACGCCAGTGAGCGCCACGACCGCGAGCGCGAGTTCGCGAGCGGCGCGCTCATCGATCGCGCGAGAGTCCCTCGTGGTGGCGATGCCCCTGCCCGCCCGCCACGCGAGCACGAACTGAAGCGCCACGAGCCCGACGCCGACAACACCAAACGACACGAGGAGATCGGGGATCGCGGCATGCGCGCTCTGCACTTCTTCGACGCTTGCCTCGGGACGCGTCAAGAGAAAGGCGCTCTGGAAGCCGGCAGGCCCAACGCCCAAAGCCGGACTCCCCGCGAGCGTGCGCGCCGCGCCGACGAGATAGTGCCAGCGGAACAGCAGGCTCCGCTCGCCCCACTCTGAGCCCATCGCGCCACGCACGGCGATTGCGACGAGGACAACGAGCGGAAGTCCAGCCAGGATCCAGGGCATCCACGCACGGTGGCGACGGGCGACGACGATCACGCCGGCACCGAGCGCCACCGCGGCGACGCCGCCCTTGCTGCCGCTGGCGATCACGAGTCCTGCGCACACGAGCCCAGCCAGCACAAGAACCACCGTGGGCCCGATCTGCCGTCGCGTCTCGGCCTGAGTGTCGCGCAGGAGAACAATGCTTCCGAGCAGCACCGCGACCCCGCCCGCCGCGGTCGCAAACACATTCGCGAATCCGAACCACGCCGTGGGCTCGTTCTGATGGAGCCGCCGTTCGTAGGCAAGTGCTTGCGGCGAATCAACGAGCCATCCCTGGGCGCGGAGAAATGCCTCGCGCGTGGTTTCGTAGTACGCCACCATCGATTGGTGCTCCGTGAGCATCTGCGCCAGACCGCGAACCGCCATGATGACGCCCACCCCGACGAGCGCGGCAACGGCCGCCACCGCGAGTGTGCGAGAGTGATCTCGTCGAAGCGCCATCACGATCGCGCACGCGGCCACTGCGCCGGTGATCCATGTCGCGCCGCGCCAAAGTTGCTCGGCATCCGACAGCGAGTGCCAACCGAACGCGAATGCCGCCGCAAGCACTCCGCACGCAATGATTCGTCCGGCCCAAGACAGCACCTCGAGTGACCGTCCCAGGACCCACCCGGCACCCGCGAGTGCCAGCGAGTCGATGAGCACGCTCTCCCCCGGAGCCGCCCCCACAAAAGGCGACGCATCGAGTGCTGGGTCGAGATCGAAGACCGCAAGCGGCGCAAAGGCCACAAGCGCGCGCGCGCTCGCCGCCACGAGCACGGCACCCAGCGCGATCCGATCGACGAGCGAGGCCTCACGAGGCTCCATCGGCTCGCTATCGTAGGAAGCGATGGCACTTCGATCTCAGCGCGTCCGGCTCACCGTGTACTGCGGCAGTGCGCGCGGACGCGATGGCGCGTTCCACGAGTCGGCCGTGCACTTCGGCCGCACGCTCGGCGAACGAGGCTTCGACCTCGTCTACGGCGGCGGCGGGATCGGCCTCATGGGGGCGCTCGCCCGGAGTGCGCGAGAGGCCGGTGCCCGCGTCACCGGAGTGATCACCGAACAATTCCTTTCGCTCGAGCAGGGCTGGAAGGGCTGCGATGAGTTGCTCGTGGTCAAGTCCATGCGCGAGCGAAAGCAGGAAATGGAAGAGCGAGCCGAGGCGTTCGCGATCCTCCCCGGCGGACTCGGCACCTACGAGGAGTTCTTCGAGACGCTCGTCGGACGCGTGATCGGGAGACACGACAAGCCCATCGGCCTCCTCAATGTCCTGGGATGCTTCGACCCGCTCGTCAGGCTCCTCGATCACGGGGTTGAGTCCGGCTTTGTGCGCGAAGCCGCGCGCGCTCTCGTCCACGAGTCGCGCGAGGCGTCGGTGCTGCTCGACGCGCTCGAGGGCAAGATCGCGTCGACGGGGGGCACACCCCACGACCCGCAGCACATGCTCCCGATGCACGGGCCCCACGGATGAGCGCGTTTGAGCGTGAGCGTCGGATCGGACTGATCGCCGGCAGCGGGATCCTGCCTCTCCTCGTCGCCGACGGGATTCGCGCCCGTGGCCACCGAGTGGCCTGCATCGGACTGCGCGACCAACACGATCCCACCCTCGCGTCACACTGCGACGAGTTCGCGCGCGCGGGCACGCTTCAACTTGGTCGCTGGATTCGCGCCATGCGCCGGTGGGGAGTGACCGACGCTGTGATGGTCGGGCGGGTCTCCAAGGCGACGATGTATCAACCGCTCCGCGCGCTGCGACAACTCCCCGACCTGCGCGCGGCACTCCTCTACTATCGCCGCCTCCGCCACGACCGGCGCAGCCCCGTGCTCTTGGCGGCCGTCGCGGACGAACTCGCGCGAAGCGGAGTCACACTGATCGACTCGACCACCTACATCCGCGACCAGATGGCGACCGCCGGCGTGATGGGTCGCCACTCGTTGTCGGCCTCACAGCAACGGGATCTCACCTTCGGCTGGCCGATCTTGCGCAGTGTCGCCAACCTCGGCGTGGGGCAAGCGATCGCGGTGCGCGAGTGCGATGTCATCGCCGTCGAAGCGATGGAGGGGACCGATGCGACGATCGATCGCGCCGGTTCGATTTGCACCACGGGCGGCTGGACGCTGATGAAGACGGCGCACGACGCCCACGACATGCGCGCCGATGTCCCGGCGGTTGGCGTGCCCACGATCGAACGGCTCAAGCGTGCCGGGGCGACCGCGCTCGTCCTTGGCGCTGGCCGCGTCATCATGCTGGAACGGGCGAAGGTGATCGCCGCCGCCGACTCGCTTGGGATCGCCCTCGTGGGCGCCTGACCGTGACGACCCGCGGCGAATTTGTCTCGCGCGCGGGATCCAAACTCGCGCACGCGCTCAACGCTTTTTCGGTCGACCCCACTGGGCTCATCTGCGCGGATTTTGGCTGTAATGCGGGCGGTTTCACCGATTGCCTCCTCCGCCGCGGGGCGGTCAAGGTGATCGCGGTCGACACCGGCTACGGCATGCTCGACTGGAACCTCCGCAACGATCCGCGCGTCGATGTCCATGAGCGCACCAACGCGCTCCACATGGCCGCTCCCACGCCGCGCGTCGACCTCGTTGTCATCGACATGGCGTGGACGCCGCAGAGGCGGTCGATCCCCGCCGCTCTGGCGTGGCTCGCGGCAAGGGGACGCATCGTGACTCTCATCAAGCCGCACTATGAGGCCATCGGCCCGGAGAAGAAGGCCCTCGTCAAGGGGGTCTTGCCGGGAGAAGTTGCATCGGCGGTCGTCGCACGGGTCCTTGCGGAGATGGTGGCGGTCGGTGCACGCGTCGTCGCACAGACGCCGAGCCCCCTCGAGGGCGGTGCCGGGAATGCCGAGCATCTTGCGCTTCTTGAGCCGCTTGATTCGGCCTCACCGAGTGGCTCCTGAGCTGCACGAAACACACCCTTTTCTGATAGGATTTTGATCTCCCGTGAGTGCCTCCGAGACCCCTCCAACGAACCCCTCGTCCACGCTGGGCACGGTGATCGACCAGACGATCGACCGAGAACTTCACGAGTCGTATCTCGTGTACGCGATGAGCACGATCACCGACCGTGCGCTTCCAGATGTGCGCGACGGGCTCAAGCCATCGCAGCGACGCATCCTCGTGGCGATGCACGATCTGAACCTCACGCCAGGGCGCAAGCAGCTCAAGTGCGCGAAGATTTGCGGCGACACGAGCGGCAACTACCACCCGCATGGCGAGTCGGTGATCTATCCCACGCTTGTCAACTTGGGACAGGCCTGGAAGACGCGCGCCCTCCTCATCGACAAGCAGGGCAACTTCGGTTCGATCGAGGGTGATCCCCCCGCGGCCATGCGATACACCGAGGCGCGCATGACCGGCGCGGCCGTCGCATTGCTCGACGACCTCGACAAGGGCACGGTCGACTTCAAGCCCAACTACGACGACCGCCTCAAGGAACCCACGGTCCTGCCGGGCAAGTTCCCGAATCTCCTCGTCAACGGAGCCAGCGGCATCGCCGTCGGCATGGCGAGCTCCATGCCGCCGCACAATCTGCGCGAAGTCACGCGCGCGATCATCGCCACCCTCGACAATCCTGCGATCGGACTCGACGGGCTCATGGCCCACCTTCCCGGCCCTGACTTTCCTACGGGCGGCACCATCATCGGCCGTCGCGGGATTGCGGAGGCTTACGCGACCGGCCGCGGCAAGATCACGGTGCGAGGGCGCGTGAAGGTCGAGACAACCGATTCGCGCTCGACGATCGTGATCGAACAGATCCCCTTCCAAGTTGTGCAGAGCCAACTCATCGCGAAGATCGTTGAGGCCAAGAAGGAAGACCGCATCCCAGACATCATCGATGTCCGCAATCACTCCGGCCGCGACGCGCAGACACGCATCCTCATCGTCTTGCGCAAGGGCGCGGATCCCGCGGTGGTGGAGCGACAGCTCTACGAGTTCACCCCCCTGCAAGAGACCTTCAGCATCATCAACATCGCGCTCGTCAACGGCCAACCGCGCACGCTGCCGCTGCGCGGCATGATCGACGCGTACATTGCGCATCGCCGTGATGTCATCCGGCGGCGCACCGAGTTCCTGCTTCGCCAGGCGCGGCAGCAGGCGCATCGCCTTGAGGGACTTGTGTATGCGGTGTGCGAGATCGACCCCGTCATCGCGATCATTCGCGCCTCCGCCACGCGTGAAGAGGCCATTGAAGGACTCATGGCACGCGCGTTCCGCATCGCCCAAGACCACCCGAAGGCATCGCTCGTTCCCGCTCGCATCGCGGAGGCCACCCGGACGGGCGCCGGGGTGCGCCTGACCCGTGTCCAGGCCGAAGCCATCGGCGCGCTCCGCCTGATCCAACTCGTCGGACTCGAGATCGAGAAACTCGCGCAGGAGTTCGTGGATGTCCTCACCCTCATCGAGGGCTACGAACGACTCCTCGCCGACGACGGACTCATCAAGAAGGTCATCCGTGAAGATCTCGAGGATCTCGCCCAGCGTTTCGGCGACACACGACGCACGACCATCGAGGAAGACGAGGCTGGCGAGTTTGACCTCGCCGCGCTGATCCAAGAGCACGATGTCGCCGTCACGGTCAGCCATGAAGGCTTCGTGAAGCGACTCCCGGTCGACACCTTCCGCACCCAAGGGCGCGGTGGCGTGGGGGTCAAAGGCTCCGATGCCAAGGATGGCGATTACATCGAACGGGTCTTCATCGCCTCCACGCACGACGATCTTTTGTGCTTCACCAACACCGGCCGCGTCTATCGCATCAAGGTCTGGCAGATCCCTGAGATGTCGCGGACTTCAAAGGGCCGCGCGATCCACAGTGTGGTCGACCTCAAGGACGGCGAGTCGATGGTCGCGTACTTGCCCATCAAGGACTTCGAGGCCAGTGAGGATTACCTGTTCTTCGCGTCGTCGAGCGGTCGCGTGAAACGCTCGTCGCTCAAGGACTACCGCAATGTGAACAGAAGCGGCATCATCTCCGTCCGCTTGAACGACGGCGATCGACTGGTCAATGTGGTCGAGACGCGTGGCACCGACCATGTGCTCTTGGCCACAGCCGCAGGCATGTCGATCCGTTTCGATGAGAACGACGCCCGCGTCATGGGACGCGACGCGGCCGGCGTCGCTGGCATTGACCTCGCCGACGGCGACAGCGTGGTCGGCCTCGTTCGCTGTGACGACGACGCCGCGCTTTTCACCTGCACAGCCAACGGGTTTGGCAAACGCACGCCCATGAGCGAGTACCTCGTGCACCAAGAGGACGGCCAGACTCGCGCGCAGTCTCGCGGTGGCAAGGGACGCATCGACATCCGGGCGGACGCGCGGAACGGCGCCGTTGTGGCCGTCCATGCGACGGCCGAAAGCGACGACCTCATGTTCATCTCCAAGGGCGGCATGATCGTGCGGATCCGCGCGAGTCAAGTGCGTCTTGTCGGACGCAACACGCTCGGGGTCCGGGTGGTCACTCTGCAGGACGACGACACGCTCGTGGGCGCTGCCCGCTTCGAGGGTGGCGACACGAATGGGGACAAGTTGGAACACGACGCGGCGGGTGATCCTGCGGTCGGCTGATAGGATCTCGCCATGGCACTGCAGGACTGGTCGGAGACTGTGATCGTGGGTGACCTGACCGACGAGCCCCTACTCAGTGAAGACCTCGGCACGCTCATCGCGCGCCTCGAGACAGCGAAGACGCAATGGCATGTCGTGCTCGACATGAGCAAGGTGACCTACCTCACCTCGTCAAACTTGGCCCAACTCATCCAGACTCGAAAGTTCGCAATGGCGACCGGGGGGTCGTTGCATCTGTGCGGGGTGGTGGATGCAGTGTGGAGCATCCTCTTGATGACGGGCCTCGATCGGCTCTTCAAGTTCTGTGAAGATGTCGCGAGCGGACTCGCCGCGGCCCAGCTGGGACTCTGAGAACAAGGCGCACCCATGCGCATCCGCCGGACCGTTCACGAACCACGCATCGAGTTGATCCCACTCATCGATGTGATGATGTTTCTGCTGTCGTTCTTTATCTACTCGCAGGCGCTGGCGGTCCGCATCAGCGTGGTGCCCATGGAACTGCGCAAGTTCGAGTCAAGCCAAGCCGCGAAACCGGCGCCAGCGGCCACGATTTCCATCGCCCTCGACGGGAAGCTCTTTTACAACCGGGTTCCCTGCTCGATCGATGACATCGCCGGCCGCGTGGCCGAGTCGAAGAAGGAAGACCCAAAGACCGTCGTCTACATCGCTGTCGCGGATGGCGAAGGATCGGTCGATCGTGCGCCGATCATGCAGAGCGTCTGGGACCGCCTGCGCGGTAGCGGCCTCCAGGTGAACTTCGTCGGCAAGCCGCGCGATGCTGACACGCCCGGATCCGCGCCGACACCGCCGCCGGCGCCCGCCCCGGCGCCCACGCCGTGAATCCTGTCCGCCAGGAGAACACGCCGCTCATCGTCGGGTTGGTTCTCGCGCTCATCATCAACCTGCTCGGTGTGACGGGCCTAGGTCAATCGTTCGGCGTCGGCGGCGGGAGCTACCTCGACTCCAAACTCGACGGCGATAGTGCGGCCGAACGAAAGCAGCGCGAGCGAATGGAGAGGGCGCTCAAGGAGATGCAGTCGCATCCGGATGCAGCGAACCCCGAAGACGATCTCGTGAAGCCCGGACTCGAAAAGGGTTCCGACGCGGGCATGGCGTGGATCGGCTACGAGGAGTTCGAGGAACACATCGCGCGCCACGCCGAGACCGACCAGGCGGCGTTCACCGACAAGGCACCCTCGGGCGGCGGCGCACCCGCTGTGGGAGCGCCAACCGCGGCACCGCCGTCACCGACCCCGGAGCTTGCGACCACGCCCGAGCAGCCCGCACCCGCCCAACCTGCACCTCCGCAGCCGCCGGCACCACCACCGCCGCCGCCCACTCCAGCCGAGATCCCGAATGTCCCAGTCGTCGCCGAGGGCCTGGGCGGGACGCTGCCGGTCATCCCCGCGGAGACCCCCAAGCCGGCGCCGGAACAACCGCCACTGCAAGCAGCAGCGCCCGTGGAACCGCAACTTCCCCCGTCGAAGCCCACGACAGCATCCTCGGGGGCGGCTCAGGCCGCCCCAGCGCCGGGGAATCCGGGTGCGGGCGCGCCCTCCCAAGACACCGGCGCACCCTCAGAAACGGAGTCCGACGCGACGAGCATCATCGACGCACCGCCGTCAAAGTGGCGCAACGGCAAGCCACTTGCGGCGAAGGGCCTCGAGATCATCACGAAGAAACCCGAACTTCCGATCCTCACCCGGCTGACCACATCTCCAGCGAATCCGATCTGCGAAATCCTTTTCGGCAAGGATGGCAAGCCCGTGACCTGCCGCATCCTCGTCTCAAGCGGTTCTGAAGATGTCGACGGCCCCGTCCTCGACGCGCTCTATCGATGGCGCGCGAAGGGCTCGCAACTCGACAAGCTCGGGCCCGGCAAAACCGCGCGCTTCCGCGTGCGATTCATTCTCAATTAGCGCGTCTCGGACACGAAGGACACTTCGTCGGCCAGTGCGTTGAGGCGCTCACTGGAACACACGAGAGGCTCGCGCACGAAAGCGTCGGCCAGCAACTGCAGTCGGCGAGTTGATCGCAGATGACTTGGACATCAGCGACTCTGGGACCCTCGACTTCGACCAACGCGCAAGCCGAAGCGGGCTTGCCACTCGCGGCCGTCGTGACCTTGGAGAGAGCCTTCTCGCCGCTCGCGCCGGTCGGCAGTAAGCATTGCCCAATCAACGCCTCGAGACAGACCGTTCCGACATTCAATTCCTCAGAGCGGCGCGTGATCCCATCGCAGGAGTCGAAGGTGACGCGGTAGAACTCACACCTCTTCGTCGTGTCACGAAGGTCATGACAACCCAGAGGGAGGGCGGCGAGTTCTTGTGCGGCCTTGGCCACGAATCCCGCATCCTGGAATCGTTTGACCACCACCTCGAAGAGCCCCGTGGACACATCAGGCGAGCCCTCCACGGGCGCTTGCGCAACGGATGAGACGACAATGAACGGCACGATCGAACCCCCGACCATGAACTTCTGAATCCACAGTTTCTTGGCCGCCAGTGTGGTGAGGTTCGGCACCTCGCGTCCCGAGTCTGCGGCCGATGTGCGAAGTACCCGAACCGCTAGTGCGACTCTCTCATTCGCTTTGCCCACACTCCGAGCGACGCCTCGTCGGTCAGGTCGTGAAAGAGCGGCGTGACCGCAATGCACCGATCCGCAAGCGCCTCGACATCGCTGCCCTCCGCGGTGTGCGCAAACTGCATTCCGTTGCCGCAGGGCCAGTAGTAGGGGCGTCCCTCGGGGGAAACGCGTCGCTCGTGCGAATCGATTCCCGCGGCGGTGTTCATGCGCACGACGCGGGTCTGCGGCATCGGCGCCGTGTCGGACTCGGTCCTCGGAATGTTGATCGAGAGCACGCGGTGGGGGTCCATCGGGTGCGCCACGAGTCGATCGATTGTCGCCCGCGCGAACTGCGCGGCGCGCGCCCACGCCGTGCGCGAAGTGTCGCCCATGTGCAGCGACACAGCAATGGCGGGGACGCCGAGGAATGCCGCCTCGATCGCCGCCGCAATCGTTCCTGAGTAGATCACATTGATGCCGACATTCGCTCCGCTGTTCATGCCACTCACGACGAGATCGGGTCTCGTCCCGGCGCCGAACCGTTCGCCCCACATCGTTCGGAGGCCAATCTTCACGCAGTCGGCGGGTGTTCCATCAATGGCGAACCCGCGCAGGCGCGGATTGACATCCACTTCGCGCACCATGAGCGGCCGATGAAATGTGATCCCGTGACTCATCGCCGATTGCACGGTCGCCGGTGCGATGACCACCACTTCTCCCATCGACGAAATGGCGTCGAAGAGGGCCGCGATGCCGGGAGCGTGGATGCCGTCGTCGTTGGTCAGGAGGATCTTCATGGGGTTCAGTCAGTTTGGGGCGCAAGGACATACTGGCGACCTCCCCAGCGAACGGGTCGCCGATGGCGAAGATCGTCGGCGCCCTTCCAGAGGATTCGCGCGAGAACAAGCGTGGCCGCGCCGTAGGACCAGACCCACCCCCGACCGACACCGATGAGCGAGTAGATGTGCATCAGCGTCACCTTCTGCGCGACGAGGGCGAGCACTCCGGCGGTGACGCCTGCGATGCCAAGCGGTGGATCCCCCCACAACAGCCCGGCCATCCCGGTGCCGATCGATGTGAGCGCGACGAGTTCCACGCCCGCACCGATCACGGTGCACTCGACGGCGTAGCGCCGCATCCGCGACGGATTCCTGTGGCACGCCTCGATGAGGATGCGTCGCCAACCTTCGCGGAACTGTGGATACGACTCGTACATGCGCACATGGAGGAGCCCGTCGGCCACGAAGAGCCCCGCGCGCCGCTTGAGCCCGTGGACCATCCGGCGCGCGAACGCGAGGTCCTCGAGGAGGTCGTCCTTCACGGCCTCGTGGCCGCCGAGGGCGTTGTACGACTCGCGCGTGAAGAGCATGAACTGTCCGTTGGCGAAGGCTCGCGGCCGCTCCGCGGCGTTGACCCGCGCGATCGGATAAAGCTTCATCAGCTGGATCGCCGCCACCGGCTGCACCACCGACTCGAACGAGTGGCGCACGCTCACTTCCGGAAGCGCCGAGAGGAGTGCAAGCGATCGGTCGAGCAGAAGGGCAACCGCCGCTCGCGTGAGGCGGGACTCGAAGGTGGTATCCGCGTCGGTAAAGAGGAGGAGTTCGCCACGCGCCGCCTCCGCGCCGATGCGAGCGGCGTTGCACTTACCGGCCCAGTCCGACGGACAGGAATGGTTCTCGACGATCCGGAGCGCCAGTCGGCTGTGAGACCCGTGGCGAAGATGCACGGTTTCGAGCGCCTGTCGCGTCCCGTCCGTGCAACGGTCCAACACGAAGACGGCCTCAAGCGATCCCGCGTAGTCCTGTGCCAGAAGCGAGCGCAGGAGTTCTGGCGCGTGCGCCTCTTCGTTGTGTGCAGGAATGATGATCGACACGCTCGGCCAGTGATCCACTTCAACCGCGAGACCGAGCGCGAGGCCGGGTCGGTTGCGGCCATCACGATGCACACGCCATGCGACGACGAGCCAGTACGCCGCACCCGCGAGGCTGAGGGCGCTGAGGATCCACACCGACACGACGAGCGTCATCGCCGAAGGGTAGCGGTGATTGCGGCTACGCTCGCGACATGCCCGATTCGCTGCGTCTGGCGGAGGCGAGACACTACGACCGCGCGTGTGAGGAGCGGCTTGCGATCCCCAGCATCGTCCTCATGACGCATGCGGCTGTCGAGTGCGCGGCGATTCTTCGAGGCGAGTGCGGTGCGGGCCCGTTCGTTGCCCTGTGTGGGAGAGGCAACAACGGAGGGGACGGCTACGCCATCGTGCGCACGCTGGCCTCGCACGGACTGTCCGCCGCAGCGATCGAACTGGCCACGCCCCGCGAAGGCTCCGACGCGCGCGTCATGTACGAGTGCGCACGGCGAATGGGGCTCGTGCGCCCCGGACCGGCCTCGCTGCGAGAGTCGTTCCCTCTGCCGAGCGCGGTTGTCCTCATCGACGCGATCTTCGGAACCGGGATCGCGCGCGCTCCGCGTGGCGGTGAACTCGAGGCGATCGAGTGGATCAACGAGATGCGTCGGTCGGGGTCGCCCGTCTACGCGATCGATGTCCCCAGCGGCCTCGATGCCGAGCGCGGCGTGCCATGTGGTGCCGCCAACACTGTCGTGCGGGCCTCGCGCACCCTCACGATGGTCGCCCCCAAGCATGGGTTCCTGTGCGACGCCGCCTCGGCGTATGTCGGCCGCGTCAGCGTCATTTCCATCGGCGGCCCGTCCGACCCCCGCTCCCCGGTCCTCATGGAATAATGCCTCCCCCGTGTACGCGGCACTCCTGTCCAATCGCTATCTGACCTCGCGGCTCATCCCGTTCATCGCCATCGGTGCGGTCGGCCTCTGCGTCGCCCTCGTCGTGACGGTGGTGTCGGTGATGAGTGGATTCCTCGACATGCTCAAGGACTCCGGGAGGCGCATCGTCGGTGATGTGATTGTCTCGACGGGCCTCGGTGGTCTTCCCTACTACGAAGAACTCCTCGCGGACCTTCGCGCGCTTCCCGTCGTGCAAGGCGCGACGCCACTCATCGACACGATCGGGCTCCTCCGGATGCCCTACCCGCACGGACCCACGAAAGAGGTGGCACAAGTCCAAGTATGGGCGATCGACCCGGCGAGTCTCGTGAAGGTGACCGACTTCGCCGAGGATCTGTACTGGCGACCGGCGTCTGGTGACGCGGCCAACGCACTGCACCCTGATGACCCGCGGCGCTCGCTCGACCCCGAGATCGTCCGCGATGGGGAAACCCTCACGCAATCGGCGACCGGACGCAGCGGCATTGCGCTCGGGATGCATGTCTCCATCGGCAATGCACGACAGGCCGACGGCAGCTACCTCCCGCGCTATGGCTGGTTCATGCCCGGCCACGATGTCACGCTGACTGTGGTGCCTGTCTCGCTCCAAGGGCGCATCTCCGAACCGCGCGAGCAGATCTTTCCCGTTGTCAACGAAGTCCAGACCGGCGTGTATGAAGTCGACCGCAACCGCGTCTTCATTCCGCTCTCCGACGGGCAGCGTCTGTTGCGACTCGATGAGGCGCCGCTCTACGACCTCTCCGCGGCACCCGACGAGAACGGCAACTATCCCGTCATCGGGCGGACTCCAGCCCGCGTCACGAAGTTGCTCGTGCGCGGCACGCCGGGCGTTCACGCGAACGACTTGCGCGCCGAAGTCGAACGGGTCTACGACGCCTTCACCGCGCGCATCAAGAAGGACGGCGCGCGCACAGCACGCGCGCCCGAGTTTGTGAGCGTGCTCACCTGGGAACAGCAACTGCGCGACCTCATCACGCCGGTCGAGAAGGAGCGCGAGATGATGCGCGTCCTCTTCTCACTCATCTACATCGTGTGCGCTGGGCTCATCCTCTCGATCTTCTGGGCGATCGTCGTCGAGAAGGTGCGCGACATCGGCATTCTGCGCTCCGTGGGCGCCTCTCGGCTGGGCGTCATGTGGATCTTTCTCCGCTATGGACTGGTGATCGGCCTCGCCGGCAGCGCCGTGGGGATCGCCCTCGCGTGGATCATCGTGCGCAACATCAATGCGATCCACCAAGCCATCGGCAGTGATGCGCCGAGCATCATGTGGATGGGCGCGTTCGCGCTCGCGGCCGTTTCGTTCGTCGGGCTCGTCCGTGCGGCACTCAGGCGACGGATCCTGCCGATGCTGCTGTGGCTGCTCGCCACCTTTGTGCTCGGACTTGTCGGAGCGCTGCTCTTCTTTCACAAAGGCACACTCATTTGGGATCCGAGCGTCTACTACTTCTCGGTCATTCCCGACCAGGTCGATTGGACAACCGCGTGGACGACCGCGTTGGGCGGCGTCCTCTTCAGCGTGATCGGCGCCGCGATCCCTGCAGCGAAAGCGGCCGACATTGATCCAGTGGAGGCGCTCCACTATGGCTGAGAGTGCATCCATCCTCGAAGCGCGCTCAGTGCGGAAGACCTACGCGTTCGGTTCGGTCGGTGTCCCAGTACTCCTTGGCGCGAGCCTCGCCGTGCGCGAGGGCGAGTGGCTCGCGGTGCTCGGGTCGAGCGGGTCAGGCAAGAGCACGCTCTTGCATCTCCTGGGCGGCCTTGACCGACCCGATCGTGATGGCGGCGAAATCTGGTTCGCGGGCGAACGGCTCGAACTCGCTGGCGGACGACGGGTCGATGCCTACCGCAACTCGTCCATCGGATTCGTGTTCCAGTTCTATCACTTGCTACCGGAGTTGACGGTGCTCGAGAATGCGGTGCTGCCGGGACTCGTCGGTGGGATTGGCCCCACAGCGCGCGCTCGCGCGAAGGCGGCCACGGCGACGGCGCACGAGATTCTCGATTCGTTCGGTCTCTCTCATCGCTTGCGGCACCGACCGGCGCAACTCTCCGGCGGCGAACGGCAGCGTGTGGCCATCGCTCGTGCCCTCGTGAATCGGCCGCGCGTGCTCTTGGCAGACGAGCCCACCGGCAACCTCGACTCGGCAACAGGGTCGGGGATTCTCGATCTTCTTGCCGATCGGCATCGAGCAGGTCTCACAATGGTGATGGTGACGCACGATCACGCCGTGGCCGCCCGGGCAACGAGGATGGTGCACCTGAACGCAGGTGTCGTCGAATTCGGCGCAAAATCGACCTTGTAGCGGCGTTATAGGACTTCCGCTCGGAGCGCGACCATCGCTCAGAGCACCGACGCACTAGCAAATGATGACGCTCGCTTGAGCCAGGGCAGTGACAATCCGATCCTCCATGTGTGGCATGCATGGTGCGCAGGGTTGGAGCGGCACTCCTGTCGGCTCCGTAGGATCCATCGTTCCACCTGAAGGAGGTTCTCTTCGATGTTCGAGCGATTGACTGACCGTGCACGGAAAGTGATGGCGCTGGCCAACCAAGAGGCCCAGCGGTTCAACCACGAGTATGTCGGCACCGAGCACATTCTCCTGGGCCTCGTCAAGGAAGGGTCAGGGGTCGGCGCGAATGTGCTCAAGAATCTCTCGATCGACTTGAGGAAGGTCCGCCTCGAAGTGGAGAAGCTCGTCAAGAGCGGCCCCGAGATGGTGACCATGGGGAAGTTGCCGCAAACCCCGCGCGCGAAGAAGGTCCTTGAGTACGCCATCGAGGAAGCGCGCAACCTCAATCACAACTATGTCGGCACCGAGCACCTCCTTCTCGGCCTCCTGCGCGAACACGACGGCGTGGCCGCGCAGGTCCTCGTCAATCTGGGCACGAAACTCGAAGATGTCCGCGAAGAAGTCTTGAACCTCCTCGGCGCCGGAGTCGATCAAGACGATGCGCCGCCTCAGACCCCGCCCGAGGGCCAGGGCGAGGCAGGCCCACCAGATCGCGAAGGCGCGCAGCGCCGTCCAACCAAGAGCAAGACGCCCGCGCTCGACTCGTTCGGCCGCGACCTCACGGAACTGGCTCGCAACGGCGAACTCGATCCAGTGATTGGCCGTGTGCAGGAAATCGAGCGGCTCATCCAGGTGCTCTGCCGCCGGACGAAGAACAATCCTGTGCTCTTGGGCGAAGCCGGAGTCGGCAAGACTGCCATCGCCGAGGGTCTCGCGCAGGCCATCATCAATCAAGAAGTCCCCGACCTCCTGTTTGAGAAGCGACTCGTGGTGCTCGACCTCGCGGCGATGGTCGCGGGCACCAAGTACCGCGGGCAATTCGAGGAGCGCATCAAGGCAGTCATGAATGAAGTGCGCCGGGCGAAGAATGTGATCCTCTTCATCGACGAACTGCACACGCTTGTCGGTGCTGGTGGTGCCGAAGGTGCGATCGACGCGTCGAATGTCCTCAAGCCCGCGCTCTCGCGCGGCGAGATCCAGTGCGTCGGCGCGACCACCTTCGACGAGTACCGCCCGTACATCGAAAAGGATGCGGCGCTTGAGCGCCGATTCCAATCCATCGCGGTCGAACCGCCGAGCGCGCCGCAAACCATCGAGATTCTCAAGGGACTCCGCGACAAGTACGCGGCGCACCACAAAGTCCGCTACACCGACGATGCCCTGCGGTCCGCGGTGGAACTCTCGGCTCGCTACATCACCGGTCGGGTGCAGCCCGACAAGTCGATCGATGTCATTGACGAAGCCGGCGCGCGCCTTCGCCTCAAATCGATGACGAAGCCGCCCGACCTCACCGAACTCGAGGAGCGCGTCGAACGGCTCAGCATCGACAAGGAAGAGGCCGTCAAGGGTGCCGACTACGAGCGCGCCGCCGAACTCCGTGATCAAGCGGAGAAACTCCGCAAAGAAAAGGAACGACTCCAGCAGTCCTGGCGCGACCGGCTCAATGAGGTCGAGGCCGTTGTTGACGAAGATGTCATCCGCGAAGTCGTCGCCAAGATGACGGGCGTTCCGCTCACGCGCATGGCTGAGGCCGAGTCGCAGCGACTCCTCCAACTCGAAGGCGAGTTGCACAAGAAGGTCGTCAGCCAAGATGACGCGGTCAAGGCCGTGTCGCGCGCAATCCGCAAGGCGCGCGCGGGCCTCAAGGACCCGAAGCGTCCAATGGGCTCGTTCCTGTTCGTCGGCCCCTCCGGCGTCGGCAAGACGCTCCTGGCGAAGGCGATCGCAGAGTTCATGTTTGGCGACCCTGAGTCCATGATCTATCTCGACATGAGCGAGTACATGGAAAAGCACACGGTCTCCCGACTCGTGGGCGCCCC
>SXGR01227663.1_pt1 | contig 17231 bp, 18 predicted proteins | sample 3174711 | NCBI WGS metagenome assembly SXGR01 (sample SAMN11356860, study PRJNA531348) | freshwater metagenome | isolation source: freshwater sample F1-60 | place: China: Fuxian Lake, Yuxi | collected 2017-12-25
CGTCCGGTGACGGCACCACAACCGGCGTGGGCGCGACGACGAGCGGACCTACAGGGTCCAGCACGACCCAAGGCATGGGCACGTCGAGGGCCTGGAGCACGGCCACCACCACGGCGCCGATCGCAGCGATCCCCCACCGCGAGCCCACGACCTCCCACATCCGACCGATTGCCGTCGCCCGCTGGGCCGCCGCCGCCGCCTCTGCCACTTTCACGGCCGAGGCCGCCTCGCGCTCCCGCTCCTCGCGCGCACGCCACCCAGCCGCGATCGCCTCCAACGCCGACGCCGACCTCGCGGAGCTCGCCTCGACCGCAGACAACCTGGCGTCGATCCGCGCCGCCGCAGCAGCGATTACGTCGGCACATCCCCGCACGGCACCAAGCGCCTCCTCCGAGGCCTCCCGGGCTCGACGCACGTCGTCCTCTGGGCTCTTCCAGTGTCGTCGCACTGCTGGGTCCTCGGGCGGAATAGAGGTCGTCTCAGGGGCTCGCGCGCGTTCGTCGGACATGGACCCTCCTACCTGAGCCGGCGGACCACGTCCACCATCCACGGACGACCCAGCGCATCCGGGCTGGCTGCCGCGACAGCCTCTCGCGCTTCACGCACTCCGACCTGCTCTTGGCCCCCATCCCGCCACACAGGCACAATCACCGACCACAGTGGGAGCCCCCCGACCTCGACCTGGAGCGGGTCAGCGGCCCAACAGGTTCCTCGATGGGGCTCGCACGCTGGGGACGACGCGACTGTGCCGGGGGTCCACAACACCACATCGCAGACGTCGCACGTCGCCACCGCGGCCCCGCCTGGCTCTACCCTGGACGGACGCCACGTCATGCCGCCGCCATCAGGACAGCCATGCCGTCCCCGTTCGTCGAGGTCGAGGCGTGCAGGATGAACGAGATGTTGTTCGAGTCCGAGTAGGGTCCGTGGGTCGCTCCACCATACGTCGCCCAAACCGACCGCATCGCCCCGACGTTGTCGAGGTTCCCGGTGTACCTGCTGATCTGGAGAGGAAACCGGATCGGCTCGCTAAGGCTATTCTTACCCTTTACAATCGTGAACGAGTGAGAGATCGCCCCGACAGGAGTGCCAGCGAAGGCCCCGTAACTCGACGCCGAACCAGCCGCCGCCTGCTTGAATCTGAACATCGGAACAGTCGCATTGCCAGTGGTGTGCTGGTACAGCAGTCGCCCGGTACTGTTGTTGCCGTCGAGGTACGACGTGGCCATCAGCGCAGTCGTGCCAAGGGTGTTCTGCCCGTAGATCCGCCCGTTCGTCTCGATCAGCGTGCCAGCCGTGGTGGTTGTGTTGGGTTCGATGATCGCTCCCGCGAAACCCCGCGAGATGCTACCTCCGCTGCTCTGTCCGATGTCGAGAAGGAGTTGCTCCGCGGCCTCGTACAGCGCCACCCGGTCGAAGGACGACGAGGCTCCGGTGCCGATGCTGGAGTGCGGGTGATACCCCATCCAGTACCCTGTGCCCGTGATCGGCGTCGTCCCGTCCCACGACGAATACGTCGGGGAGGTCGTTCCGCACCAATACCCCATCAGAAGTTGCCCGTTTGCGTAGGCCCCCTGCGCCATCTGCACGCTGCTGTGCGTACCTGACTTCGCACCTGCGAACACGACGCAAAGGTAGAATCCGCCTGGCTGCGACTTGATCGCATACACCGCCTCCGTCACGCCGCCATTCTGGTAGCGCGCCCAGGTCCATGCCGCGCCGACGCCCTGCGTGCGGCTCCCGCTCGGCATGACCCAGGAGGACAGCGATGCCGCCGTGTAGATGCCGTCCAGGACGCCGGGAAGGTCGGTCGCTGACAGCGCCTGCGTGGTGAGCTTCTTGTACCCGTCTGCGGTCAGTGGCATCAGGACACCGTGGAGAGCGAGCCGGTGATCGCAGCAGCCGTCTCAGGTCGCTCACCCATGACGACATCGAGACCGCGCAGAATATCGACGCCGACCAGCGCCGTGGCGAAGGCGACCGACATCCACACGAGGCCCGTCGAGGTCGAGGAGTCCGCGACGAGAAACTGCCCATTCGTCCCCACCGGCAGCCTCGCCGCGGTGTCCGCTGCGGACCCCACGACCACGTCGCCCTTGGCGTCGATCAGCGACTTCGGGATGGCCCCGTCCGCGTCCCCGCTGACCTCCGCAATCGCGGCCTGCACCGTCGTTGAGGAGACGGACCCGGTCGGCGCAAACGTCACCTTCGCCGCGTCGTAGTCGCCAGCCACAGCGACGACGGCCCCGGTGCGGCCGAACACGGACGCAACCGCGCCACCACCCGACGACAGGTCCGTATCCGTGCCAGCGTCATCCACCGCATGGATCGTCCCGTCGCTCTTCGCCCAGACCGTCACCCGCCCATTCGGCGGCGTCGGTGGGACTCCAGCGCGCTCGTCCAGTATCAGCGTGTGGATCTTCACGACCGTCTCCCGCCGGGCCGCTCCAGCAGCCTTACGCGAATCGTAGCGCCTGTCTCCGCGAGGGTCACTGCCTGCACGACCGCGACCTCCTCGCTGATCCCGACCTCGGCGTCCCGCACGATGACAACATCGCCTGGCTCCACATGCGAGACCTCCGACCACTCGACGGTGTAGGCCACCCCGCGTGTCGGGAGTGCGTACCGCTGTGCGAGCCACGCCGCGCTCCTGCCCGCAGTCGCATCGTCCGCGACAACGTCCGACCGAAGCTCCAACCTTCGCCGAACGCCATCGATCCACGAAGCGCGCAGAAGCGCGTGTGGGACCGCGGTGTCGTCCCGCGCTCTGGCTTGCGGGTCCCCCGAGAGCAGCACCCGCGATGTGTAGGTCTGCGTGCGATGGTCGCGTCGGTGCCAGACCTCGACCTCCGCATAGCAGTCCCTGACCGACGTCCACGACAGCGGGCTCGTCCGCACCGCTCGCGCCGCGTCTGCATCGAGGACCGCCACAGCGTCCGTCGAAGCCGCGTCATACCGCCACACGACCGGATAGAGCCCCTCTGGGCCACGACGCATCGAGATCGGGAGGATGGGCGACAGGTGCTCGCGGACCCAGTCGAGCGGCCGGATGCGCGCCTCGGGAGTCGCGACCACGACGGCATCGATCCGATACCCGTCGAGGATCGGGATGGCCGCCGCAAGCCGACCGCGGTCGATCTGGGCTTGTGACCGCTCAAGCATCCACCGCAGCACCTGACCCGCCCCGGTCATCTCCGACCCGTCGTGCCCCGCGAGGCCGCCCGACTGCGTCCAACGCACCCAATACGCATGGTCTGGGTCCCACGTCAGGCTGGCCGCAGCAGCCAGGGACACCACAGCGACCCTGCGCCCGAGGTCGTCTCCCATCTCAACGACCGTCAATGCCTCGCTGACGTCATCGTCGGCGTCGTAGATCGTGACCTGTGTCCCGATCACCAGATGCCCGGCGATCAGTAAGCCATAGTTGACTGTCGCCGCCGCGTCGTTGTGGACGGCCAGGGCCTGCACACTGTCCAGGCTGTCCCCAGACGCCGCCGTGCCACGCCCTGGACGCCCGATGACGATCGGATACCGCTCGCCCACATGGTCGGGATTGCCCGAGAAGCGGCATCCGTCCCACGTCGTAGGCCGCGGGTCAGACGGCGAGGGCCAGTCGATGACGCGCGCATCGGCCTCCGGGATCAAGCCGGTCGCGTCCACGGCGTCCTCCACGACCGACAGCCGCACTGGCTCTTCGGCGCCTCCATGCTCCGGCTCGTCTACGCAACCTCGCAGCACCACTCGCACATCATCGACGGTCCCGCCCTCCGGCCACACCGACACCGTCGCAGTCGCAGTCGCCAGCCGGTGTCCTTGGCGCGCGAGCGTCTGCCACGCCTCCACGTCGCCATCGAGCCGCATTTCCATCGGGATCTGGCGAGCGGCCGGCGATGCGGTGAAAAGGTCGATCCCGTCCGACCAGTCACCCACGACCAGGCCACCGCGGTACGCCACCGTCGATCCATCCTGCTGCGGCACATCGCACTCCAGCGATGCCACCCGCAGGACGTAGCCGCCCACATCGAGGTCGAGCAGCCAGACCAGGGCGCTGCCCGCGACGGTCGCGCGGTCCCACATCAGACGACCTCTGTCAGCGTGAGCCGACCCGTGCGCTCGACCTCCGACACCAGCTCGTCCCCCCGCACGTTGTCACGGCTCAGGCTCGCCCCGAGTCGCGCCCAGAGCAAAGCCTCGCGACCCGACCCCTGCTGATTGCCCGTCGCCCGCACCACCCGCGGGAGCCAGAGCACGGGGTTACGCGGTCCGTCCAGAGCATCGAGGATGCCATCCAGCATCCGTGGCCCATCCCGGCGGGCCGCCAGCGGGAGCCCAGCCGCGGACCCCGAGACGTAATCCGGCGCTGACGTGTCCCCGAAGAGCGCCGTGGCATCCACCGGCTCCGACCACTGGACCTCCAGCCGCCGCTGCGAGGGCGCCGACCGCCGGTACCTGCTCTGGCCGTCCGCCCAACGCCGCTCATCGACCTGTGCTTCGCGTGTGACCGACCACCCGTACTGATACGGATGCCCGATGACTGCTAGCGACCCAACCACGATCTGCCCGACCTCGTAGTAGCCTGCCACCGTGATCTGCGACGGGATGCGGACGCGCCAGTACCGCGCGTCGATGCTCTGCTCATGCCGATACGCGACCGCCTCCCGGTGCCACAGCACCGCCGTCCCCGAGGTCGGCTCCCCGCCCTGGAGGTCGATGCGGAGCGCCATGCGCTTCGTCGCCGCGTCCTCCCACACGCCGTCCACCTGATCGCTGATCTTCCGGCGCGTCGTCGCGTCCATCTGGATCGTGCCACCCCGGAGCGCCCCGTACGACCGCCACGGCGACGACGACGCCGAGCCGGTGTCCACATAGACGATGTCTCCGTCTCGCCGGTACGGGCAGGACGTGAACCCCGCAGCCGCGTCCACCGTGAGGACGGTCTGCCACGCCGCCCCGTCGTAGTACTCCAGATACGCTGTGCGGAGGTTCGTCCCGAGGAGCGCGAGCACAGGCGATGTCCCCATCAGGCGACCACCGCTGCTGTCCCCGATGTCCCACACGATGAGCTGCTCGACCTCGTCGGCCTCCGATCGCCACGTCACGCGCGGGCTCGGCTCCACGCTGGGGAGGACCATGCGGATCGGGTGTGTCGCGTCCCCGCCGATCGTCCACTGGTCCCCGAGCAAGGTCGGCCCGTCCGCAGCGTGGACCCGAAGCCCAGCGGTTACCAGCATCGGCAGCACCGACCACTGCCGCCCGCGGAGGTCGAGCGCCGCCGTCCACGCCGACGCCATCGCCGCCTCGGCCTTCGTGGAGGTCGGCGCCCAGCGACCCACCTGCCATGCCACGCCGACCAGTGCCCACCGCGACACGTCCGAGGCCGAGCCCGTGTGCCCCCAGCGCACCCGCGGCGATGCCGCCGCCGCCGCCGTGAGAGTCCCCTGCGGTCCCTCCGTCCACGATGCTGCGTGCGCTGGGGTCGCGTACCACGTCCGCACATTCCTCCCCGAGTCAATCGCAATCCTGATCCTCGTCATGCTGGTGAGCGAGGCGTTCACTCCCACGCCGATGCCCGCAGCCGCGGTGTCGAATAACTCCCAACCGCTGTCGTCAAGCCGGATCTTCGCCTCCGCGGACCACGTCGCGCCGTCGCCCGCACGGAGCAGAAAGCACACCTGATCCGCGACCTTCGACCCGCTCCCGACGTCGAGCTCTACCTGGAACTCCGCGAAAACCGAATACCCCTGCGTCCCAAAGCCCGACTCTGTGATCTCGTAGTAGCGGGTATTCGCCGTGGTCGTGATCTCCAGGCCCTCCGAGACAAGCGCCTCCGCCCCCGCGCCCGCCGCTGTCCACCCGATATTCTGCGGCTCCTCGATGGGGAGGTACGACTCTCCCGTCTCCCCACTGGCGTACCCACACCAGTCTGTGTCGTCGTACCGGCGCGCCGATGCCAGGTGCCCTGCGAGTGCCGGCGCTGTGTGCGACGAGTACCCGCCGAGCCAGAGCACGACCACCGAGTACGGGTCGCCCGCGGAGGTCGCAGACGCCCACCGCGACACCACAGCCACCCGGCCCTGGATGGATGCCGCGCCCCATGTGTGCAAGTGCGCGTTGGCCGAACCCGAGTGGTAGACGCCGGCTGCCAGCGTCGCCCACGTCGCTCCACCGTCAAACGTTCGACGCAGCACGACATTCTCGTTATTCCGCGCATCGCCAAGGACTGCGACGACGCTCCCGTCCTCGTCCACATACGCCGAACACGCCGGGGAGTAGGCTCCGCCCCCGAGTCCACCACCGTCCAAAACCGTGACGGCCGCGACCTCGGACGCCGGCTGGAACGCCGTCCCGATCGCCCTGCACCGATACGTCGGCGTCCCCGCGTCGTTGTCGTGGTACGCCAGGAGGAAACCACCGCTTGGCGGCACCACCACTGCTGCTACCTGCGGGTCCTCCGACAGCGTGGACCGCCACCCCGTCAGGACTCGCGTGCAGTACGCGCCCCCATCGTCGGAGGCGTACTGATCCATATCCAGATTCCCGCTCGGGCTGCTGCCGACGAGGAGGAGCACTGCCCCGTCGTGATAGGCCGCCGCCATGTGCGTGATCGCTGCTGCTGCCGCCGTCGAGAGCACCAGCCTGGAGATCATCTCCCACGCCGCGCCGTCGTGGTCCGTGGCCCACAGGTCAACCTGATCCGTCTGCGACGCGCGGACGAAGGCGAGCACCCGTCCAGTCGGCAGCGCGCACAGCGCGACAGCGGCCGGCGAGTACGCCTCAGCCAGCGAGAGATCCGCCCCCGTCCACGCGCCAGTCGAAGGCGAATACACCGCGCCCTCGATGGTCGAGGACCCGCCCACCGTCGAGGACGTGTAGAGGCAGAGCAGTTTTCCGCTCGTCGTCCGCACCACCGCCGGCACTTGCGTCGTCCACGACGAAAGCCCCGTCGTAAGCAGCGCATCCCAGCCGGTGATCACGCTCGGCCCATCCCACCCGTACCGCGTGGAGCCGCCCGTCTCAAGCCACGCGAAGGCGCCGGCACCGCCTGGCCCTGGATTGCCAGCTCGGACCGTCACCACATCGATGCTCTTCGCCTCGTCCAGCGTTCCCGACGCCTTGACGACGAGGGCCGAGGCCTGGTCCGGCTCCGCTGGCCCGCTGCGGTCCTCCTGCTGCGTGTAGGCCGACTGCGTAGCCCCCGCGCCGCGAGCGACGAGGCGCGAGAGGTCGAACCGCGGATCAGGTACCACCAGGGCGCGGAGGTCTCCGCTGCTGACATCGGTCGCCATCGCTCAGGCCCTCGACGGCGCGTGGGAGCCCGACCGGGGCCGCGTCGCCGCAATCGCATCGTACAGCGGCCCACCACCGCGCCGCATGGAGTCCAGCACGACCTCATCGAGGACCCTGTGCCGAAACACCTGCTGCACCCGGATCTCCTGGCCCATCGCAACCCCGGCGTTCGCACGACGCACACCGTCCTCCCCGAGCCGCCGCGTAGCATCGCGATTCAGGACCGCCTCTCCTGTGAGCAGGGTTGCCGGCCGCTCGTCCCCGACGATGCCGCCGCCGTGGAACTTCGGGCCGGCAGCCGCCTTGGCGATCGTCGCAGCCAGCGCGGCCCCAGATGCGATGCCTGCCGCGATCCCCATGACCGCACCGACGATCGGATTCGGCGCGTTGGAGATCGCGTTGGAGATCGCGAGCGGGACGTTGACGCCGGCCTGCGCGATTGCCATGGCCGACTGCACAGCCCACAGCGCCTTCGCCTGCTTTTTCCGCTCCTTGGCCTCGTCCTTCGCTGCCGCCGCGCCGATGTCCGCCGCCGCCATCGCGATGTCTGACACCGCCGCGAAGGTCACGGCCGACGCCCCGAGCCACCCATCCATCTCCTCGATCCGCGCCGCACCCTCCTGGCGTGCGAGTTGGACTCGCCGCTGCGTCGCCGCCGTCTCGATCTCCGCGAGCGCGGCATCCTGCTCGGCCGCCATCGCGAGGATGTCGGCGTCTGCCGCTGCCCGGATGGCCGCCTGCGCGTCCGCCGTCCGCTGGATCAATGCGATCTTCGCGTCCGCCGCCACTGTCTCAGCCGACACGACGGCATCGAGCTGCGCCGTCAAAACCGCTACCTCCTCCTCCGCGGCGGCACGGACAGCCTCCGCTCCGTCGAGAGCGGCAACCTCGACTCCGCGTAGCGCCGCCTCCAGACCCCGAGTCGCTGCGATGCCCTCCTCGACCACCGCAGTGTCGATGCCGAGATCCACGACGGCAGGCTCCACGACGGCAGGCTCCACGACGGCCTGCGCCGCCGGCTGGGCCGCACCGCTCACACTCGCCGTCTCACCAGCCGCCACAGCCACCGCTGGCCGAGCCGTACCAGCCTGCCCGAGCTCGCCGCGGAGGCGCCGCAGCACACCGATCTCCGCAGAGAGTTGTGCCTGCAACCCCTCCAGCGCCGGGCCGCTACCATCCGAGGACAGCGACAGACCCGAGAGCGCCTTGATCTCCGCACGGAGTTCCTCGACCTTGCTCGCCTGGCGCTCGATCGCCTTCGACGCCGCCTCCTGCCCCGCGATCGACCGCCGTTGGACATCATCCATCCCCGTCAGCCAGTCAACCGCGAGCTTGGCACCATCGGCCAGGTCCGCGAGGCCATGCGTCACCGTCGTGATCGCTGGTACCAGCGCAATCGCCAGGGAGTCCGTGAGCCCCTGCGTGGATGCGCGCAGCCCCTCGACCGCCGCCTTGGCCTCGCCGTCGATCTCTGCCGCCCGCTCGACCAGCGCGCCGATCGCACGGGTGCTAATGTCAACGACCTTCTTGAACGCCTCCATCCCGAAGTTCGCCTTGAGAATCGCGGCGCTCAGCCCCTGAACCTCGACCTTGTGCGCCCTCGCAGCCGATGCAGCGCCACGGCTCGCCTGCTCCGCGGACTTGATCTGCCGAGCAAGCTGGCCGACGAGCGCCTTGGCTTCTTTGCCACCGATGTCGGGGATCTTGGCGAGCTCGCTTCGAAACCCGTCGAGCCGCGCGACGATGTCGATCCCGACGACTTCATTTCCCACGGCTGATCTCCTGTCCGATCTCCGCGGCGATGGCCTTGATCTTGGCTTTCATCGGCGCTCGGATAAGCAGCGGGATCAGGTAGCGGCCTGTTCCCGCCCTGGGGTCCGCGACACGGACACGGTAGAGCGGCTTGCCCCCGACTACCACGATCGGAACCCGCAGGCTCTCGCTCGACTGCATCCACCGCTTGCGGTCTACGGGGACCTCGATCGTCGCCGTGCGCCCTGGTTCGTGGACGTATAGGGGGATCTCCCTCCCGCCGGCCCTGCGACGATCCATCGACCCGACCGACACCCGGATCTCACCCCTCCCGATGTCGATCGTCTCCGTCGTGCCGATGTCCCCGGTACGGCCTGTCTCACGCCGGACGTGCTCGTACCACTTCCGGTCAGCCTGCGCGCGGACCTCCTCCGCTGCCTCCCGGATGCGCCGGACCGAGGCAGTCTCCGTCCGCTGGACGAGGCCCGCCAAGATCCCCTCGAGCTCGCCTCCGACCGTGACGGTCGCGCCTCCATCGCTGACGCGGATCACCGCCGGCCCCGCGCTGCACGGTCGGCGTCCTCTGCATCTATCTGGAGCATCGCGAGCACGGCGATCTGGTCCTCGCGTGGGAGTCGGTCGTACCACCGCGGGTCGTCCGAAAACCGGAGCGACACGCGCAGCGACATCAGGTCGATCCGCCCGGCCCCGCGCCGGAAAAACCCGCGTGTGCAGCGACTTCCTCCTCAGTGGCCGGCGCCACGCGAGCGGAGAGCATCGGGACCAGCGACCTGGCCGCCTCGATGATCCCCGTCGCCGTCGCGCCACGCTCTCGCAGATGCGAGTAGACGGCCTCGCCGTAGACGAGGACATCCATCCGGCAGGTAGCGAGCGAGACACCCCGCATCCCATTCGCGGCGGTCGAGCAGCACCCCACGCAAGCGGCGAGCGCCCAGATGCCGCGGGCGTCGGAGTAGCCCGCGCCCGCTGCAATCAGCAGCGCCTCTGCGATGCCGATCGAAGGCATCGCCACCGGGTGCTGGCCCCCAAGGAGAGTGATCGTCGTCATGTCAGGCCACGATCACCGCGGACGTCGAGTCCTTCGGGTAGGCCGTCCCCTTGACGCTGATCTTGGTCGGGTCGCCCTCGGCAACCGCAACCTCGATCTCGCAGTACGTCATCGTGACCGTCTCGTCATCGCCGCCACGGTCGCTGCCCTCGACGGCGAATACGACGGTGAGCGTCCACGGATCGGCCGCGTTCGTGCCCCACGTCGAGACGCCAGAGGCGAAGGCCCCCGTCTTGCGCGCCGCGTCGTGGATCGTCTTGCGCGTGCCGTCCGTGAGCTCCAGCAGGTGCGCGGAGAAGGAGAAGCTGACCGGCTGATGGTCGCCTTCCCGCAACCCGTACTGCGTACCTCGGTCGAGGTAGGCGGTCTTGCTGCGGTCGGCGTATCGGATCCCCTCGATCGACAGATCGCCGTCCTCGTACTGGACGGTGCAGGTGATCGGACTGCCGGTCGCGTCCTTGATCGTGATCGTCCCGTCGCGCTTGGTCATCGGCTGAGAGAGAGGCATCGTCTGACTCCTTGGTCGCGCTCAGGATAGCGCGACGAGATAGGTCGTGGAAAATACCGCATCGATCTGCATCCACTCTCCTGTCGAGAGTGACCTCCGCTCGATGCCAGAGAGGTACATCGTCAGGTCCTGAGACCATCCGATGTCGAGGCTTCGAATCAGCGCGAGCTCCAGCGCAAGCGCAGCATCGACCGCTGTCAGCGCCGTAGCCCGCGGAAGGCGTGCGAAAAACCGGACTACAACGTCCGTTGTCAACCGCACCCCGACGCCAGCTTGGTGCCGCTCGCCTGGCCGGACAGCCGAGCGCGGGACACCGACCGAAAACGACCCGTGCCCCCGAGTCGCCGGGATCGCGTCTGGCATCGGGGCGAGCGAGTGCAGGTCGAAGGGGACCGAGGCTTCGTTCCACGGCGTCCCGAGCGCGGTGATCCGCGCCGCGATGGCCTGCCGCACCGCTGCGGTCGTGGTCGAGCTCATCTCCCGCCCATCAGCCAGACGGAGGCGACCGCCGACTTGCGCCGCGTGGCATCAGCCCGGCCGGCGTTCGTCTCGTCGTAGACGAGGCCACAGTGCGCCCAAGCCTCCTTCACCTGCTCCCCATAATGCACCGCGAGCTTTGACCACTTGTTCGACTCGTCGCCCGTACCGCCGAGGTCGCGGCAGATGATCTCCAGCGCGGTGTAGAGATGGACAGGGCGCAGGGCCTTCGGCTCGATGACAAGGTACGGACGACGCCCCATCCCCTCCAAGCGCCCGACGACGTCCTCCCAGGCAGTGTCAAGCCACGTCTGCCACGAGGTCGTGCCCGCCGGAAGTTGCGCGTTGAGGTCGGAGTGCCGCGCGGTCAGGTCCGCGTCCACAACGACCGGAGCGAGGCGACATCGGACGAGCGAGGCATCCTGGCGATAGCAGTGCGTATAGGTGTCGGCCATGACCAACAACCATTCGATCCGCCACCCACCACCGAACGCCTCGCCCGCGACCGTCGCAGGCAGCATGGAGTACGTCGCCACCGACGCGACGATCGAGACGACTGCGGCATCGACAATGGCCTGATTCGCGGCGTTGTAGACCGTGATCGTCCCACTCGCAGGAGCCGCCAACGCGCCATCGCGGTACAGCGGGAACGACAGGACGGTCGTCCTGTCGCGCTCGATGTCGGCCGAGAGCCTGGCCCGCGTCGAATACTCCGTCCAGGCCATCTCGCCTCCTCAGTCCCACGATCAGGACAGGGCACACCCGTCGTTCGCGAGGACGCGCCACACCATCGCGGCTCCGGTGAACGCGCCGCGCAGGGTGATGGAGTCTCCCGCGTCATTCATGGTGATCACGGTGTTGCCGGCCTGATTGATCGCGCTGGCGACGGTGATCACGCAGTCCCCGCCGTCCGTCTGGAAATACAGGGTCAGCGTCTGCCCAACGTAGCCCGGCACAGCGAGCGTCCGCGTCTCCGCGCCAGCCGTCGTGAGGTGGACGTTTCCGCCAAACTTGACCGGGATGGCCGCCGCATTGACGCTCGAGACCGAACCTCGCAGTTGCGGATCCAGTCCAGCCCACGTCGAGCCGGTGTCGAGGCTGACGCGGAGGATAGGTCCCGCTGTCGCGCTGGCCTCGACGGATACCTGCACCGCAGCCTTCCCGCCGCTCTGGTCCGATGAAGGAGCGCCGGGGCTCTTCCCGATCCAGACAGGTGTGCCGGCGCCGTCGCAGAGAAGGCCGTCTTGGCGGATTGCACTGTGGCTCATCGTCGTCGCTCCAGCCGCTCGCGCGGGGGTTCGTTGTTCTTCTTCTCCGATGCTTTACGGACGGCCGCTTCCGCCTGCCGCTCCGCGATGCCCTGCGGTATCCCACTGCGCCGCTGGTCCTCGACCAACCCGCGACGGATCACGTCGAGGTCGCTCATCGCCGCGCCTTCGCGGTGGCAAACAGGGACGCCGTCGCGTCCTCCTCGGGCTGTGCAGGCGCAGCCTCCTTCGCGTCACCCACCTTGGCCTTCGCCTTCTCGATCTCGGCCTTGATCACCGCCGCCTGCCGCGCGTACATCTCTGCACGCGCCCGGAATGACGGAACCTTCTGGGCCTTGTCCACAGCGTCGGTGTACCGCTCGTCCACACGCTCCGCGAGCAGTTCCATCTGCTCGATCGTCGGCGGCGCGATGGTCCCGCTATCGACCAGCCAGGACAGATACCGCTGCCATCGGGGCTCGTCGCATCGCGTCTCGCGGCTCCCCGGGGTCGTCCGCTCGCAGTAGTGGAGCTTGAGGTCGGGCCGCCCCTCTGGCTGGTAGTAGATGCTGGTGCGACCCCCAGCAACCTCTTCGGGAGGCAGCGCGTCCATCGGCACGATGACTCGCCCGAGCCGGTCGAGCTCCGCGCGTGCGTCATGCAGCGCCCACGCCCCGGCACGGGTCCGCTGCACGCCCATGGTTCCGGCGACCAACCGCAACTCCCCGAGCATCGGAACCACTCGCTCTCCGAGGACCTGCCATCGGCTGGGCGAATGTGTCAGCACCGCGAGCGGCCGCGGGTCCACCAGCGGCTTTGCCGAGGCTTTGACCTCGCTCGCGATCTCGGGGAGGTAGCTGTTCTGCATCGTGTCTCCGGTGGCCGCCCGCGGGGGTCTCCCGCGAGCGGCCGGAGTCTACATCAGGCTCAGGCGTCCGTGATGACGGAGACGCCCGCGGCATCGATCAGCTCGGTCGCGCCGGTCCAGATCGAACCCTTGAACCGCGTCATGCTGGCCCCGCCATCTCGCACGATCTCGAACTGGACGTCCCCGATGTTCTGGAGCGTCGGGAGTCCCATCGTCTCCGGGGGAGGAGCGATGGCGTAGGCCAGCGCACCACGCCCGAACACGCCGCCGGCGCGATCCGCGCCAGCGTTCGCGGTCGGAACCTCCTTGGTCGTCCACACGTCGAGCCCGAGGAAGTTGCCCTGATACCCCAGCGTTTGGAGCTTGGAGAGCAGCGCGTCGTTGCCCGGCAGGAACTGGAGCGCCCCACCGCTGACCGTCGCCAGGTCCGCGAGGACATCGCCCCACTGACGCGGATGCAGGATGGCGAGGAGCGGGCCAGTCACGCCGGCAATCGCCAGCAGCGCCTTGGCCTCCAGCAGGTCAGCCACCGCGGCGTTGACGCCGGACGTGCCCGTGGTCGTCGAGAAGTTGTCCACGAGGTTCGCAGCCTGCGCGAGCAGGAAATGATTGGCGGACGCCACCATCTCCATCGCCATCAACTGCGAGTTGAAGATGCCGCCCGCGGTGATCCGCGCGAGGTCGCTCGCCTCGTAGATTTTGGCCTTCTGCGCGACCGTCACCGTGGCGCTGGTCTCCGTGAACACGGTGTTGCCGGGATCGGTGTCCTCGGCCACGGCAGCCATGGCGTCCGCGCCCATCAACGAGTTGACGGGGATCTTGATCGCCGCGCTGGGGTTGCCCATGGGCCATGCCGCCCGGATGAGCGCCGGGTGGGCCGGCAGACCGTTCCGGTCGGCCAGGGAGAGCTCGTACTCGCCCAGCAGCGCAGCCAGGACGTTGTGCGAGAGCCCGCTGAAAAGTACTTCATTCGCCATGTGGAATCTCCTGCCGCATCACGCGGTTAGCCGCTGTCGCGGCGGTTGCCCTGCGGAGATTCGCCCGATGTCGCTCGGCGGCGGCGGTCGCGAGGGTGCGCCCATGGAAGCGTGGCCGAGCGCCGCTGTCAAGCCCTTGTCGCGAGGAGAGCGCGAACCTCTTGCAGTCGCGCCACCGCCGCCGTGTCCCCAGGTCGCGCTGCGACGGCCGCGTATGCCTGCTTGATGACCTCGGGTGTCAGCGCCCCGCCAGCACTCGGCGCCTGACCCTGCGGAGCCGCAGGCTTCGGGCCCGCCTTCGTCGCCGTGGTCGTTGCTGCCGTCAGGTACGGCGCAAGTGGCTTCGGGACGGAAGCCCCCTCGACCTTGAGCGCAGCGATCCACTCCTCCATCGGCTTCCGCCCCTCCGCTGGCTGTCGCGCGTAAATGCTCCGCGCCACTTCGATCCCATCGTCGTCATCAATGCCCGCACGGATCAACGCCGTCCGCTCGGTCCACTCCGATCGGCCAGCCGTCAACGCTGCCTCGGCCGTCTCCGCGCGCTTGCCGAGTTCAGCGAGCTGCGCCCGCATCGTGTCAACCTCTGACGCCTTCGCTTTGAGCGCCCTCTTCTCGGCGACCAGCGCCGCGAAACGCTCGTAAGGGACCGGACCCTTCGCGGCCTCCGCCACATCTGCATCGTGGCCTTGGCCTCCGTCCTCTCCGTCGATCATGCCGTGCCCTCTCTGTCGATGGCCGCCAGCGCGGCCGTTGCCTCTGCCTCCGTCGAGCCCGGGTGGAGCCGCATCCACGCCTCGGACCGCGACATCAACCCGGCGCCACGCAGAGCGATGACCTCATCGATCGCCGCTTTCCGCTCGGCCGGCGACTGCGGGAGTCCTTGATAGAGGACCTCGACCTCGTCTACCGGCTGCTCAAGAAGCGAACCCGCGATCTTGATCGTCCGTGCGTCCGCCCTCGCAAACACCGGCGCGTAGCTCGCCTGCGACTCGCGGATCGCATCCCGCGCGACTGCGAGCGAGTAGCCCGAGCGGATGTCGCTGTTCTGACGGGTCACATCAAGCCGAAGCCCGGCCGACTCCACAAGGCGCTCCTCGTAGGACCGGATCGCGTTGATCAGCGTCATCGGGTCGATCGGCGGGTCCCACTGGCCCACCTGGGGCTGCGTGTTGTCCTGCGCCGCGAGCATCAGGACCGTCGCCGGGTCCGCAACGACCTGCGTCCGCGACCCGTTCGCAGAACCCTCGACTCCCACCCCCATGACATCGACGCCGACCGCGTACCGCTGCGCCCATGCCGCGTTTTTGACCGCGTGCCCGAAGTAGGTCAGGAGCACGCCGAGTGTCAGCGACCCCTCGACGATCTCGCACCCTGTCCATGCGTCCCACAGCCGGGAGGTCTCGGAGGCGTGGTAGATGACGACGGGCACCACCGGCAGACCATCGAGGACGTATGGATAACGGTCCCCGTCCCATCGTCCACCAAGCACGTCGTCGGAGGCGTCGGATCCATCGACCTCGGTCGCGTAGTGCTCCGCGGACCTGGCGTCCCAGGTCACGCGCACCCACCGGCCGCCATGCCATCGCGTCTCCGTCAGGACCACGGGCTGCGACGGCTCCGCGGCCGAAGCCTCGGCCTCCATGAGATCCGGGAAAATCGGGGTGAACACGGGCCGGCCATCGACCGCATCCACGCGGAGCCCCATCTCCCGAAGGCCGAGCGTGTCGCGCTGTACCCGCTGCATGAGCGACCAGAGCCCCGCATCAGCGCACGCCTTCTCAGCCGCACCGCCTCCAACCACGACGGGCCGAGCCGCGTACAGCCTCGACGCCTGCTCCCACAGCGACAAGTACGGATTCGCGCTCAGGTCCACAGCCCCCCAAGCCTGCTCGCGCTCCGAACCCACCGCGACACGGACGGCGTCGATGATGTCCTGCCTGTGCTGCGAGTACAGCAGGCGGCGTCGGCGGCGTGAGTGGTCCCATCGCAGCACCGTATCGAGGTCGCGCGGAGGCGGTGGTAGTGCCTGCATCGTCTGGAGCATCGGAAGCACGGTACACCGATCCCAGCGTCAGCGCACGCGGATCGCCGTCGCGATCATCCGTCGCTCATGCACCCACGGCCGAAGCGCGTAGCGCAGCGCGTCGATCCGGTCCTTCGCCGGATGGTCGCGCCGATAGTCCCACGTCTGGATCGCAGGGATCAGCAGCGCACACCGCGGATGCACAATGAAACCCCCATCTGCGATCTGGGAGTAGAGGTAACGACACCCCGCGTCCATGACAGCCGCCGAGGCGCCTCCCTCCTTCGCGTTCTGGATCCGCGGGGTCAAGGCGTTGATGCCAACCCCGAGCTCGCGGGCCAGATACCGCATCGTCTCCAGATTGGACCGCTCGACCCAGCGCGACGCAACGGGGTTATCGCCATGGACTGCGTGGAGATCCGTCCACCGGAGGCCCCTACGATCGAGCATCTGCGCCAAGGCCACAGCAAACTGCTGATTCGATCCGTGGCCCGGCTGCACAACTTCGTCCTCGACAAGGATCGCCTGCCTCTCCCGCCCCCCGACTCGGACTTCCTGCACTCGCGCGAGGACCGCAGTCTGTCCATACGGCCGGTCCGCCGCCGCGTAGTCGATGCCGAGGACCCATCGGATCGGCGCCCGTGTGCCGTTCGGCTTCGCGTCGTCCCGTGGCCGTCGAGGATCGAGGATGGCACTGGCTGAGACGTGCTTCGACGGGTCGAAACACGCGAAGAACACCCCCTCTGGCCTGCTCTCCCACTCGCCATCGAGGACGACCCCCGCGTAACTCGCTGGCGTCGTTTTCCACTGAGCGTCGATCCATGCCTGATCCATCGCCGTGCCATCGAGGAGCCGCAGTGGAGCCGCCGCTCCAACCGGCGTCAGATTCGCCACACTCAGCCGCGCGTGGACCTCGCTGACGCTCCCCTCCCCGACGATCTCCCGGAGCCAGCCACAGTCCCGATTGGCCGGCGTAAGTGAGATGCACATCGCCCCGCCGGTCCTCGTCAACCGCCGGTCGAG
>SXGR01310314.1_pt1 | contig 17210 bp, 17 predicted proteins | sample 3174711 | NCBI WGS metagenome assembly SXGR01 (sample SAMN11356860, study PRJNA531348) | freshwater metagenome | isolation source: freshwater sample F1-60 | place: China: Fuxian Lake, Yuxi | collected 2017-12-25
GGAAGGTTTATCGCGGGATGATTGTGGGCGAACATACGCGCGATAATGATCTTGAAATTAATGTGTTGAAAGGAAAGCAGCTCACCAATATACGCGCGGCAGGTAAGGATGAAGCGGTGCGTCTTACGCCCCCAATTAAAATGACCTTGGAAAAGGCGCTTGCCTATATTGAGGATGATGAGTTCGTCGAAGTAACGCCAAAGTCTATTCGCTTGCGCAAAGCGTTCCTTGATCCAAATGAACGCAAGAAATTTGGTAAAGGAAAAGCGTCTTTAGTAGCGTAATTTTAACCCGTAGATAAAGTCTCGGATCAAAAAATTTAGGTGCTCGACCGCATTGTCTCGAGCGCCTTTTTTAATGCGACAAGATCCTGAGGCAGCTCGCTCTCAAAGATCATTTCTGCCCCTGTTACAGGATGCAAAAAGCCAAGTGTTGCCGCATGAAGGGCTTGTCGCCCTAAGTGCAAAACGGCGGTGCGAGCCTTCTCAGGAAGTTTGCTAATTTTTGTTTTGAAGCCAGCGCCATAGGTGGCGTCACCAATTAATGGATGGCCGATATGCGCCATATGAACGCGTATCTGATGTGTGCGTCCCGTTTCTAATTGGCAGGCAATAAGGGAAGCGATGCCATAGTCTGCTCTTTTTTCCCAATGTGTAATGGCTTCTCGACCGCGTTCGTGTGAGACGACCGCCATTTTTTCTCTTTGGATTGCATGACGTCCAATCGCCGTTTCTATTGTTCCTTGGACGCGATCCGGCGCGCCCCAAACAAAGGCGAGATATTCCCTCGTGAGCGGCAGGTTCCGACCATGATCAGCAAAAAGTCGTGCGAGACCGTGATGCGCTGCATCTGTTTTTGCAATTACCAGTAATCCAGTCGTATCCTTATCGATACGATGCACGATGCCTGGTTTTTTAACGCCGCCAACGCCAGAGAGGCTATCGCCACAATGGGCAATGAGCGCATTAACCAGCGTTCCGGTTTCATGTCCGCTTGCAGGATGAACGACAAGGCCAGCAGGTTTATTGATGACGATTAATGCGTCGTCCTCATAGACGATCTCGAGCGCTATGTTTTCACCTTGGGGTGTCGCTGGCTCGGGCGGGGGAAGGTAAAGCGTGACGATAGAGTCAAGCGTTAGTCGGTGCGATGGCGTTTTGAGAGGCTGACCAGAAAGTGAGACGCAGGCGGTTTCTATGAGATTTTTTAAGCGCGTGCGTGAAAGATGCGCCTCAAGAATTTCTGGTTGTTCAGCAAGAAAGCGATCTAGCCTGGTGCCAGCCGAGTCTTGATCAACGCGAAAGCTAAAGTGAGAGCCTTCTTTTTGCTCGCTGCTTCCCTTATTCTTCATATTTGTCTTCTTTGATCCTGCGCTAATTAGGGTCGACAATTCTCAGTCTGAGCATTCTGTTCAATATTCGGTCTTGACCAGCGCTGGCAACTCAACGCAACCACTCTGGAGCGCTGGCGCTTTACGGGCGTTGGCCAGTTTTCCTTAAACGTCGGGACCAAGTGCGCTAGCGAGACACCAACTTCCAGGCGTATGGGGATCAAGCAGTGCATGCGTCGGCACGGTAACGCGCGTGCGTTTGCTCATCCTAATTTAATTGACACTGAATTCTCATCCTGATTGACGCTCAATACTCAGTTCCGCTGACTAGTCCAAAGCCTTTGAGATGGCCGCTGGTCGCAGTTGAAGACAAGCGCATCCCTGTCAAAGGCATACCAGGTCATTGATCGCTTCCCCAAGTACATCGATCTGACTTAATAGTTCCGCGAACTGGTGTTGGACCTGTTGCGCGATGGCAATCCCATTCCGGCGTCACCAAGTCAGGAGAAAAAGATCCCCCCGTGCCGTGTGTAGCCGTTTGCTGGAGGCTTGAGGCTTATTTAGTTGTCCAGGCGCTTGAGGTCGCGGTAGAAATTCTCGTGCGGACCGACCATCAGCAGCTTGATGGTCTGTGGGTCTAGGACGCGGTAGGCGAGCAGGTTCAACTGGTTGATCATCTTGAATTTGTAAATCTGCACGCCAAGCAGGTCGCCGACCTTGGCTTCACCGATGTCAGGTGTAGCGGCAATGGCGTGCACCGCTTCATCAAGTGCAGCCTTTTGTTGCCGGCGCAGCTTTTTGACGGTGCGCTCGAAAGTCGGGGTAACGAGTAGACGCATCAGCCAAAGTTGTACTCGCTCACAGGCTCTTCCTGATCAGCAATCAGGATATCGCGGATCACGCTGAAAGGCAGATCCGGGTTATCGGCGGCAATCTTGCCGATCTGAGACCAGTATTCGATTTGCTTGGGCACCGAGCGGTGCTCGATAGCGCCGTAGCGTTTTGCGTTTTCGACCAAGGCTTCGGGCAGTTTGACGTTGACGGCCATAGGAACCTCCTCTAGACGCTCCATTGTAGTCCTTCATGGACCAAAATGGAACCCTTAAGATTGGCTCACACTGCTTTTCGACCGGGAAACAATGCGCGGAGCAAACAACACGGCTTCTTGCTCCTTTTCTCTTAACCAAACTAATCGGCTTTTAAACCGTATTCTTGCACAATTTGTCTCCGCCATCGACAGAGTGTGACGATGTAGGAGTGTAATTTATTTTGGTTCTTGGAGACGCCTTGTAATAACTGCTAGGCTTCCTCGGGTGTCGGATAACGCTTGTGACCTTTGCCATCAACGAATGGGTCTCATTGGGTATGGAGGTAACCGGCATCGATTGTTTCGTTCAATCGATAACAATAAATATTGTTTAGCTTCGTCGCTTGACTGACATCTTCAAAGATTAACTTTTATTTTGGACGCTGTGATCATCACCCACGCTAAAAAGCCTTTCTGTGCAGTGATTGGCGCTGGGCCAGCGGGGCTCTTTGCTGCTGAAACACTTGCGCGCGCTGGCGCCGATGTTTGCGTCTATGATCATAAACCAAGTCCCGCGCGGAAATTTCTAATGGCGGGACGCGGTGGGCTAAATATTACGCATAGTGAAGATATCGAGATCTTTTTGACGCGTTACGGTGCGGCCTCAGCTCCTCTGACGCCTTTCATTCGAGCCTGGCCGCCGCAATCCTTGCGTGAGTTTTGCGCATGTTTGGGAGAGGCGACATTTATTGGCAGTAGCGGACGTGTGTTTCCTTCAAGTTTTAAAGCCTCGCCTTTGATGCGCGCCTGGCTCATACGACTGAAGCAACTTGGCGTGACTTTAGCAATGCGGCATAAGTTTTTGGGGTTTTCAGCAGACGGCTTGCTCCAATTCCAACGAGGCGATGGTGAAGCTCTCAATCTTGCAGCAGACGCTGTGATTTTGGCGTTGGGAGGAGCTTCCTGGCCCAAGCTTGGTTCGGACGGCGCCTGGACAAAGATTCTAGAACATCAGGGCCTCTCTCTTGCTCCTTTGCATGCAGCAAATTGCGGGGCTTTGATTGAATGGAGCGCGCTTTTCCGGCAGGCTCATGAAGCAAAGCCAATTAAAAATGTGCGGGTATGGTGTGAGGGCGCGAGCAGTCGCGGAGACCTTATGATCACCCGAACGGGCCTTGAAGGCGGGCCAATTTATGCGCTTTCCTCATATTTGCGGCGGCAGATTGAAGGCAATACACAAGCGCAACTGACGATCGATTTAAGGCCTGATACGTCATTAGAGAGTTTGACGCGTAAACTGGCCAAGCGCACGCCAAAACAGTCTCAATCAACTTATCTAAAGCGCGCAGGATTTCATGCCCCTGAAATTGCGCTACTGCGAGAGACTTATCCATTGCCGCTTCCGCAAGAGGCGGCGGCCCTTGCGCGGGTCATCAAAAATCTTGAACTTAAAGTCTGCGGATTGGCTGATCTGACACGCGCCATCTCTACGTCAGGAGGGGTGTTATTTGAGGAAGTAAGCGCAGAGTTAATGCTTAAAAAATTGCCTGGCGTATTTGTAGCAGGCGAGATGTTAGATTTTGATGCTCCCACCGGCGGTTATTTGCTGCAGGCGGCCTTTTCAACGGGCTTTGCCGCAGGGACGGGCGCCGCGCGCTATGTTGGACTTCAAGTTTAAACATAATCAGCAAAAATTCAGACGGGTTTGTCGCCTTGCCATTTACCAAGAGATCGTGCGCCGGCGGCGTCAAATAAATAAAGCGTGTAGACTTCTGGAGCGCCCATCTCCATGCCAGGGGAACCTGAGGGCATGCCAGGCGCCGCAATGCCGCTCACTTTAGGGCGTTCCTGCAACAGTTGCCTTATTGCCTGCGCCGGTACATGGCCCTCAACAATATAGCCCGCTATTTCGCTTGTGTGACAAGAGTGCATTTGCGCGCTGACGCCTAAGCGAGATTTAACCGCTTGCATATCTGCTTCGATGATTTCTTCAACGATAAAACCCGCATCTCGCATTTTTTGCGCCCATTTTCCGCAGCAGCCGCAAGTGGCGCTTTTGCGCATCACAATTTTTTCTAAATTACCCGCTTGATTGGCGGCGCCCAAGCCCGTCGTTAGAGCCAAAAAGGCGGTCGTCGTAATTAAGAGTTGGATACTCTGGCGACGGGACAGACGGCGGTCGGGCATGGCTGGTCTCCAAGTGATATTTATAGATATAAGGGTCTTTGAGGCCGAACGCACGTTCCGCTTTAAGAAAATTCTAGAAAGAATAGAAAAATGCTTTCCTCGCGCTTCTGGTCAGACCTCTCTTTGCAAGATTTTCAATCTGCATCGCTCCCGCAGACGATTGCGATCTTGCCTATCGCCGCGATAGAGCAGCATGGACCCCACCTCCCTTTTGGTGTTGATGCGATGATTATGGAGGGCTGTCTTAACCGCGCGCTGACGCAGATGCCGGATACTCTTGCGGCTGTCTTTTTACCAATCCAAAAAATTGGCGTTTCATTAGAGCATAGAGATTTTCCTGGCTCATTGAGCTTATCGTCGCAGACTGCTGCGCGGATGCTGTTTGAAATTTCAGAAAGCGTTGCGCGCGCAGGAATAAAAAAACTTATCCTGATGAATTCTCATGGCGGCAATTCTGCTGTTATTTCACAGCTTGCCCTCGAGCTGCGCGCACAACTCAACTTATTGGCTGTGACTTGTTCCTGGTCGCGCTTTGGATATCCGCCAGGTCTGTTCGATACGGAAGAAGTGCGGCATGGAATTCATGGCGGAGATATTGAAACCTCTTTGATGCTGGCTCTCAGACCGGAGCTTGTCGATCAGACGAAGGCTAAAAATTTTACCTCTGCCGCTTTAAACTATGAGCGCGATTTTATTTGGTTGCGCGCAGATCGACCGGCGGGCTTTGGATGGATGGCGCAAGATCTCTCGCTTGCGGGCGCCGTGGGTGACGCGTCTCAGGCCGCAGCAGCAAAGGGCGAAGCGGTCATAAATTATTGGGCGGGCGCTTTTATTGACCTCGTCAAAGACGTTGAGCGCTTTGACCTCTCAAATTTGCGCAGCGCGCTTTGAGCTAAACGGGTGTGGACCAAAGATACGTCCATGTTTCTGTCAGCGTGCGGTCAGCGACGCGAAGAAATAAGCGCAGGTCTGTCGTTTCACCCGGGTTCAAAACAACATCAATCATCGCTCGCAGACCGTCGATATGGGGATTAGCTGTGACATCGGCTCGCGTCACGCGACCATGGGTGGTTGAAACGATTGCTTGTACTTGTTTGGGATCTGCGAGATAATATGCAAGATCGCCTCCGGCGAAATCAACCAGGAAACGCCGCGCATTAGGATTGAGCGGTTCCGTTGAACCAAGTGCGCGGGCTGGCGCTTCAAACGTATTCACCACACGACCATTGGGCGCGAGGCGTGGCATCTCAAGCCCAGCAGTAATGCGATAGGAAAAAGAAAAAGCTTTACCCTGTTGCGGAGCGACGTCAGGCGTCCAACTCGCCACGACATTATCATTGGTTTCGTCTAGGGTTGGCAGTTCGATTAATTCAACCCGGCCTCGACCCCAATCCTTTAAGGGCTCAACAAAATAGCTCGGTCTTTTTTCATAGGCCAGATCGAGGTCTTGATAGGATTGAAAGGCTCTGTCGCGCTGCAAAAGTCCAAAGCCTTTGGTATTCACATCAAGGAACGAGGAGATCCGCTCGTTTTGCGGATTATTGATCGGACGCCAAAGCCATTCGCCTGCGCTACCGTGAATGAGAAGTCCATCGGAGTCATGTAGTTCATTGCGAAAACCATCGCGCACACGTCGATCATTCTCTCCGCTCAAAAACATAGAAGTAAGAGGCGCAAACCCAAATTTTATTCCCGAGCGGCGTGGAAATAAGGTTGCGTCGATCTCGATCACGCTCTCGGGACCAACATTTAATGTAAATTTATAAGCGCCTGTCGTCGCTTCGCTGTCTAGCAGCGCAAAAATCATAATCTGATTATTGCCAGACGTAGGCGTTGTAATCCAAAACTCTCGAAAGAAGGGGAAGCTTTCCTTGCTTGTTCCTGCTTCGACGCAGAGGCCGCGCGCGGAGAGGCCGTATTGCTGATCGCGTCCAAGAAAGCGAAAATAACTTGCCCCGAGAAAAGAAATGGCTTCATCGTGAATATGCGGATCATTCAGAGGAAATAACAAGCGAAAGCCAGCAAATCCTGTATTTACCGGTAGCAGCTTATCATTTTTGACGCGACCAAAATCAAACAGCGCGGGCGCATAGGGAATAGGCGTTGCAATCCCGTCACGGATTGTATTGATCGTAACTGCGCGCCCATACAAAAATCCAAGATGAAACGTCTCAAGGCGGAAGCCGCCATTGGCCCCAGCCAGGAATGCTTGATCGCGTTTAAAACGGATGTCGCGCCAAGCATCATAATCAAGCGCATCAAAAGGCGCGGGTGGTTTTGGTGCGCTTGCGTCAAAGGGCGCTGCGGATAATTCCTGTGCGCGGCGGATCACTTCATCAAATGAAAATGAGGCGATTGGCGCTGGCGCTGATTCGTTTTGCGCCGCTGCAGGCAGGATAAATTGTGTGCTCGCGGCAGCTGCCGCGCCGAAGAGCTGGCGACGAGAAAAAGAAATCATGATCTACACTGAACGCCAAGGAGCAAAAGTGGCGGAGGTTTAGCGAGATCATTGACGTGAAGCAAGGGCATAAGGATAACGTAACTATTTGCCCCTACTGATCTTCTGGTTTTTTGCATCTGGCGATCTGATCGGCGTCACCAACGCCTGCGCTTTGACATCATCTTGAAAAGACCTTGTTATCGCCACAAAAAATTTCTTGTAATCCGCGCGAAACAGCGTAATTAGCGACTTGCCCAAATCGCACGTGCCTGTGGTCGTGTGTCGGACGGCGCGGAACCGGACAAGAGGCCGGTGAACCGTCGAAATCATTCCGGCAGCCGGAGGCGAACCGGCGAACTCCGTTCTCTGCGGAGGATCGCGACTTAAAGCAACGACGGACCGGGCTTTTTCGTCTCTGTTGGTCCTCCAAAGACCGACTTACCGAAGAGGCTAGTCTTTCTTGCCGGGCGTGCGGATCGGGTTTTCCCTTTCCAATCGATGGCTGAGTGAACGAAACGACACACGTTTCTTTCGTGTGCTTGTGCTCATTCTTCAGCCTACGGCGCATCACCGGATCCTTCGCGTTTACCCGCGGCGTGATCCTGGATAGCAGCGTTTTGTCATTCTCGCGTCTCCATCGCGTGGGAATGAGAAGCACATGCTATCTCCCGAAGCTTTTGGTTAATGGCGCAGCTCAAGTTGCGCCCTTCGAAGGGGATGCCCTAATGACCGACCGTATTTTTGATTTTTTAGCTGAGCGTCGTCGCGAGGGTCGCGATAATGGACCGTGCTTAGTCGTAGATCTGGATGTCGTGCGCGATAATTATCTTGGCTTTGCCCGCGCACTGCCAGACACTCGTGTTTTTTATGCCGTCAAGGCAAATCCTGCGCCAGAAGTTCTTTCACTGCTAGCTTCATTGGGTTCTTGTTTCGACACAGCCTCAGTTGTTGAAATTGAGCAGGCGCTTGCCGCCGGCGCTTCCGCCGATCGGATCAGCTATGGCAATACAATCAAGAAGGAGCGCGATGTTGCGCGCGCCTTTGAGATGGGGATCCGTCTTTTTGCCGTCGATAGCGAAGCAGAAGTCGAAAAAATTGCACGTGCCGCCCCTGGATCAAAAGTCTTCTGTCGTATTCTGTGTGATGGCTCCGGCGCTGAATGGCCGCTATCGCGTAAATTTGGCTGTGCCCCTGAAATGGCGACAGCTGTGCTGGAATATGCGCACCGCTTAGGCCTCAACGCCTATGGCATCTCTTTTCATGTTGGATCGCAACAAACCGATCCTCGCAAATGGGACGGTGCGCTTGAGTCCGCAGCGACCATTTTTCGCGATCTCGCAGAGCGCGGCGTCAACCTTCAGATGGTCAATCTTGGTGGGGGCTTCCCAACGAAATATCTCAAAAATGTTCCTGCTGTTAAATCCTACGGCAATGCAATTTTTCGCGCGCTATCAAAACATTTTGGCAATCGTATTCCCGAAACAATCATTGAGCCAGGTCGCGGCATGGTTGGCAACGCCGGTATGATTGAGGCTGAGGTTGTTTTGATTTCGAAAAAATCAGAGTCCGATACAGAAATGCGTTGGGTTTATCTCGATATTGGTAAATTCAATGGCCTTGCGGAAACGATGGATGAAATGATCCGTTACCCGATCCGCACTCCAGCTGATGGCGGTCCAGTGGCGCCTTGTGTGATTGCCGGCCCAACATGCGACTCAGTCGATGTTCTTTATGAAAAGCAGCCTTATGACTTGCCGATTTCGCTTGAGATTGGCGCAAAGGTACTCATTGAGGGAACGGGCGCTTATACGACAACCTATTCAGCCGTAGGCTTTAACGGATTTCCGCCGCTAGAAACTTTTGTGATCTAGAAATAGCGCGCACTGCTGTGCGCGCTTTCACCAAATCAAAACTTAAGTCTTCTGTAAGAAAGTTAAGTCTCTCAAGCGGATAGACTATTATCAGCTTTTTGCGGTTTAAGCCAATGACGCGTCAAATCACTACGCGCTTTTCTTTTCGATCAATCGAGCGTCTCGCCGCGCCGCTAGATCCTCATTTTCAAATTGCGCTGGAAAAAGATCAGGACATTGAAGCACGCGAGTCATTGCTCGATCGTGTTTTTGGTCTAGAGCGGTTTCAAAAAACGAGTGAAAAATTGCGCGTAAATCAGGCCCCAGTCTCGGGCCTTGCACTGGTTGCTAAGACGACGTCGGGCGCATTGATTGGCACAATTCGGCTGTGGCCTATATTTGCAGGGCAAGGTCGCGCGGCGCTTCTTTTAGGACCCCTTGCGGTTTGTCCAAGCGCTAAAGATGGCGGCGTTGGCCGTGCGCTCATGCTGCAAGCGCTAGCGCGCGCGAAAAAACAAGGACATAGGTCTATTCTATTAGTTGGAGACGCCGCCTATTATAAACTTTTTGGTTTTGAGCAGCGCTTTACTGACCGATTGCTCATGCCCGGACCCGTTGATGCAAAGCGTTTTTTGGGTCGGGAATTAATTCCTGGCGCGCTTTCTGGGGCAGCTGGCGCCGTAACGCCTGCGCGACATCAATATCTCACAGCCATCGCTGCCTAATTCTATTGGTTAACTTTTAGAAGATGCGCAAGCGATAGTCGGATTTTATGTAGTTTAATGATCTCTTCGCTGCAGCGTCCTATCGCGCAAGGCCTCATAAATTGAAGGATAATTAAAAAGAATAGGTGGCAGCATAGCTGTAAAACAGGCGCATAACATTGGGAGAAGTTGTGACGTATTGGCCGTCATTTCGGTGACGAGAATAATTCCTGTTAAAGGCGCGCGGCATGCGCCGCTAAAGAGCGCCGTCATGCCAATAAGCGCGAAGGCGGTCGGTGAAGTAATGAGGCTTGGCGCAAGGTAGAGGCAGCCTGCGTTAAAAATCAGACCAAACTGCGCGCCAAGCGCGAGCATTGGCGCAAATAATCCCCCCGGCGCACCAATGCTGTAGCAAACAGCGCCTAGAATGAATCTTAAAACAAAGATGCGCAGAACTTCTTCAATTGGATAGGCATTATCTAAAGCTTGTTGAGTTAATTCCTGACCGCCGCCAACTAATTCTGGAAAGTTCCAAGCTAATATTCCAATAGCTGCGCCAAGAATGCTTCCGCGCCAGGGAGGAGAAACCCACTTCAATTGAGTTGTAAAATTAAGCATTTTAATAATAGCGAAATTATAAGTGATCGCTAGTAATCCTGATACAAATCCAAAGAGTAAATAGAGCGGTAGCTCTTTGGGTGTTGCAGGAATAATGTCTGGGACATGAAACTCTGTTTTACCGCCAAAAATAGCATGCGCAACTGAAATAGCCGCTGCTGAGGCGGCAAGCGCCATGATTGCTATCCGATGCTCAAATTTTTGTACCAATTCCTCGAGAACAAAGATTGCCCCTGCAAGTGGCGCGTCAAAGGCAGTAGCAAGTCCTGCGCCAGCGCCAGCTGCAAGCAAGACGCGAAAATCTTGCCATTTGCGATTGAAGCGCTGGCTGACAAATTGAGCGATGCTTGCGCCCATTTGAACCGAAGGTCCTTCTCTTCCCAGCATCAGCCCAGCGCCGATTGCGAGCGCGCCGCCAATAAATTTAACAGGCAACAAAGCTAGTGAAGGCATCTCGGCGCGTTCTTCAAGCACGGCTTCAACATGAGGGATGCCGCTGCCCTGTGCAAAAATAGAAAAGCGTTGCACCAGTAAAATGGAGATGAAGACGGCTAGTGCGCAAAAAAAAATGAAAAAAACAAACCCGACATGGGGATCTTGTCGCTCCACTAGGATATAGGCGTTACGCAATCGATCCATAAAGGCAAGCGTTGTTTTAAACAGGGCTCCGACTAAGCCAGTTAATCCGCCGACAAGAAGCGATAAAAAAGCTAGGGTAAAAAGTCCTGACGCCTCTTTTTCCTGAATTGATCTTTGATCGCCGCTCTTTTCCATCAATACGGCTCCATAATCTTTTTTTCGCGTTTACCAAGAAGCAATAGCTCAATCGATTAAGCGCATGAGCTTAGAGAGGGCTGGGTCAAAAAAATCTAAAATGTTTTTTGTATGTTTCAAAATGAATAGGCTTGCAGGCGAGTCGGTTTTCTGGGAGCGCAACCAAAAGGCAAGTGTTGGGAAAGCTGTAACAGTCATGATTGCAGCGCCAACTAAAGCTGTTGCTGTTTCTTGGCGCATTTGTCCAGATTGTGCGCCAAGGTAAGTAATCGCCACAACGAGCGGTAAGGTCGTGGAGCTGAGCAGTCCTTGCGCGAGGACATCTCTTTGGGGAAGGTGGCGTTGATAGAGGCAAAGCGGCACGAGACGAATAAAAATGAAGATGAGACAAAATAGGAAGAATTGAAAGATGCTTGAGGGGGTTGAGACAAGTAAGGGTAAGTTGAATGTCACGCCGCTGACAACAAAGAAAAGCGGCACAAAAAAACCTGAACCAATTGATGCGAGGCGATCCTCAAGCGTTTCGTCCTTGGCTGCCCCAGCAAGCATGGCGATCGCCATGCCGGCAGCATAGGCGCCAACAACCGTCTCCATGCCAAAACTATCCGCTAAAGACACAAAGCCAAGCAGAATGAACATAGCGACGCGAAAAGGGAGCACGCCTCCGGCTCCAAGCCACGTCGCCATCCGGGCAATATGCGTTTCAGAGCGATATTTGACTAAAAGATAAATCGATCCAGCTGCAATCCCTAAAAACATCAAGCTGAGCAAGGCTTGATGAAAATGATGTTTTTCATGAGCAAGAGCTATGGAAGCAAGGATAAGCGGAGCTAATTCGCCAACTGCCGCAGAGCCTAGAACGAACCGTCCAAGCGCGTTTTCCAAGTCACCGCTTTGTTTAAGCACCGGAATGAGAATGCCGAATGCAGTTGTAGGCAGAATAATCCCGACAAGAAACGGGGCGCTGATCAGGCCGCTGGCCCAAAGTAAAATGGAGAACGCTAAGGCGCAGATAAAAGAGATGAACCAGGCTAGGGCCCCAAGGCGTAATTCGGTTGCGCCAATTTGATAATGTTTAATTTCAAAACCAGCTTGAAAAAAGAGAAAGACCAGGCCGAGTTCTTTTAAAAAAGTAATTGTCTCGTCACTCGAGAGTAAATTGCCAAAGCTCGGTCCAATCATTACGCCAAGCAATAGCTCAATTGCGACAATTGGCGTGCGCGCCAAAATTGGCCAGCGATTAAGAAAAGGCGCCAAGACAGCCGCCAATGAAATAAAGAAAAGCGCTCTAAAATCATGCATGACGCAGTATCTACCATACTCACGCATTTGTAGGGAAGGCTTATAAGCGGTTAAATGATTGGGTCTTGCGAATTTAGATCATATGTAATGAAAGCTGAACTGGGAAGTTTGAGAGAATAGATGTTAATGTGTTCTTGGATTAATAAGCCCCTCAACGTTTAAAAATATATTGATAATGGAGTATTAGAATGGTCAATGCACAGCTGGCAGGTCTGACAACAGCGGCGGTGGGGACATTTAAGCGGATTTTGGCGATTGCGCTTTATTTGGGTGTGCTGCTTAGTCTTTTTGCAATCCATAAAGCGATTCTTTTGCAAGAAAATAATTTATTTTATCATATCGGGTTTTCGTTCTTAAATGGATTTGTGCTCGCTAAAGTTATCCTGCTTGGGCAGGAACTGCATATCGGAGACAGTTTACGCGCGCGTCCCTTGGTTTATGTTATTCTTTTTAAATCTGCAGTTTTCTCTGTTTTGCTCTTCGTCTTTAAATTTCTTGAAGAGGGGCTTTTGTCAATTCATCATGATAAAAGCTTTATTCAAGGAATTATGGAATCTTACCCAGCATTGATGCAAGAAAAATTTCTAGGCGTCGTTCTTGCCTGTTTGATCATCTTTATTTCGCTGATTCCTTTTTTTGCCTATCTAGAGCTCGAGCGAGTGTTAGGAGCGCAGAGTTTGCGTTACTTAATTTTTAAAGGCGTGCAGGGCTTTCAAATTTCGGGACTGGAAGTGGTGAAGGAAGATCTTTCCCAAAAGCCGCGGGGCAAAAAATCTAGCTCTACAACAAGCAGAATCTGGTATTTTGAAAAGGCGGGCGCGGCGCTTGGTCCACATAGTGAGATAGAAATTGTACAATTTATACAAAACCAAGAAATTGGTCCTAAGAGTTTTGTATTTAATGCGCTTGAGGGTGGGGATTGGCGCTTGATCGAAGAAACAAGTTTGATTGATCTTTTTGATCAAACCTTGGAACGCGAAAATAAGAAATGACCGATTTTTCACTCAGTAAATTGATCCGCGCAATTTTTATAGGCGCGCAACCTGGAGAGGAGGCGGCGTCTTATACGCGTCAGTTAACTGCGCTCATTGGGCTGTATCTCTGTTGCGTTGCTTTGTTCTTGCTTTGGCTTGTTTTGCGACGCGTGAAAAATAAAATGTCTCTAAGTCCCGAAAGCCAGAAATTCTTTATCTGGATGATCTACGCGGGATGCTTCTCGATTATAGCCATCGGGATCGTCATAGGACATAGCTTGTGGGGATAGGCGCCCGGAGCTTTAGAATCTCTCTTTTTTAAGACACTCACATTGGGAATTTTTCGATCCGCGCCACCTGTCGCTTGACCGCTCGTAAATATGAATTTATTTCTTATCTCGTTGCGGGAGTAATCGTGTGACGTCACTTTGGATAAAACAGCGGAAAATTGCACGCGGAGTATCTTTACTCCTCGGCTTTTTTTTGCTGTTTCAGGTGACGCTGACCGGCTTTGCTGCAGCTGCGACAGGCGATAAAAATCAAGAACTTGGCTTTGGCGTCGTCTGTCAGAACTTAGGCGATGCCACTGGCGGCGAGCAGTCGGATCATCAGAAGCTTGGCGGCCATCATGGCCTGTGCTGCGTTTTACATTTTGATAGTTTTGCCGCTCCAAGCTTCAAAGCCAATGTGGCGCAATCCTTTGCTTTTATTAGTAATGCGCTTTCTTTTAAGCCCTTTCAACTCTCGCTTGCGCCTCGCCTAGAACCTAGAAGCGCGCCGCAATCTCCCCGAGCGCCGCCGGCCGCTTAAATCTATTGCTCTTCTTCTCATCGCTGTCGGCTTGTCCGTGGGCTTGAAGCCCATGCGCACCACCGACCCCACGCATGAGCTTTAGAGCAGGGCGAAAGACGCGCCCCATACTGCGGCGCTGTTGTCCTTCCAAATCATAAAAATCATTGGCAAGCGCTGTCGAAAGCCTTGCTGGGAGACTGTGCAAATCAAGCCATTTGCTGGCTTGAGGGAAGATTAAGGATCTATCCCATGACGAATTTATATCGGGCAGCTTTGCGCCGAAGCAAACCATTGTGTCTTCATGACAGGCCAACAATTCTTGGCGTTTCTCTGATCTGTCTTGGATGTTTTTTGGTCTTATTCGTAACCGCAACATTCCATCATGAGACTTTGTCTAACGCTTCTTTTTCTTGCGTTTTGCTTTGGGAAATAGTGATTGGCGGCGCTTTGCAGCTTCTTGGAGGTTTTTATCAGACTCTTCGAGTTGAGCGGGTTGCAGTAAGGCGCACGCAAAGAGGTGAAGCACGAGAAAGTTAAGCCCTCTCTCGTGTTCGCCGGCCAATATCTCCCCCTAGTAGATGTCGGTCGTTAGTTTCGCGCAGGAGATCCTGCGCACCGAACTTTACGCAAGTCTTTCATCACTCTCGGCTTGTGTAGAGGATCTCCCTAACTTCCCCACTCGATCAATATCGAGTGGGGCTTTTTGGGAAGAGGCGAAAAGAAGTCGCAATGATATTTGAGCTATTTGATAGGAAGAAAGCTTCTCCGTCTTGGTTGATGAAGCGGCCACAACGATTGCAGGGCGCTGAGACGGCGCATCGTGCAACGAAATTAGGTCGGGCTAATCGACAGGCAGAAAAAAATCCAGCAACATATTCAGCCTTCTACCGCATGGTCTGGCGGTGGCATTTTTACGCAGGGCTGTTTTGTACGCCGTTTATTTTTATCCTCTCGCTTTCTGGATCAATTTATCTCTTTAAGCCCCAAATCGATGCTTATATCGATCAGTCTTTTAATCATCTGAATCTTTCTGGAGCCCCAAAATCGCTTGATGCGCAAATCGCTGCAGCAGTCCTTTCACAGCCCGGAGCACGATTAAAAAATCTCGAAATTCGTAATGATCCATCTGATGCGGCGCGCGTTCAATTTCTTAAATCCGACGGAGAAGCGCTGCGCGTATTTGTGAGACCGGATACGCTTGAAATTTTAAAAACAGAGTCTGAAAAATCGAGATTTACTTCCATCATTCATGATCTTCACGGTGAATTGCTTATCGGTACATTTGGGGCAATTCTGGTTGAGCTTGCTGGCGTATGGGCAATTATCATGATCTTGACGGGCCTCTATTTATGGTGGCCCAATCCTGAAGATGGTTTGGCGGGTGTTTTATATCCACGGCTCAATACAAGGGGACGAACTTTTTTAAAGGATCTCCATTCGGTAACAGGTGTATGGATTTCCTTCTTTGCGCTATTTTTTCTGATTTCGGCTTTGCCCTGGACAACATTATGGGGCGGAGGATTAAAATATTTACGCAGTTACGGCCAAGCCACGCAAATAAAGCAGGAATGGACGACAGGGCCTGCATCGGCAAAAGCGCTGCAACAGGATTCATTTAAGGAGGCGGCGACCTCAACACCGCTTTCTGCGGATGAGCACCAGGAGCATCGGGGCCATCAGATGACTAGTCCTGCGTCATCACTAAATATCAGCGGCTTTGATAGAATTGCGCCACTCGCCTTGCCGTTAAAACTTGAAGCGCCAGTTTTTCTGACCCCTCCTTCTGCTGCTTCGCCAAATTGGAAATTACAATCGGAAACGCAAAATCGACCGCAGCGGAAAACAATAGAGTTTGATCCGATTACATTTCGACAGATTTCCGAAAAATCATTTTCTGATCGTGTATTTTTGGATCGTATTATCGGTGTTGGCATTGCGGCGCATGAAGGGCAGCTTTTTGGTGTCTTTAACCAGATTCTCGGATTGATGACAGCAATTGGCTATTTCGTCCTTGTCATCAGCTCAACATTGATGTGGTGGCGGCGTCGACCGCAAGGCGTATTGGGTGTTCCGGCTAAAATAATACCCGAACGGAGAACCCCAAGAAATTTTATAGTCTTTGCAATTATTTTGAGTGTGTTGCTGCCGACGCTTGGCGCTTCCCTACTTTTTATTCTCGCCGTCGAATTTTTAATTCGACGCCATTCCCCACAAGCCACGCAGTGGCTCGGGCTTGAGCCCTTTTTGGGACGTCAAGCATGATGCGGATTTTTCTCTCAAAGTCGGGGATCGTTTTTAATTTCAGAAGTGAGTCTGTGTGATGACCGTAGCGTTGCAAAATCATGATTGGCGTCTTGAGCCAGACTTTAGGCGCCAAGTTCCAAGCGTCTTACCTAAATGGTTTCGGGCGCGTGCAACCGCCATCATTGTCTTTCTTCATGTTTGTGTCTTCCTTGCTTTTATCTACGCGCCTAAAGCTGACGCAATATCGCTGGATTCAGTGGAAATGGAACTTGTTCAGGATGGGGACTTTATAGACGCAGAAGAGGTTGCTGAATCTCAGGATAAGCCGCCCCCAGTGGTGGTGGAAGACCCTGAATTTGCTCTACCGCCGCCTGAAGTCATGGATCCAGATGCGCTCACATTAAAAGCTAAACAAGAAATTCCTGAGAAGGAAAAGATTAAGAAGGAGCAGGAGCAAACAGATCAGGCGCAGCAAGCGCGTGAGGCACAGGCGCGAAGACGGGCAGGCGCTCATGGAGGATCAGGTTCTGGCGCATCACGTGCAGTATGTCTTGCGCATATAGCGACTGATCTCAGGCGTCATACACCCGGGTCGACGCACCTGGGTGAGGGGCACGCGCATGTGACGTTTCATGTGAATGCGGGAGGAAGTATCTCTGAGATATCGGTTTCTGCTTCCTCACCAGCGCATGCGGCATTAGCTAGAAGAATAGTCGTCTCGTCTCGTGGACCGGCTAACTGTGGCACGGCTTTTGTGGCTCAGAGCTTTGCTTTTCGCTAGGAGTATTGAAATTGAGTAGAGTTTTGTTGGCAATATGATTTAATTTATGGCTCATCGTGGAAACGTGTGGGTAAATTATTGAGGCGTAATGTTATAACCGATTGAATCTAAGTCAACTATTGATATTGACGCGGACATTAAATCTGTCACGATTTGCTGATGGAAAAATCGCTCCCCAATACGTCTA
>SXGR01195247.1_pt1 | contig 17198 bp, 17 predicted proteins | sample 3174711 | NCBI WGS metagenome assembly SXGR01 (sample SAMN11356860, study PRJNA531348) | freshwater metagenome | isolation source: freshwater sample F1-60 | place: China: Fuxian Lake, Yuxi | collected 2017-12-25
CCTCAGAAATCCACATTATCTCTCTATTTTCCAGTGGTTTAGGCAAGAATGAGCCGTGGCAAAAAATGCCGTGGCCCCAGACGTCGAACCCGTTGAGCGTCCTGACCTTTTTGCAGCACGCCGTACGGCTATGAATAAGATGGGCTAGTAGTGGGTGCTAGCAAAGGCAGCTCGTCAGCTGGGTTGAGGGGGGGTGGCTCCGCCCCGCCCTCGCCGTTCCTCCGCTGGCGCATAGTCAGGATAGGCCCGTTGCGCGGATCGTTTAGGGTCAGCTCATAATCCGGCATCGGGAAGGCCTGCGTCCGGGCGACCAATTGCCGCAGGTCATAGAGGAATTTGCGGTAATCCTGGGGGCTGCCGCTACGCTTGTGCAGCTCGCGCACCGAATAGGCGGCACTCCCCTTCCCGGCTGCTTTGCGGGCCAGCCGGTAGACGAATCGGCCAAGCCCGGAGCTGATCAGGAAGTAGTCGGGATTGAGGGTGAGGAGCGGGAGCACCTTGTCGGTCTTCACGATGCTCAAATAAACCCAATCCGGGATCGTGATTTCGATTTCGTCCACCTTACCCGTGCTGGTTTTGCTGACCACCCGGTATTCCCCGATGAGGGGCCGCGTATCGACCTGGCGGCGCTTGCCGCCGGCCAGGTTGGTAACGCTGATGGTGGTCTTGGCCAGGCGGCGGAGCGCGGCCTCGATTTCTTCGTATTGGCGGCCGCCGCTGGTGCGGCGGCAAAACTTGAGGATGTGGGCGGCGCTGGGCCGGTAGACCTTGGGCGGCAGGCTGGGGCGGAGTCCCTTCTCGGCGTCGATCCGGTAGCGGCGGACCTCTTCGGCCAAGTAGGATATCATGTTGAGGAAGATGTCGTAGTCGAAGACGGTGGCAAGGCCGACTTCGGCGCCACCTTCGACGGTGATCAGACTGTCCTTGAGTTCGTAGCGGATGACCCCTGTCCGGGCGGTCTTGCCGAGGGAGAACAGCGCCACGTCCATCAGATTCACGTCGTCTTTGATCGGCGCGTCATAGACTGCCGGCACGAAGAACATAAGTTGGGCGTCGTCTTCGGGCGCGGCCCGAAGGACGCGCTTGGGGGGAAGCTCCTGCAACAGGGCGGCCGAGACATCGGCGCGCACATCCTCGTCGCGGATCGCCTCACCCAGGCGGCGGAGCACTCGGTTCATGTCGTTGTCGGGGGCGCCGGCCAGTTTCAGGTCAGCCCACACCCGCCGGGCATAGTAGCGCCGCAAGCGACTAAGGGCGGTCTTATCGAGGGCGCGATGATCGCGGCCATGGGCCGCGGCGAAGCGCTCGGCGAGGTCTTGTAAATAGACGTTCTTCTGCTCGAGTGTGCGCTCGGCGAAGGCGGCACGGGGCATAAAGGTTAGGCGCGGATCGGCCATGCCCCTGCCTTAGCCCACATACTGGCGCATTGTCACGTGGTGACGTGGTGACGTGCTCACGTCATATATTCTTTTGACGGTTTGCCGGTATACTTGATGAGCATCATGTCGATGCCCTCGAGCATGAGGTCATGCGACTTCTTATTGTAATCGAGGGCCACCCGCTTGATCGCCAGGCGCACGGCCGGATCCAGATAGACCGTGGTGTGCGGTTTATCCCGCCTGACCCCCTTCCCTATCAGCGGAGGTTCTGTTTGGCGATCGCCCGCGACCGGATATGGGACATCGGGCACCTCGATCCTGGGCTGTGGGATAGTTGTGGAGAGGATGCGCGTCTCCTGCATCAGCGCTTCCAGCGAGGGACGCTTCTTGGCCATCACCCCTACCCTTTCATCCTGATATTCACCCAATGCCACAGGCGTCGAACTTCATCGGCTGCCTTGCTTTGAGGATCGTATTCGGTGACGCCGAGACCAAAAGCAAATGCATCCTGGTGGTCGGCACGGAGTGCGATCATCGGTTGAGCCAAAATACCCAACAGGCTGAGCGCTTTTGCCGCATCAGTGACACGGCCGGCCTTGAGCTGTGGGGCGCATTGATTGAGCACAAAGGCGTAGGGCCGGCCGAGCCGAGCCAGGGCCGCATAGGTTGGCTTGGTCGCTTCGATGTCCGCCAAGCTGGGCCTGGCAGGGATGAGAGCTAGATCAGCAACTCGCATCGCCGCTGTTGCTGCTGGCCCATCGATGCCCGCCGTATCGATGATCGTGAGCGTATAGCCTCGGGCGTCTAGTGCATGCAGCGCATTCGCTAGTTTGTCGGGCGTAGCGCGATCTACCAATGGCTCTTCTGCAGAGCGGCGCTCGCCCCAATGTGCCAAAGAGGCTTGTGCATCCAGGTCGAGAACGCCAACGCGCTCGCCGGCTTCGCCGGCCGCAACGGCAAGCGAAGCAGCAAGTGTGCTTTTCCCCGTTCCCCCCTTTTGGGTAACCAAAGCGATGACGCGCATGGCAACTCATTAGCCGATTCGCATTGGCATGTCACCACGTGATGGCGCGATAACGTTACCACGTGGCCGCTTGCCGGATCTTACGCGGTAGTGCGAGCCATTCATGGGCGAAATCATTGCTCTGATGTTGGTTTTATGGACGCTCAGTTCAGCCTGTGATGGCTAGCCGTTCGAGCTCCACGGGGCTCATGGCCCAGTTCAGAGGCGGCCATTTTCCAGGGGTAGACCCGTGTAACCTATCACGTGATGGCGCGACCACGTCACCACGTCACCACGTCACATATCGGCGCTCACTATCGGCACCAGCGCGAGCACGTTGATATTATCACCCATCGCACCGGCGATGTCGGGACGGGTGCTGGGCGTCGTGATCCAGCACCATTCGCAAAGCGCGGTCTCGAACCTCAGGGGAGAACTTGTTCGTCGACTTGCTCGGCATCGCTCCAGCCTCTCAGGAGATGGAGCCTCCGACAAACCCGGGGCGATTCAAGGAGCCCGCTCACCAACGCCCGCTGCGCGGGTGTCAGGCGCGCTTCATGTGAGGCCGAAGTCCACGACACCCAGAAGCGTGAGGCTCAGGCCATCCCCAAGGTGCAGCAATACTGGGCTGCCCCTCATCTCCATACCTGCGCGGCTGACACCTCCCAGAAGGTCATCCTCAATCATCATGACGCCCGGCATGAGCATGAAGCTCTTCGCCTGCAGCCATGGCGCATCGAAGACCACAACCTTGTGAGCGTTACCTGTGTCGAGGGGGCCAAGGAGCGGGTCTGTAAACCCGCTTCGGTCAACCCGCACTACATGCTGAGTCCCTGTGGTGAACTCCAGGAGGAGCTGGGCATTGGAGGGGGGCGGCGGTGGTGGTGGTGGCGGCTGGACCGCAACAGTCAACGGCCTGTCTACTCCACTAATATTAGAATGGCTGGGTGCAGTCTGTGGGAGGCTAGCCTCCTGAGCTACAGGAGCAGGAGAAGACGAACTGACGACCAACGTAGCCTTGCTGGGAAGTGCGCCGTTCGTATCCTCGGAGACCGACGCAGAGGCTAGCGTTACCTTCGAGGCGGTTGGGGCGCCCCCGTCCTTTGTGCCAGGGGAGTCGATGGCCTCAGGATTAGTCAGAGGCTCGACCCAGTCGAGACGGAGGATCTGGATTGCGCTCCCGAAGATCATGGTCAGCGCGTCACTGGAATGCGTCAGGAACAGACTGGTCTCGTCGAAGGTAATTGGCAACGTGGGCGTGACGACCAGGGCGAGTCGGAAAGGTGCTGGCGTTCCGGTAACAGGACCAGTGATCGGTGTTTGCTCTTCAGCTGCGGAGGGGGTAGCTGCCAAGACCGGCGCTGCCACCTCCATGTGCGTAAAATCTGCGATATCCTGCAGATTCATGAGCAAGGAGTGTTCGCCGGCCGCACCCCAGGCGAGACTCGAGGACTGGATAGTGTCTTGCCGTTGGGCAGAAAACCGTAAGATGCCGCCAGCATCAGGCGCATGCATCAATGCGGGCGTTAACACTGTCGCAAGTAGGGTGCCTGAGTCTGCGTTGTCGGGGCTATCCCCGGAGAGCCTGGGCTCACTCGTCATTGCCAGGGTGAGGAGAGTCCCGTGCTGACCCAGTTCAAGGTTCGCGAGTTCAACAGGTGCGATACTGACGGTCATGGCTTTGACAGCGGCCGCGCTGTCCACATCTGCCACAAGATCAAGCGCGGCCTGGATGAAATCCTCAACCGTCACATCCAAAACAGACTCGGCCTTCGTGGCATGCAGCGCTGCGGCGACAGCGGCAAAGGAAGCTGCAGCTGTGGCGAGGACGGCGGAGGGCGGCTGGACTGCAACACCCGTCGGGCGCGCCTCATCGGTTTGGCTGATGCTGCCTTCCTCACGTCGCGCGCTGGCCTGTAGCAGATCAGCCTGGCTCGTCTCCGTGTGAACCCACGCCGCTGCGATAAAGGCAGCGATGAGGGTGGTCGGGTGAAGCCGAAGGATCTCGGAACCCGCGGCAGCACTGCGGCGGGTCAGCATGGCGAGCTCGCCAGTTCGCACCGCAGTGTCAAGCACGGCGCGCAAGCTCTCGCCGCGCTGGGCGACCGGCCCGGCAGCGCTCACAACCACAAATGATCCATCGAGGCGGGCCATATGCAGAAGTACGTCGCCCGTATCCTCACGCAGGACGATGGCCCAGGGCTCACCCTCATCCGTCAGGCCGCTGTCAATGGAAACAGGAAGCCCGCTTCGGGCTAGAAGACCCACGACCCGATAGCACTCGGCCAGCTCGTCGTGGCGCCACCCGACAGCATCCACCTTCTTCGGGAAAGGGATCACACTGGATAACATGGTATCTTCCCAAAATCTATCAGGGCCGCAAGGCTAAAACATTGCTAGGGAACATCAACAACTTGACGGGCTTATCTAGGTTGTCCTCAGCCACAGGCTCACCGTCCTCACCAAAAAGTATTTGGTAGGTAATGGGCTCGTAGAAATGGAGCATCTTCCTGACGAAGATCTTTGGTTCCATTTGTAGGGCTTCAGCCCATTTCTGATATCGATCAGCCGGAATGCGTCCGCGGCCGGCCTCGATTTGAGAGACAAAAGTATAGTACTCAATACCTACGTGCTCTGCCAACTGGCGCTGGCTAAAACCGCGTGTCTCGCGAAGGTGACGAAGCCAAGCGCCGGCCTCACGGCGACGCGCTGCCATTTCCGCCTCTTCATCTGCCGACCGGCTCACACGCATGATCCGTTGACCTCTACCGGAGATTTAGCTTAGTCATTTGCCCGATAAGATGCAATCTCGGATAATTCCAGTGCTAAATGTTTGCAACAGCAGAGTCGGGAACATCCCGGCTGCCAAGCCCTGGCACTCGGATCCTGAGGGTTAGCATGAAGGAATGGATGTTCGTATGAGCGCGGCTCTGAGAACTTTGCCCGTCCTCAGTGGCTCGGCAACTGGTACATTCGCGACTTCGACGCCACCGATATCTGTACCATTCGCGCCATCCCTTCCGGCTGCGCCCATGGGTGCACGCGGCCCCATCATCGCTGGCCTGCTGACGCTTATCGTACTGATTGGTGGGTTCGTAGGTTGGGCGTCGTTCACCCCTCTCAACAGCTCCGTAATGGGGCAGGCTGTCCTCGTGGTAGAATCAAGTCGCCGAGATGTCGCGCATCTTGAAGGCGGCATAGTCCGACAAATTCACGTGCGTGACGGCACGGAGGTCAAGGAGGGCGACCCTCTCCTCACCCTTGATCCGGTCCGAGCGACGGCAGCTCTGCAAATCGTCCGCGGGCAGATCGACGCGAACCTGATTCTGCTGGCTCGTCTGAGGGCTGAGGTATCTGAAAGCTCCACCATTGAGGTCGACGAAGACATATTGGAGCGCGCACGGTCCAATCGCGACCTAGCCGACCTCGTTCGCGGACAGACAGAGATCTTCAACGCACGGCGTGCGTCCATGAATGGACAGGTCGCAGTGTTGCGGCAGCGGATCCAGCAGATCAATTCGCAGATCGCGGGCTTTACCGCGCAGGAGCAAGCGCGGCTCCGGCAGATGGGCTTCCTCCAGGATGAGCTGGATGGCGTAAACGTGCTCTTACGCCAGGGTTTTGCGCCCCGAACCCGCGCAATGGCACTGTCACGCGACCTTGCGCGGTTGCAGGGCGAGCAGGGTGAGTACCTCTCCACGGTGGCACGCTCCCACCAACAGATTGGTGAGGCTGACCTTCAGATCCTGCAGGTGGAACGCTCCTTCAAAGAGGAGGTGGCGAAGCTCCTACAAGATACGCAGAACACCCGCAGGGAGCAGCAGGAACGCCTGATTGCTAATCAGGACATCATTCGTCATCTCGAGATCCGCGCGCCAACGGCGGGGATCGTCGTTGGATCGACGGTGTTTACCCCCGGGGGAGTGGTCGCACCTGGCCGTACCCTGATGCAGATTGTCCCTAGCCTGGACAGTCTCGTCATCGAGGCTCAGATCGCAGTGCAGGACATTGAGGTCGTGTATGATGGACAGGTGGCGCAGATCCGTTTCCCCGCGCTGCCGCAACGTACACTCCCCGTTTTGACGGGCCACGTCATCCACGTCTCGGCTGACCGTCTGACCGATGAACGCACCGGCCAGAGCTACTTCAAGGTGCGCCTGAAGCCCGATGCAGAAAGCCTCGAGAAGATCGTGGAGCGCCGTCTGGTCGCGGGCATGCCGGCCGAAGTCAGCATTGCCACGGGGCAGCGCACGGCAGGACGCTATTTGCTAGATCCGTTTATCGACGCAATGCACCGTTCGATGCGCGAGCGGTAACGCCAATAATGCCCGCTGTTATCGCTTATCATCATGCGGGACCCATTCGTGGGCGCGCGTCCATCCCCCTGCGAGGCTGCCTGTGAACACTTCCGCCCCTCGCCGTCCCACGCGCGGCGAATCCCCTGGCGCAAGCCTGCTCCGTGACACGTTCAGGCGCTGCCGCCCTGCGCTGTTGTTCGCCATTTTATTCTCCTCGGTGATCAACCTGCTTATGCTCGTGCCACCGCTTTATATGATGCAGGTTTACGATCGCGTCCTAAGTAGCCGCTCCGAGGCGACGCTCGTTGCCCTTACGGTCCTGACACTGGGCGCTTTCGCGGCCATGGGCTTGCTTGAGGTCATTCGATCCAGAATCCTCGTTCGCGTCAGTGCACGGCTCGACACCTTACTGAGCCCGCTGATCTTTGATGCCGTGTTCCGCAATCACGTCCGAACAGTGGGGGGCGCGCGCACCCAGCCACTCAACGACGTTGCAACAGTGCGCCAGTTCGTCGCGGGGCAAGGCTTGTTCGCGTTTTTTGATATTCCCTGGGCTCCGATCTTCCTCCTGCTATTGTTCCTTTTGCATCCTCTCCTGGGATTGCTGTCACTGGGCGGTGGCGTGATCCTCGTGATCTTGGCATTTGCCACTGAGCGGGCCACCCGCACCCGCCTTGCGGATGCCACACGCAACAGCGTGGCAGCCACCAACTTTGCCGAAACCAGCCTTCGCAATGGCGACGCCATGACGGCGATGGGCATGCTGGAGGCCATCAAAACCCGCTGGATGAGGCGCCATAATGAGTCACTCTGCCTGCAATCGGGTGCGAGCGACTGGGCCGGAATTCTGATCAATGCGACCAAGGTTGTTCGCATCGCCCTGCAGTCGTTGATGCTTGGTGCAGGCGCCTTGCTCGCAATCGAGGGCAAGATATCGCCAGGCCTCATGATTGCGGCCTCGATCATTGGTGCGAAGTCTCTCGCCCCCGTCGAGGCCCTGATTGGAAACTGGAACCAGGTCGTCGCGGCTCAGCTGGCTTGGCGGCGGCTTCGGGCCTTGCTGGATATGGTAGCGGTTGAGCCCGATCGCATGGCGCTTCCGACGCCCAAGGGTCAGCTCAGTGTGAGCGCAATCGTTGTTGCCCCCCCAGGCGCGGCGGCCGCCGTGCTCAAGGGTGTCAGCTTTGACCTCCAGCCAGGCGAGGCGCTCGGTATCCTGGGTCCCAGCGGCTCGGGAAAGAGCACGCTGGCGCGCGTAATCACCGGCGTCTGGCCCGCGGCCTCGGGGACTGTGCGGATCGATGGAGCGGAGCTCTCGCAGTGGTCGCGCGACGCGCTTGGCCCTCACATGGGCTATCTTCCCCAGGACGTCGATCTCTTTGACGGTACAGTGGCCGAGAACATCGCACGCTTGGGTCCTGTCGATCCCGAGGCAGTCGTGGAGGCGGCGCAGCGGGCAGGGATCCACGATCTTATCCTTTCCCTTCCCCAGGGCTATGACACGCCCATCGGCGAAAGCGGCAATCGGCTCAGCGGTGGCCAGCGCCAGCGGGTCGGGATCGCGCGTGCCCTCTATGGCACTCCCGCGCTCTGCATCTTCGATGAGCCCAACTCCAATCTGGACGAGGCGGGCGAGGGCCACCTCATACAGGCGCTCCTCCACCTACGAGAGACGAAGCGCACAGCCATCATTATCGCGCACAAGCCTTCGATCCTGAATCACGTGGACAAGATCATGATCCTGCAGGCTGGCCAGGTGGCTTTCCTAGGTCCACGAGCGGAAGCTTTTGCCCGTTTCGCACGGCCCGTGGCCACCCCGGCTCAGCAGACGTTAGCCAGCTAAGCCAAGGGAACGGCGTTGCCTCAGTTCGTGGGCTTCACGGACTCCAGGTGGTCGGCGAAGCCGCGCAGAAGATGCACCGCCCCGTCCTGGCCAATTAGTTGCACCAGCATGTCACCGAAGGCCAGCATGGAGGCGTTGAGAAGGTTCGCGGGCGTGCTGTCGATCTGGCTGGCCTTGCTGGCCGCCTGCTGCAGAGCCGGAAGAAACACCTCTGTGCGCAGGCGGTTCGCCACCGCGTCGCTGCCATATTCGTTCATCGCCTTAATCCTCTTATTTTGACAGGTGGCGTGTAGACTAGGAGTACCGTTGGGGGAAACCGACCGGCCAGCATGGGAGGATGAGGCAGGGGGTGGGCCCCGCCCTCAGCCGGCCGTGCGCATCTCGTGCCCCTGGGAGGGCAGTAGTCCGCAAGAGGGGTTGCCTGCCAGCCACCAGTCAACCTGGGCACGCTGTTCGAGGAGCGTCGCCCGGAGCAGACCCAGGCGCATCTCTTGGAGCTGGTGGGGCGCGAAGGAGCGAGCCCAGGCTGTGCCACCCCGGCTCAGCTGCACGGGGAACTCGCAGTGGTGCGTCTCACCCACCCGGTCCGCCCGCCAATCGGCGAGCCCGAGCCAAGCGAGCTCCAGGATAATCAGCTGGAACCAGGCCGGGGTGAAGCGCCAGTTGTGCGCGTCCGTGTATGGGGCCTCCTCGCCTGGCGGCGTCAGCTGGGTGCGAGTGGTGGCAAGGTCGTGCTCGAGCTTCAGGACACCCATGGGCTCCTGCGACCAGGCTACCCGCCCGTCGGTCGATACGGAGTAGGCCAGCTGGTCGAAGATGGTGCCTGGCGTGTGTCGCGAACGACAGGCCAAGTGCGCGTTCAGGACATCACCCGTGGTGGAGGGCGGGCGGAAGTAGTCGAAGCAGAAGCGCTTGTCTGGCGCCACGAGGAGGAAGCGCCCGCTCGGGCGAAGGATTTCCTGGGCGGAGACGAGAAAGCTGACGAGGTCAGGGGTGTGCTCCACGACGTGGCTGGCCACCATTATATCGAAGGTTCCCCGCTCGCAGGGGGGAAGGGCTTCGCTCATAGGTCCGCGCCGCCAGACGAAGTCCACCTCCTCAATCCGGGTGTGATCCGCACCGGGATCGTTGCTGTACTTGGCGATAAGCTCGTCACGGGTCGCGTGATCGAGGACGCTCACCGGGCGCCCCGAGCTCTTGGAGAACGTGGGATTGTAGCTCGGCCCGACTTCCAGGATTCGATGCCCTTCTGGGACGTGCCCGAAGAACTGGAGGGCGAGAGGCGTCATGGAGTGGCCTCCGGAGGAAGGCGCCAGGACGGGACGCGTCGGCCCGGTCTGGGCAGTTGGTGGGTATGGTCGATCCGCGAGAAATTCGGGTTGAAAAAGGGATCGCTGTCGAGAAGAATCCCCCAGGCCTTGCGCATGTGGTAGTTCTCGCTGTCGGAGAGGGCTACGTTCTCCGGGCTGTGGTCCTTACCGCGGGACGCGGATTCGTGATGCAGCAGCTCTGCAAAGGGCGTCCACACGTGCCGCAGGCCGCGCTGGCCAATCCGCAGGCAGAGGTCCACGTCGTTGAAAGCGATAGGGAGCTTCGCCTCGTCGAAGCCGCCCACCTCCAGGAACACCGCCCGGCGCACAACGAGGCACGCGGCCGTGTTAGCGCTCACCGTGCGCTGAAGGGCGGAATGGCCAAAATAGCCGACGCTTTCTTTGGGCTCGTTGTGGCCGAAGTGGCCGGCGATGCCGGGCCCGCCGTCAAAGGAGCCCACGCCCAGCACGACGCCCGCATGCTGAATGCGCCCGTTGGGGTAGAGCAGCTTGGCACCTACGGTGCCGACACCAGGCCGCAGGGCCTGCGAAACCATCTCCCGGAGCCAGCCCGCGTCCGTGACCTCAATGTCGTTGTTGAGCAAAAGGAGAAACTCGCCTGTTGTCTCCCGCGCCGCGCAGTTGTTGAGCGCGGCGTAGTTGAAGGGGCGGCCGTCGCGGAGCACCCGCACGCGCGGGTCGGCTTCCATCTCGTCGAGGAGCCTCAGCGCGTCGGGCTCGCTCGACCCGTTATCTACGATGATTACCTCCAGGTTACCGTACTCGGTTGAGTGTAGAAGGCCGCGCATGCACATCGCGAGAAGATGCGCCTTGTCCCTCGTCAGGACGATCGCGCTTACCTTTGGAAGCTCGTCCGGTAGCGGCCAGACCACGCGGTGGTAGCTTGAGATAAATGGGTTGGCGACCACCTGCGCGCCCTCGCCACCCGGCAGGGCACGGACATATTCCGAGACCGCCCGGCGGGAGGCGTCCACGCATCGGGCAAGCTGAGTGTCGGAGAACGACTCATCCCCGCGCAGGCGCCAGTGGTAGAGGACAGCGGGGACGTGCTTGACGCGCTCCGAACCGGCTACGCGGATGGCACGCAGCGCCAGGTCGTGGTCCTGGCTGCCCTCGTAGCCTTCCCGGAAGCCACCAATTTCGCGGAGCAGGGAGGTGCGGTAGACACCCAGGTGGCTCACGCTGTTCTGGCCTAGGAGGAGATCTGGATCCCAGCCTGGCTTGAAGTAGGGCGAGTGGCGGACGCCGTCCTGCAGACGGTCTTCGTCGGAGAACACCACGTCCGTGTCGGGGTGGCGATCGAGCGCGGCGACAATCTCGTAAAGAGCATGCTCGGCGAGGATATCGTCATGGTCAAGCAGGGCGACATACTCGCCCTGCGCCAGTTCCAATGCCGAGTTGGAAGCGGCTGATATGTGACCGTTGTGCGCGCGCCTTACCGACCGGATGCGCACGTCCTTGGCACAGGCGTCCTCGATGATGTCGCGCACGTGGACCTGGGTGGAGGCGTCATCGGCGATGCAAAGTTCCCAGACGGGGTAAAGCTGCGCGCACACAGAAGCGATAGCCTCGCGAAGAAGTTCCGCCGGTGTGTTGTATGCCGGCAGGAGCACCGAGATCATTGGCTGGCGCCGGAAACGTTGGATGTGGCCGCGAATCATCAAACGGTCTTTGACCGTCAGCCGGTCACACTCTTCCGCCCAGCGTGCGTAGAAGGAGTGGTCCATGGCGCTGCCCAGGGGCGGAAGGAGCGGCGTATCGGCAGGTGCAGCAGAAACCTGGAGCGGCGAGGGGGTTGCCGGAAGCAGGGCGAGCCGACGCTGGGCTTCCTTCCACTCGCGCCAGCGCGCGGGAAGCTGGAACGTCGCCGTCCAGCACGCGAGCCGGATGGTGCGACGTACGAGATGACGTGCACTGGGCGGCATAAGTCCGAGCGCAGTGCGAACCGGGCGCGTCAGGCGCCATGAGGTGGAGCCGAGGACATCACTGAGGTGCCGGCTGCTCCGGTGAAACGCACGCTCCACCTCCTCCAGACCGGCGACATGGTCGCGCAGCGCGCCTATCTCAGCCGCGGCGTCTGCTTGCACCCTTTGCATCTCTGCGATGACGCCCGACAGACGGCTGCGCTCACGGTCGAGCTCGCCTGCCCAAGCGCGCTCGTGCTCAAGAAGCGCTGCCGTATGCTGAAGCGTGTTTGAGGTGCCGGCGAGCTCGGCGCGCGCGGCCTCAGCAGTGGCGCGCGTCTCGGCAAGCGCCGCGAATGCCGTGGCGATCTCGCCGCGCAGGGCGTGGATGGTACTTTCTTCCGACTTTACTGTCATGCGCATGCGCATGAGGGCAGCGAAGTTGTCGAGTAGGCGCTCGGTGATGGGCTCGTCCGTGCGCTGGAGCAGATAGGCGTGCGGCGTTAGGAAGGAGGCGTCGAAGTCCGGCATAGGCGCAAGGCCGGCGGCGGCGAAACGATCGAGCCACCACCGGATGGGACGCACCGTGATGTGAGTCGGCTCATCGAGGTCGGTCGGCGACGAAGAGAAGAGCACGAGGGGTGCCGCGGCGGCCATCGCGGCGATCGCCGCTGTGGTGTCTTCCTCTGTCATGTGCTCCAGGACCTCGACACAGGTAACGAGGTCGAAGGGACCGCCAAGGGATTCTGTGATGGAGCCGGCAGACACAAAAGGTCGCATGTCGAGGCGCGCCTGGGAGACGGCAAAGCTCGAGATGTCGCGGCCCCAGGCCTGCACTCCGCGGTCCCAGAGAGCCTCTATGAGGAAACCATGGGCGCAGCCCGCGTCGAAGACGCGCTTGGGGCGCAGTAGGGCCACGATGCGGTCGGCCACGCCGGCGAAGAATGCACTCCATTCAGGGAACTGGCGGCTGTAGGGGATGGGGCCGCAGTGAGACGCGTAGTAGTTTGCACCGTAATCTGCATCTGGGCTGGCCGCCCGCTTTTCCTTTATATCACTCATCAACTCATCCCAACGGCCACAGAGCCTCATAATTCGGCACTTCTATAGGGGGGCGTCGACCTATTGCCAAACACAAGCTGGAGCGCCAAGGGTTTCTAGCCCGGATTATTCACGACACCCAGGACGGCTGGATTTCACCGGTGAGCCACTCGCCTGATGGTTGTACTCGCGCAGGTCGGCCGTCCGCCATATGTGAGGCTCGGTGCGAAGTGCGCTGTGCAATGTTTTCCAATCCACTCCCCCACAATGTACTGTGTGCAATCTGTCAACACGCTATGTTGACAGATTGCACAGTATACTTGTTTTTTTGTCTACTGATTTTTCTGTTTTTCCTTTTATTGCACAAAAATTGAATATATGAAATATAAAGGGAATTTTGGCACTGTGCAATGTACTGTGCAATAATTTATCGCACAGTACACGGCACATTGCGCAGTTCTAGAACGGAGGTTCCAGAAAATCATTGTCTCGGGATGAGTCGTGGAACTCCCTTACCGTGGCAATGGCCGTTTCGTCGGTATGCGCGCCGCCCCGGAACCAGATATAATGGTCCTTCCGGTTGCGCTTGATCCATAACCGTCGACGCTCAATTTGCTGATACCCCATATCCGTCAGGATGTGTGCCAGCGTTCGCCCCGCCGGCATCGAGCCCCCGTCCATCATCATCGCGCTGGCCAGCCAGGTCGCGTCTATCAGATCAGGCCCGACGACCTCGCAGGCGTGGCTCTCAATTGCCGCCTCTACCGTATCCCGGTCATCTGAGACATTCAGCGACCGCACTGAACGTACAAACCGTACACTTTTCTAGAAGGGGTGTACGGAAATGTGCGGTGGCACGTTTCGTATCAAGTGAGCCAAAGGTGCTATGGTACATTTCGCAACATTTTGTTCACATTATCTCTGCCCCCTGCCAATCATCATCCCAGAGGCATGGACCTCATTTGTCGCGGCCCAGCCACTGCCGAGCATGAAGATGAGCAAGTTCATACTTTTGATAATGTCCTTTATCATATGAAAACTGTGGTTGTGCGAGTGGGCGCTCAGAGCGAGCATACCACGTCCAGGCAACGATGGTTCTCTGATTGTGCACAAACGCGCAAAAGCGCATAATAGCTCGTATGATGGACAGCCCAGTTTTTCTCTCCGCGCGCGTCCCCAGTGCGGCACGCAACCGCCTCAAAGCGGTCGCCGCCACGCGCGGCCAATCGATGCAGGATCTTGTCGCCGAACTCGTCACGCGCTTCCTCGCCGAGCAGGACCGCCAGCCCCCCCATCTCGCCGAGATCATCGGTCGCCTCCGCCAGGATGAAGCAGCCCTGCGCACCCGCGGGATCGTCTCGCTCTCCGTGTTCGGATCCGTCGCCCGCGGCAAAGCCACGCCCGACAGCGACATCGACCTCGCCGTCACTTTCGAGCCGGAGGCCCAGATTTCCCTCACCGGCCTCGCCACGCTGCGCGCTGAACTCACCGATCTGCTCGCCGCCCCAGTCGACCTTGCCGAGTGGGACAAACTACGCGCCCCGATCCGCGCAGCGGCGGAGCACGAAGCGGTGCGGGTCTTCTGATGGGGCGCCGCCGACCCATAGACCGGCTGGAAGACATCCGCAGCGCGGCCGCAGACGTTCTCGCCTTCACCGAAGGACTCAACGCCATCACCTTCGTCGATCTGCCGAAGGTCGATCGACTTACCTGGCGCGCACTCAAGAACGCCCTGGCTGAAATCGGCGAGGCCGTGAAAGACTTGCCGCCCGACTTGGCCACACGTCACCCGAAGATCGACTGGCGCGGCTTCGCGGAACTGCGCGATATCGTCACTCATGCATATTTCGGCCTCGACATGACGCGCCTCTGGCCGACGGTCACAGAGGAAATTCCCACCCTACTTGCCACCGTCACGACGGAGCTCGCCCGCCACCTCACAGAGAAAGAGGAATCGGATCCATGACCTACGACGCACTGCGGCCCTCCTTCTCTGGTCTGGCTCTCTTCGCGGTTTCAGACCACCCGTATGTTCCCTCCGTCGTCGCTACCGCCGGCAAACGAGCCAGCTTGCGCTTTCTGGAATTCTTTGCTGCCAACATTCGCAACCCCAACACCAGGCGCGCCTACAGCCAGGCCATCAACGCCTTTTTGAGCTGGTGCGCTGAAGTGGGAATTCCGTCGATCACGGCCGTGCAGCCGCTTCATGTCGCAGCGTGGATCGAACTGCAGAGCCGCAATCACTCAGCGCCAACTGCAAAGCAACGCCTCGCAGCACTGCGTCATTTGTTCGATTGGCTGGTGGTCGGCCAGGTGGTGCCTGCCAATCCCGCCGCTTCCGTGCGTGGTCCCGCCTACTCCGCGCGGAAGGGAAAGACCCCTGTCCTTGAGGCGGCCGAGGCGCGGGCTCTGCTCGATAGCATCGATGTGACGACACCAGGCGGGGTGCGAGACCGGGCACTCATCGCGCTCATGGTCTACAGCTTGGCTCGCGTCAGTGCTGCGGTCGGAATGAAAGTTGGGGATATCTATACGGAGCGCCGGCGCCTTTGGGTCCGGCTCCATGAGAAAGGCGGCAAGGTCCATGAGATGCCCTGCCACCACAACCTCGAGGACTACCTGCACGCCTATATCGACGGCTGCGGGCTGGCTTCTGACCCAAAGGGGCCGCTCTTTCGCACGATCGCGCGTGGCTCGGGGACAGGTGGGGGGAGCGGCCGCCTGACGCGAACAGCCATGGTGCAGGCCGACGCCTATGCGATGGTCCGTCGACGCGCCACCGCGGCAGGTATCGACACGAAGATCGGAAATCATACGTTCCGCGCCACGGGGATCACAGCTTACTTGAAGGCCGGGGGAGCTCTTGAAAACGCAGCCGCCATGGCAAACCACTCAAGCATCCGCACAACGCAGCTTTATGATCGTCGCCGCGATAATGTTACCCTTGATGAGGTCGAGAGAATTAGAATCTAGATAAAATTTTATTATGATTTGCAGTGCATTCATAAAAACTAGAGAAATTATGCCAAATACAAAAAACCAAAACGGTTGCGCCACACCATATATTATTCCAAGGTATTGTATATTCGGCATAATGTTCTGGTCCCGGATTTATCGTCTTGGGCTCGCCACCCGAGCGCATAGGCTCTCTCGGGGATAATCCATTCTGGATCAAGCTCAAATCTGCTTTTGCTCATACTGCTATCGTGGCGCGAAGGGGTTGCCAAATCAACAATTTCGCATCGGCGCCGCTAGGACGCCTCTCGTCGTCCGCTCTTCCGCGATGTTGCAGATCAAGGCTCTAGTAGGCTAAAATCAAACTGTAGCCCTTCATTGTCGGACAGTTTGAAAGATCTACCAAAGGCGGTCTGCTGCCGGGCATTAACCTGAGAAATCTGCCCCTGAAGTGTGGCGAGTGTCTCAAAAACGGCAATCTGGCCCATGGACAGCATCTGGGAGTAGGCAATCGCAAGAGCTCCCGCCGAGCGTAAAGCAAGAAAACTCGCATCATCAAGTGCATTGAGCCGCACCTCGTCGATGCGTAGCAAACCCGTCACAGTTTTAGGACCTTCTGGAGATTCCACCTGAAGTGGCCACGCGGTGAACACACCCGCTGCGCCAAGGGCTGCAACCGCGCGGCTGGTTGCCCCTCGGTTAGCCTCTACCTTACCCAGGAAATCGAGCACCGCTTTCAGGGCCGGCGCCAGAGCGCCCTCCTCATCAAAGAACGGCTCTGCGCCCTGCGTTCCGGCTTCGACAACAAGGCCGCTATTCTCATCGACGCACAGGATAGGTGCCTGGGTGCCGCCATTCGGCTGCAAAAGCGCAAATGGGTAACCACGCATGGAAGCGGGGATATATGCACCTAGCCAGCGCCCATCAGGCGCCACGAACTGGTTCTTTCCCGGCTCTAGGGACGTGACAGCGACGAGATGCAGCGCCCCACTCTCCTCAACGAAAGCGAGCGGCATCGCTAACACGGCCTTTGCCAGCTCAGCGGCGACGAGCGGGATCAACACCCTGTCGGCGGCAAAACGATAAGAGGTGTGGCGTAGCCACGCCTTGCCTGCGTGACTGGTTCGACGGACAGAAGTAAAAGACGGCATGAGATCTCCAAAGAAGGCGACGAGGAGGATGGTTTGAGGTTGCCCCGTTTCAGTGGACGGTTTTCGGGCTTGCGGGCTACGTCTCGATCAAGGCCACCTCCCGTCCTGCTTCGTAGGTCATGGGGGATCGATAGCCCAGTTCTGAATGCAGCCGCACTGGGTTATACCAGCCCTCGATGTAACTGAAGCACGCCATCCGGGCCTCGGCCCGCGACACGAACCTCCGTCAGCTGAGCAGCTCCGTCTCCAAGGTCGACAAGAAGCCTTCGGCCATGGCGTTGTCGTAGGCATCG
>SXGR01162351.1_pt1 | contig 17197 bp, 21 predicted proteins | sample 3174711 | NCBI WGS metagenome assembly SXGR01 (sample SAMN11356860, study PRJNA531348) | freshwater metagenome | isolation source: freshwater sample F1-60 | place: China: Fuxian Lake, Yuxi | collected 2017-12-25
AAGGCAAGGCGTGATATTCGTGTTTTGGAAGAGTGGCGTTTGCGTGATGAAGAGGCTCCTTAAAATCCTCTTTGCGGGTTGGGAAGCGGATTCAGTTTCTGAAAGAGGCTGTACATGGAGATAGATGAAGCGCGAGAAATCATTGCTAAAAAGTTTTACGGCTATCGGGAGGACTGGACAGGAGTAGACTGCAATGGGGAAAACAACAGTCTTATTTTAGTACCTCCTGGTCAGTTTAATGATGGTTATACCTATCCTCCGAAGGGGGCTGTTTCACGATTCTATCACGTTCCGAACTGGCATAAAGATAGCCGAGATTTTGAGTCATTGATGCGTGAACTGTTACGCGCCAGATGGACATTTGCTTTTTGTCGTGATGAAGTGATTGTGGAGAAGGCTGGTATTGAGCAGGGTTGTGTATGGGATTGGAGTTTCCCTTGCGATTTCAAGGGTCAGTTAGTCATTGCGATTGCTATGCTCATTGAGGAAGAAGAGCGCGTCATTAAAGAGGAGATGGTAGCAGAATGAGATGGGAAATAGATGATTTTTTCAACCCCAAAATAGTCAACGAATCAGGTGAACCTGTCTGTAAACTGTACAGGCAATTTTATGAGGAGCGAGGGCGCGGCAAAGAGGTTGATGCTCTTGCTACTCTGATTGCGTCCGCTCCTGAAATGCTTCATGCTCTGGAAACAGTGCAAAAAGTATTTCAAGGCAAGGTGCTGAACGGCGATCTTTGGGACGCAATGTCTTTGGTTTCGAGTGTGGTCAAACAAGCGAAAGGAGAGTAGAGATGCCTATTTTGGAAGATGAGGACGGGATACCCGTCGCGTGTTTTGGCTTTGGGGATATAGCGATGCTAGAGGGTAAAGCGAGTGATAATCTGCCTTGTAACGGCATGATCCTGCTAGGCTCCCCTGATCTGCATGAGGTGGGTGAAGTTGTTACTCCATGCCCCTACAATGGGAAAACGACTGACGAACTTCTCGCAGAAGGGTTTAAGATGGTTCGATTGGTGTTCTGGAACCCTCTCTCTCTGCAAGCACTGATTGATAGCCTGAACGAACTCAAAGAGTCGATGAACGCGCAATCTGAGGATTTTTGGCAGTTTGAGCGAGAAGTGAGGCTACGGTCATTAGAGAGCAAATTTTAGATAATGGAAGACACATCTAGTTTCTTAGAGTGTGTGCAGTGTTGGAAAAGATGCCCCTCACACATCATGCGCGGGCGTGGTTCAGTATGGTACTGCCCTAACTGTCTACCAAAGCGTATAGACCCCGCGTGTTGCTGTTGTTTGAAGCAGGCAGAGTGGCGCACTGTGGGAGAGGGTAGGCGTCCCTACTGCGATGCTTGTTGGGAGAGCCATTGCAATTTTGTTAAGGAGGCAAGGTAAATGAAAGCAATCATCACAGATAATGAGGCGTTGCAGGCGTTAAAGCCTCAGCAGATCGAGAATTACCTGCTAAAGAAGGGGTATCCTTGCACAGAAACAAGTATTGAGGCGACATATTGGGGAATAGGAGATTGGGAACTTGGTTTGCCATCTCGAATTAATTACGCAGATTACTCTTTCCGTGTTTGTGATATGCTCACAACTTTGGCAAATGCAGAAAACAGATCACAGTTGGAAATATATGCCGAGATAGCAAATGAGGAGAGGCAGTAAATGGGAATTAAGACAGCGTACATACTGCTCACTGAGTGGAAGCGTGAGCAAAACTAGGTTAGAAAGGCACGACAATGACACGAGATGAGAGAGAACTGGCGGAGGTGGAGGGCTACCTCAAGGCGCGTGGAGTGACGCGGAAGGGGTTGTGTGCTTCTCTGGGGTATCACGAGAGCCTTCTGATGTGCTGAAATCTTTAAGGAGTGTAGGCGGTGATGATAGAGGATTTGGGATGAGGAGTACGAGAGGCTAGATGTCTGAAAACGAAGTCTCTTTTCGGTGTCCGAACTGTGGGAGATGGTTGGGAGCGATAGTTGCCCCCTGCCCCCCTTGTGTGCGCCTCTACTGCGCTAGATGCCGCCAGGAGATTCGATTTTTTCCGTCAGAGTTGACAATTTTGGTTTTTGCTAGTAATATGAACTCAACAACCGCAAATTCGGAGAAAGACCGCTCTTAATTTGCCTCATAATACCGTTCCCATGGGACTGTTATGCCCCGCATGGAACCCAATAAGCGCACCACGCGCTCGTTGAGTCCTGTGCGGGTTTTTTGCGTTTGTGGCTTAAATACTCCATGGAGGTCGATTCGTGCAAACTAGAGACTGGATACAACTCGCAGTATTGCTCGTCGCTTTGATGGCTCATGCGGTGGCTATCGTTTCACGTTTCACTCGTGTGGAGACGAAACTGGAAGACCATATCACAAGCGATGAGAAGGTTCATACTCGATTGGAAACAGGGCAGAAGGAGCAGGGGGAGCAGATACGTGCTTTGCAGATTGGGCAAGGGGCAAAACGATGATTGATTATCGCAAAATCACATTCAATAGTGCTATCGCTGGCGTGCTGGCAGGGCTGGCAAAGTACCAAATCTCAAAAGACGTAGCAGGGGCTGTAGAGGTAGGTCTTTATGCTCTAGTAGCGCACTCGACAGGTTTGTGGAACCCCACTCCTACACAGCGCAAGAAGCCGAAACTGACTGACAAGGTTGAATAGAGTGTATATCTCAAAATGTCACAAAATGTCACAAAATTAACGCCCGCGCAGACCAAAGCGGCAAAGTTGCTGGCAGAAGATAAGTATGGTGATGAAGATATTGCTCAAATGTGCGGGGTGAACCGTCGCACGCTGGCACGCTGGAAAGAAATTTCAGTTTTTGCAGAGCAAGTTGATAATGTGCGCGAAGCCCTGCGGCAAGCGATACTCAAAACAGGAATTGCTGATGTGGTGGTCAGGGTGCAGAGGCGACAAAGAGACTGGGAACTTTTGGAGCAGGTGCGGCAGGAGAGGTCGGGTTCAGAAGAATTTCGGGGAGTAGCGGGTGGTACTACTGGGCTTTTAGTGCGGCGTCTCAAGCAGATCGGGTCTGGACAGAACGCAGAGACTGTTGAAGAGTTTGTAATTGACCATGCACTCTTAGATCAGAGATTGCGGCTTGAAGAAGCGGTGCAAAAAGACTTGGGACAGATAGTTGACAGACTCGATCTGACAACGGGAGGTAAAACATTTGGCTTTAGCGTTGACGAAACCGAGCAGCATATCGCAGAGATTCTTAAACGACGCGGCTCTGAATTATCTCTTTCAACGCTACCCGGAAGAGTACGCGAATCGGGTCTTGGGGACAACGTGGTGGAGTAAGCAAGTTGAGGTTGCAGAGGCGTTGCTTCAGCACAAGCGTGTTTTTGTGAAAGCATCTCACTCTGTTGGTAAGACGCACTTAGCGGGGGGACTGGTAAATTGGTTTTTTGACTGTTTTGACCCGTCTATCTCGATTACCACAGCCCCCACTAAAGCGCAGGTGGATGACCTTCTTTGGAAAGAGGTGCGCGTGCAACGGCATGGGCGTGTTGGGCTTCTTCCGAAAGCGTCTCGCATGGAAACAGCCCCTGACCATTTCGCGCAAGGTATGACCGCGTTTTCCAGTGATGCGTTTCAGGGGCGGCATGAAGAGCGGGTACTGATTGTTTTTGATGAAGCGGTCGGTATTGACGCGCCGTTCTGGACAGCCAGTGAGGGCATGATGACCAATCCTCACTCTTGTTACTGGCTGGCAATCATGAACCCGACGGATACTGCATCGAGGGCATATCTGGAAGAGCAAGCGGGGAACTGGCATATAGTGACGATCTCTGCTTTGGATCATCCTAACGTCGCCGCAGAGTTAAGAGGAGAGCCTGCCCCTTTCCCTGCCGCAGTGCGACTGGCTTGGGTAGAGGCAAGAATTCGGGAGTGGTGTACACCGATCCCCTCTTCGGACAAAAAGGCGACAGATATTGAGTTTCCCCCACAGAGTGGGATTTGGTATCGTCCCGGTGGCTTGTTTGAGAGTCGCGTGTTGGGTAGGTGGCCGTCTCAAACTGATGTGAGTGTGTGGAGTGAGGCGATGTGGCAAGCGTCTCTAGTACCGCAAAACGTAATATTAGACGCCCCTCTTGAGATCGGTTGCGATGTTGCTCGCTTTGGAGATGATTACACCTCGTTTCACGCGCGGCGGGGGAACTGCTCGTTATGGCATGAGACCCATAACGGTTGGAGTACTGTGCAGACGGCAGGGCAACTCAAGCAATTGATAAAGCAGTTTGCGCGAAAACCTAATCCTGTGCTTGCAAACGATGTGGGGGAAGACCCTCGCAAAGTGCTTGTGAAGATTGATGATGACGGCGTAGGGGGAGGAGTGACAGATCAGAAAGAGGGCTATAACTTCTCTGGTTTGTCGGGAGCCAACAGAGCAGTAATGCCTAATGATTACCCTAACCGTCGCTCGGAGATGTGGTTTAGTACCGCGAAGCGTGCAGAAGAGGGCTTGCTTGATATTTCGCGTCTGGATGCAGAGATGCAACGTTTGATCCGTCAGCAAGTGATGGCTCCGAAATGGAATATAGACGCACAGGGGAGGCGTGTTGTGGAACCTAAAGACATAACAAAAAAACGCATAGGACGCTCTCCTGATGATGCTGACGCTTTTAATTTAGCGTATGCAACACCACGAATCTTTACGAGCAGGGGGGCCTAATGGCAAAGAACCGCTTTCAAAACTGGATAGAGGCGTTGAAATCGCGGTTTAACCTGTCTGCTTTTGGCACAGATACTCCGTTCGTGGGTGGCAGTGGGAGCCGTTCGTTTTTTCTACCTCACACAGATATTGATTGGGCGGCAGAGTTGGGGGATTTGTGGAACGTGCCGGGCGCGGCGGCGTGCTACGAATGGATACTCAAGAACTTTCTGCAAGCCCCTCTCTGTGTGCAACAACGCAAGGGCGATGAGTGGGTAGATGTGCAGAACCACCCGCTATCGTTTCTGATGAGTGAGCCAAACTCGGAATTTGACGGGAACACGCTTTGGGCAGGGGTGCTTCTCTCTTTCTATTTCTCAGGAGATGCCTATCTTGGGATTGACCGTAACCCGCTCACGCGGCAAATAGAGTTGTTTTATCTTCCGCATTTCATGGTCACTCCTAAGCGCAACAAGCAGACGAAGCAACTCTATTATGAGTACAAAAACGGGAACAACACCGTACACCTGCTTCCTGATCAGGTGGTGCGTTTTCGGAATGGTGTAGACCCACGCCAAACGCTGTACGGGTACTCTCCCCTCGTTGCGGCGGCGCGTGATGGATACGTAATGCAACAGGACACCACGTACCGAGCAAAGGCAGTTAAGAATCTCGGTTTGATTTCTGGACTCATTACGCCAGACGCAAGCAACCCCGACACGCTTATGGCGTTGCAGGGTACGTTCCGCCCTGAAGATGTGATCGCCAAAATCAGAGAGAAAACGACGGGGGACAAGGCGGGGGAGCCTATCGTGTGGGACCTGCCTCTCAAGTTTCAGCAGATAGGGCTTACTCCCCAAGACCTAATGATGGAGACCATGAGCGACAGATCGGAAAGCACTATTGCGGCTTGCTTTGGAGTGGCTCCGCAGGCGGTGGGTTTGCACGTGGGACGGCTTTCTAAGACATACGCAAACATGGCAGAGGCGCGTGAAGCAAGTTGGGAAGAGGGCATAATCCCGGTGCAGAAGATGCTGGCAGAGCAGTTGGGGCGGCAGTTGCTTCCTTTGGTCTCTAACAACGCTTTGAATGAGCGCGTCATTTTTGATATTTCCGAGATACGCCCTCTCCAGCCTGACCTTGACGCTATTTGGAAACGAGCGCGGGAAGCGTTTGAGGCAGGGGGGATTGATCGTTACACCTATCTCCTCAAAATTGGGGAGATACCACAAGAGACAGATCGGGGGGTCTACGCTACTGCCCCCAAAAATCAGACAGACCCGAAGGGGGTACAGCAGTAATGGAAAACCTGATCGCATTCGGCGGCAGTGCTAAGGCTTTGGGAAATGGGAAAGTAGGAGGCTACTTGGTTCAGTTTGGAGATGAGAAGCAGACTGACCTTGAGGGCGACTTCTTCACCGACAAAACCGACTTTGATTTGGAGAGAAGCACCAAGACCACCGTCTACTATAATCATGCTCTCGACCCCACCCTCAAGGGGCGCAGGTTGGGTATGGGAGAGATGAAAGTTGATGAGGTGGGGATTTGGGTTGAGGCGCAGTTAGACCTCCGGGATGATTGGGAGAAAGCGGTTTACGGCATGGTGAAAGCAGGTACTTTGGGTTGGAGTAGTGGAACCGCGCCCAACCTCGTTGAGAGGGCAAAAGTAGGAAAGTCTTTTCGTATCGATAGGTGGCCTCTAGGACTAGACGCTTCCCTAACTCCTACTCCTGCCGAGCCGCGTAATCAGGCTATGACTATCAAGGCATGGAAGGAAGTCTGCCCCATTACTGACATTAAGAGCCTGACCAACCCTTTTGATGCAATAGACAGCAGGCTCACCTCTGCCGCACTGGATACCCTCACGCAAACTATGTGGGACGTGAAGTGGCAGTGTATGTACGAGAGTGATGAGCCGATTTCAGACAGGATCGCTCTTTGGGAGGCATCGTGCGACGCAATGAAGGCAAAGGGGGCTGAAATCCTCTCTCGTATGCCTGACACGCCTTCTGATGCACTCAAGGGGATTTTGAAGCATATTGAGTTCCGCCGCGCCCAACTAGGGAAGCGCGAACAACCAACCAATATTCGTGACATGGAAGACGCTTTGCGAGAGGTAGGGCTTTCTTCTAATGACGCGAAAACTCTTCTGGCTAAAGGCTGGAAGGGGCTTTCTCAGCGAGAGGTTGAGAGCAAAGAGGAACCACCTACGCAGGACGATGACCGCAGTTGGGAAGACCAACTTTACAACATTGAACTGCAACTCTTAGAGGAGTATGTATAGTGAACAAACTACAACAACTGCAAGAGTCTCTCCTCTCTAAACGAGGAGAGATGAAAACTCTCTTGGCAACCCTCAAGTCAGATGGGCAATATCGCAAGCCCACCGAAGAGGAAAACGCCAAACTTGCCGCACTAAATGCAGAGATCAGTGACCATCAGACAGAGTATGACGCGATTAAATCGCTCAGTGACATTGAGAACCTGACTGACAACGAAATCAAGGCTCTCTCTCAAACCCGCACCCTGCCACGCCCTGATGAGGATTCAACCGATTTCCGCAAGCGTCTTCTTCGCACTGAATCTTTGAAGTGTTTCAAAGGCTCAGACAAGATCAGCGCAGAAGAGCAGGCGTATCGGTTCGGTCAGCACATCTTGGCGGCTGTTTTTCAGCGTCCTGACGCGATCAAGTTTTGTAAGTCAAAGGGGCTTCCGTTCAACTACGTAAGCAACTCTTCTGACGAAATCAAAGCGATGGGTGAAGCGACCAACACCGCAGGGGGCGCACTGGTTCCAGATGAGTTCAGCAACAACATCATCGACCTTCGCGAACAGTACGGGCTGTTCCGTCAGCACGTTCGCATTGAGCCGATGAACTCTGAGACTCTTACCATACCGCGTCGCACTACAGGTATGACGGTCTACTATCCCGGTGAAGGTGTGCAACTCACGGCTTCAGACCTTGCGTTTGATTCGGTCATCCTCACTGCTAAAAAGTATGCGGCTTTGGGGATCTACTCTTCCGAACTCGGTGAAGACGCCATTATCAATTTTGGCGACCGCATTGCGGAAGAGGCGGCATACGCTTTTGCACTAGCGGAGGACGATAACGGGTTTAACGGCGACGGCACAAGTGCCTACTGTGGGACGGTAGGTATTCGCGAAAAACTGAAAGGGCTTTCAGGAACCATTGCCAATATCGCGGGGCTTGTCGTTGGAACTGGTAACGCATACAGCGAACTGGTACTCAACGATTTTCTCAATGTCGTTGGCACGTTGCCTGCATACGCCGACACCCCGAACGCCGCTTGGTTCTGTCACAAATACTTCTATTACTCGGTCATGCTCAAACTGGCTCTTGCAAGTGGCGGTGTGACGGAGGGAGAGGTCATTAAGGGACAGCGCGTTCCTATGTTCCTGGGCTACCCTGTGCGCTTTGCTCAGAAAATGCCCAAAGTAGAGGCAAACTCTCAGGTATGTAGCCTGCTTGGTGACTTGAATAAAGGCGTCGCGTTGGGAGATCGGCGCATGATCACGATTGCCATGAGCGATCAGTATAAATTTGATACTGATCAGTTGGCAGTCAAAGCCACGCAACGTATCGACATTAAGGTACACGATGTTGGCAATGCTAGCGCAACTGCCGCAAGTCGCGTACCGGGTCCCATTGTGGGCTTGATCACTGCGGCGTCTTAGTTGTTCTAAGGGGGAGGGGGCAACTCGTCCCCCTCTTTAGAGGAGTTAGAAGATGGTAAACCAACAAAATACCCGTATCGCAAAAATCCTTGCTCCGATCTCTGTGTCTGGTGGTGCAACTGCTACTTGTACCGAACTCGACACGGTGCTAAATGGCGTGAAAGCCGATTATGCAGAGATTTATGTCTTTACTGGTGCAGTAGGTGCGAACGGTGTGGCGACACTCAAAATCCAAGAGACGGATACTTCTGGTTCTGGACAGGCAGACGTTAGTGGAGGGGGCTTCACTGCTCTCGTAGATGCTGACGATGGTATCTTCCTGAAAGCGCAGATCGATCTCCGCAAGCGCAAGCGGTATCTAAACATGGTGATCATCAACGGAGCCACCAACGCCAGTGTGCTTTGTGCTTTCGCGATTCTTGGACGCTTGGGAGAGACACCCGACACCAACACGGAGCGCGGTGTTCAAGAACTGCTTTCGCTTTAGTCAAAGGGAGAGTAAAGGGGAGGGCTTCGGTTCTCCCCTACCTTAGAGGTTTTCACAAATGGCATATCCTACTGCTACAGAACTTAAAAATCTACTGCTTGGGGCGGGACTCATTACTGACCCCAACACCACGCCTGACAGTTATTTTGACTATTCAGGGGCGGTAGATGCGGCTGTAGCAGATTGGGAGAACAGGTGCGGGTACGTGCCATTCGTGAAAGACTCTTCGGACGTGACTCGGTACTTCGATCCCCCACAGGGGAGGCGTCTTTTGCTCGGTGCGGGGCTTATGACGCTCACTAGCGTGACCAGTAACGGAACTGCCTTGACAGAGAATACAGATTTCTGGCTTTTGCCTGCGAATGGTGCGGCAGAGAGCCTGCCTTACGATGAGATCGAGTTTGCGACTCGGCAGGCAGGACTGCCCCGTTCTATCGTGATAGTGGGGAAGTGGGGGCGCGTGACCTCTGTACCTGCTGATGTGAAAAGGGGCGTGCTGTGCAAGGCGGCCTCCTTAATCGCGAGTGAGATTGTTTTGGGGGCGTCTCAAGGGGGACTGGCGATGTGGAAAGAGGGGGACGTGGAGCAACGCTATGACCTCTCCAAAACTACTGCCTGCAAAGAGGGTTGGGATAAGGTCTATCGTGATTTGTTGATGAGTCGCTACGTGCGAAGGACTATTGCATGAGTACAGTTCAGACCAACACCACCATCACCGTGAAGCGTGAAAGCCGCACGTCTGACAACGCAGGGGGCAAGACCGTTTCTCTCTCCACTGTGCAGTCGGGTGTGAGTGCGAGTCGTAGGTTCTATACGAACAAGAGCCGACTCCAGTATGTGGAGGGGCAGGCAGGTATGCAGGAGGAGCGGGAGGTTGTTTTCCTTTTGAAACAGCCTGCGCCGGCGGTTCAGATAGATGATAGGGTGATAGACACGGGGGACAGTGACAAGGAGTATCGTGTTCTTCACGTGCGCTCCTATGCCCGAACAATGCAGATAGATGTGAGGATCATGCAGTGATCACACTAGATACCTCTGAGGTCGAGCGGAACTTGGCGGGTCTCTTCGCGCAGATGGAGGCGCGGGCAAAGAGGGCGTGCGATAGGTGGGCAAGGGAACTCATGGGGTACGCGAAGAGCCGCCACGCTTGGCAGAACCGCACAGGGGAGACGGAGCGCACTACCAGAACGCAGGTTATTGCTTTGAGAGATGAGTTGATGGTCTATGTGTTTGCGGAGACCTCGTACAGCAAGTTTCTCGAGTTGGCGCACGGTGGGGAGTGGAGTTGGCTTTTTCCTGCTGTGCAGGCGATGGAGAAGCGGTTCTATGAGATTTTGGTTGAGGAGTTTCGGGGGAGTGGGTTCATAGCGTTCGCGCATACTGAGGGGGCAAGGGTATGAGTACCGCTCTTTGCACAGCAATTTATAAGCGATTGGCGGGAGTTGAGACCCTTACAGGAGACGCGGCTACTGCACAGAGCGATCTTGCGGCTCTTTTGGCGACTGACCCGGACACCTCCAAGCCGTGCGTGTGGCAAGTCTCACTGAGCGATGTGAAGGCGGCAAACAAGACCCCTCTCTATCCTGCGCTAACGTTTCGGGCGTCGGGGGGAAACACAGATAACCGCTTTCAGCAACAGACGGGGGCGGTAGACGTTGTCTTGGTAGATTTTGAGATTTGGGATAACTCCCAAAGTGGAACGCGGATTTATGATATTGAAGACGCGGTTCAGCGGTTACTTGATATGAGAAGGGGGATTACCTCCGTTTTCTCTTTGACATCTGGGAAGTGCTGGCATTCTCAGACATTCACCCCATTACAGGTACTGTACGACCCCAACATTCACGCCAGAGCGGGGCTGGTACGTTACCAATTTCTGGAAGTGCGGTACTGATACCGCTACGAGGAGATAACTATGAGCGCGGTTATTAACCCGACCAATGTTGTTTTTGGGAAGGGGTATCTGTTCGGCACAATTCAGGGGGGCGTGTCGGACAGTGTTCCTTTTGGTGAGTTGCAGAGTTTTGAATTGAACATGAGTCACTCCCTTGAGGAGTTGATGGGACCTAGCCAACTCACGGCGATTGGCGTTGGCATCAAAGAGGTCAAGGTCACTGGTAAGGCTTCTCATGCCAAGATTCGCACCCGTCAATTGTTGATGGCAATGGGGGGAACTGCTGCGTATTCCTCTAGTACTACTTTGACACTTGGTGTAAATGATGAGCCTGTCAAGTTCAATCTCCACTTTAAGGTTCCGTCCGATGCGGGGGATATGGAGATCATCCTTTATGGGTGCGTGGCTCCTTCTATGGATATTAAAGTGGGGCTGAATCAGTTCGTACTGCCAGAACTGAACTTTAATGTTTATGGAGATGGAACCAACATTCTGAAAGTCATTCTTCCGGGCGATCAGACAACCTCTTAATCTCTCCAAAGGGGGCAGAATGAGCGAACTACGTCTAGTCGCACCTTTTCACAATGTCTCTGGTTATGCTAATTTGGGTCGCTTCCTTTTGGAGGCGGCTCAAGTTGCAGGGTACACAGTGGAGGCTGTTGAGATTGAGCGGCGTGAATTTGTGGCAGAGTTTTTCACTGATGGTACGTGGGGGGGCAAGCGGTTTGAGCCGATGTACCCGTTTCCCGATTTGTTGGAAGAGCAGGCAGAGAGTTTGCGGAGTGGCTTGGAGACAAAGGTTTCCGAGAAGGCTCCGCTTTTGATTATTGGAAACCCAACTGCATTGTATGGATATGACTACCCAGAAACCTCTCACCGCTTGGGTTTGACGATGGCAGAGGCTGATCCTCTTTATAGGGGCTGGCAAAGGGGGGCTGAGAATGTGGATACGCTCCTCGTTCCCTCTCGGTGGAATGAGCATATTTTCAAGGCGTGCAAGTTTCCTCACGTGCGCCGCCTTAGTTTGGGTTCAGATGAGCGCGTCTATACCCCACAACCTCACGTAAAGAATACGTCCCCTCTTTGGTATTGGTGCAAACCTGATCGACCTAAATACCTCTTTGTTTCTGTCTTCTCCGTGTGTGAGCGTAAGAACTGGCAGGAACTTTTTACTGCCTTTGCAGAAGAGTTTCGGGGGGAGGACGTGGGGCTTTTAGTGAAGACTGAAAAGTCTAAAGACGTTGAGAACCTTGCCTCTTGGTGTCGCACTATGGGGGCATGGGTACAGATCGTAGACGAAAAACTCTCAGACTCACAGATGGCAGAGTTTTACTCGTTTGGGGACTGCTACGTTTTGCCGAGTACGGAGGGGTTTGGGTTGCCTTTTGTTGAGGCGGCGATGTGCGGGGTACAGAGTGTGGGGTTGGCGGCAGGTGGGAGCCTTGAGCCATTGTGTGACTTGGGGGGCTTTATGGCTACTGCGTTTACGACACCTGTGCGTACCCAGCTGTACCACGTTTACAAGGGGGCAAGCCACTACGCTCCTTTTTCTCACTCTCTTCGTAAAGTGATGCGTGAGGCGTATGAGAAACACACAGGGGGCGACGTGTTTTGGACTCCGCAGGTTTTGCGGTCACGTGCTATAGAGAAGTTTGGTAGGGAGGCGATGGCGCGGCGGTTAAGGGGGATATTGAGTGAGGGCAAACCTTCCAAGCCTCAGAAGCGTGGTCATAACCTCCCCTCTTCTGAAAATGTCGCGGTGGTTATGACCACGCACAACCACTTGGAAGAGACCAAAGCGGCAGTGGAGGCGTTGAAGGTTCACTCTCCTCTTGCGAAAGTGATTTTGGTAGATGACGCCAGTACGGACGGTACGCAGGAGTGGGCAGAGGGAGAGGGATTGACTCTCCTGCGGGTCTCTGGCGGGAACGTGGCGGCGAACAGGCAAGAGGGGGTTCGCTACCTGAAAAGCATTAAGCATTTCGGGTACGTCGTCTTCATGGATAACGATGTACGAGTTGAAGGGGGCTGGTGGCAGGGGATTATGCGGGTCTTCAAAGAGAACGCGACCGTCGGAGTTGTGGCTCCTGCAAAGTACCTGCTCGATGGAACCCTGCAAAACATTGGAAATCGGCTGACCACATCGGGGGGCGCGGGAGAACTCTCTCTCCATCGTGACTGCGTGATCTGTGATTATGTGGAGAGTGCGTGCATGGTGGTGCGCCCGGAGGTTTGGCGTATGGTGAATTGGGACACGCAGTTCCCAATCTTTTACGAGGATACAGATTACTGCTACGCCGCTCGGAAGTTTGGTTGGGAAGTGGCGGCAACAGGGGGGGCTAGGGTATGGCACAACGCACATCAAACGAGTCGAAAGCGCGAAAGCGAAGCGCGGCAGAACCGCGTCAAATTCTTGAAGAAGTGGGGGCAGGAAGTATGAAAACGATTTACTTGGCAGGGTACAGAGACGGGAACCACTGGAATCCGATTGGGGCGTTCCATTCGAGAGAGGAGGCTCAAGAGGCTCTCCGCACAGTGCGGATCGGTGATGAGGTGGTAGCAGTGGCGGGGGATGTGGTTGAGTGTCTTTCTTACGCGAACCTGCAAGCGTACAAACTGGTAGTTGATCCTGTGGAAGAGAAAGAGGAGGAAGGTAACTAATGGGACGCACTATTGAACAAGAGGTAGTGGAAGGGGCAGGGTTTAAGACCCTAGAGCAACTGATGAAGGAGAACCCGGCGGCTTACGACTTCTCGGACATTCCCGATACTGCGCCCTCGCCTGCGTCTGCTTTGAAAGAAATCTCTCTGGAAACGATGCTAGGGAGGCAGATAAAAGTTGTCGAGAAGTTTGGGTATCGGCTTGAAGTGCGACAGCCAAAACTGAGCGAGTTGGTGCGGATTCAGCGGCTTTTTGAAGGTAAGAACGAAGATGCCACTCTTGCAGATAGCCTTGAGAGCATGATGGAGGCTCTTCCTGTCGTCTCTCGTATTTGTGTGCGAGAGGGGGACACATGGGGGGATTGGAAGGGGGCTACTGTGGAAGACTTGGACAACTTCCTTGATGCAGAAGACCTCTCTTCGCTCTTTGTCTTCGTGATGAACCGCAAGGGGGATGAGCAGGGGGGAAACCCTCCGATAAGCCCATAGATTGGGCAGAACTGTTTGACCGTCTCTCTGAGCGGTATGGCTGGACTCCTGCTGAGATCGGAGAGATGACTATGGGGCAAATTGAGGGGTACTTGGGGGCGATGCAGAAGCACCCTGTACCTTATGTCTGCATGGTAGAGCCTAAGAAGTAGAGAAAGGAGGTAGCACGATGAGCGATTTTAATGTAGGTGTGGTTAGGGCGGGTATGAGCCTTGATCTTGCCCAACTACGCAGGCAGATTGAACAGGCGACTTCGCAGATGAAAAAACTCACTGTGGAGGTGCAACGTGCTACCTCTATGACTCAGCAACAGATCACGTCGGCACAGGACAGGGAACTGCGGAAACAGATTGATCAGCAGGCACGGGCGGCGGCTCGGCAAAATGAGATCGTGAAGCGTGCAGTGCAGAGAGACGTGGCAGAGTTTGAGAAGGCATCTCAGGCAAGGGTACGCGCTTTTGAAAAGGAGATGCGCGAACAACAGAGACTCATGCAACAGCAACAGCAGGCACGGCAGAAAAATATTCAAAAATTCACGACAGGAGCGCAAAATTTTGGGAATACTGCTTTAGGGGTTGCGGCTCCTGTTGTTGGAGGTTTTGCGGCGGCGGCACGGGAAGCAGTCCAGTTTGAAAGTGCAATGCGGAATGTGGACTCCATCGCACACTTAACCGATCAGCAGTTTCAGTCTTTGAATAGAAATATGCTTTCTCTTGCGAAAGATGACTCCATTCGTCAGATGCCGACCGATTTGGCAAAGGGGCTTTATCAGGTCTATTCTGCGGGGCAGGAGGGCGCGAAAGCACTCAAGACGCTCGAATGGGGCGCGAAGGGGGCAAGCGCGGGTCTTACGGACACTGAGACCTCTACGCGGGTACTCTTGGCGGTTATGAACTCTGGTATTAAGGGGTTCCAAGACCAAAAAGAGGCGATGGATATTCTCTTCCAAGAGGTGAATCTCGGTGTGAACTCGTTTGGAGAGTTGGCGAACTCGCTTGGTAATGTGCTTCCCATTGCTTCCATGATGGGGGTCTCCTTGCAGGAGATTTCGGCGGGAATGGTGGTGATGACCCGTGCGGGTATCGGTGCGGAGGAGAGCGTCACCGCGTTAAACCAGTTGCTGACGCATATCGCAAAGCCCGGACAGGAAGCCGAGCGCATGATGACGCAGTTGGGTATTGCTTATGGGTCTGGCGCGTTGGAGGCGCAGGGTCTGGCAGGTTGGTTGGAACAGGTTATCCAGAAAACGAAGGGTAACAAAGATGAGATCATGCACCTTATCCCTGAAATTCGCGGTAGCAAGGCATTGATGAGCCTGCTTGCGGACGGGATTAAAGGGTACAACAATGCGCTTGCGGATATGAAGGGGGCATCTAAGGGGGCAGGACAGGCTCAAGAAGCGTTGAATCGGCAAAACAAATCAGTAAGCGCACAATGGGATTTGCTTAAAAAGAATATATCTCTTGTTGGGATTGAGATTGGTAACACGCTTTTGCCTTCAATGCAAAAAGGAATTAGTGCATTAAGAGCATGGTTGGAAAAATGGAATGCTTTACCTGATGCTACCAAGCAGGCACGTATAGGTTTTGCTGAAACTGTGACAAAAATAGTGGCTTTTACAGGAGCGATAAGTATCGCGTCGGGGGCAGTTGTAACCCTTATTGGAAACGTGAGCAATCTTGTAAAACTGCTTACAGGTGCAAGGGGGCTAGCCGCAGGGTTGGGCGGTCTCGGACTTGGTGCTATAGGTGGTGGCGCGTGGTTGATTGGTGATTCAGGACTAAAATGGGGTGCGGCAGTAGAAGAGCAATCAAAAGCAGAGGCAATGCTTGCAAATACTCCTGACACTTCACGGCTTGATAAAGCAAATAGCCTTTGGCGCACTTTAGCGGAAAATGAGCGTCAGCAGAAAAGTAAACTTTACGGCTACAAGGGGATGCTTAATGATAAAGAAATTTTGGGCATCAAACAAAAAATAAATCGTCTTATGTCGGCTCAAATGCGAAGCGTTCACGGCGGTACAAAAGCAGAAATGGACGCCATGCTTGCGGAACGGGAGTTTTTAGGGAATTACCTCAACTTACCAGAAGTGAATAAATTTGACTCTAATTTTAACAAGCCTGCGGCAGGAGGGGGAGCAGGCAAGACACTGCCCGGTCTCAATGCAGGGGGCTACAATCGTGATGATTTCAAGGCAAAGAAAAAAGGGAGAAATGGGCGCAGTGAAGCCGAGCGCGAGATGGAGTCTAACCTGAGAGAGTACACACAACAGACGGAGGAACTACTAAGACTTCGCCTAGGAGAGAGTTCTGCACGGATTTATCGGATTCATCAGGAGTATATGGAGGCTCTCAAGAACCCGTTCATGAAGAAGCGTGCGGGGTCTGTTATGGCAGGGCAACTTAAAGAGGTCTATGACGGTATTAATAAAGCGACGGCAGAAGCACAAAAAGAAAAACAGGCGCGATTCAATGATACGATAGGTAGTTTGTCGGAGGTAGAGATCGGACTGCCTACCGATCCCTCGTTGCTGTTGCAGGATAAGCGAGAACGCAATCTATCGTATATTTCTGCGATTATGGCAGGGGTGGGGCGCATTGAAGAGTCGGCGAACTCTGTACGTCAGTTTAATGAAGCACGCCAAGACGCAGATCGGCAGATGCAGGATTACATGGTGCGGCTTCGATACGACACGGGACTTGATAGCGTTTCTACGTATACCGCCTATCTCAAAAAGAAGATGGAAGATAGTCGCGTTATGGGTGAGCCTACCAAAAACACTTATGAGATATGGAAACAGATGGTAGATCTGCAAGGGGAAACAGGCAAAAACGGTATGAGGAGATTCTCGGAGGAGTTTGAGCAGTCCCGGCAGATGGCAGAAAACGCTATGCGAAACGTGAGCGCGGGAATGATGAACATTCTAGGGAACTCCTTCAGAAAGGCTTTCAAGGGTGACTTTGGAGAGATGTTTGGGAATATCCTCTTCAACCTGCTCTCTGATGTGATTTCAAACGCGATCACCTCTGCCTTCAAGAAGTCTACGAAGGGGGGCAAGGGGCTGGGTGTTGGTGGGGCTATCGGTGCTACGCTCGATATTTTCAGTATGTTTGGTTTTGGTTTTGATGATGCCGCCAACGACCGCACTGCACACGGTTGGGGTTGGGACTTCGCGAAGCATTTTGGGAACGGAGTCAAACAGTTCCAAAATCGGCAGGCAGACTTTGTTCCCACACGTGCGGCGGCAGGGGGGACCAACAACGTGAATGTGACTGTCAACCTTAGTGGGCAGAGCGGTGATATGGATTATGGGGA
>SXGR01049701.1_pt1 | contig 17196 bp, 4 predicted proteins | sample 3174711 | NCBI WGS metagenome assembly SXGR01 (sample SAMN11356860, study PRJNA531348) | freshwater metagenome | isolation source: freshwater sample F1-60 | place: China: Fuxian Lake, Yuxi | collected 2017-12-25
AAACTCTCTACTAAATACTAAAGTGCGAAATAATAAATTTCGTATTTCGCAAATTTCTTATTTAGTAGAAACCTAGCATCTTAAAAACCTTAAATTATGAAAATTTAATGACTGTTTCAAAAAAGTTAAAATAATAAACTGCTTTTTTTCTAAAAAAGAGATTAACACTAAAAGTAAAAAATTAAATAAAATTAAGGTTGGCAAAACAGGGGTTTTGGTTTGATTGGTAGCAAAAGGCGTTTGGTAATTGGGTTTAGAAAAACTAAAGCCTTGCTTTTCTACCATAATCTTTTGGTAGACAACTAAATCCCGAACTTCTAAAGAAGTTAGCGAATGACTTTGCTTAACTCCCACCAAAGAAAAACAATTCACGGGTTGATGCAAATTAATTTGGTTGTGGGCTTGGATAGCTTGGCCGACAGAAAAACTAAAATTACAACTTGAGGCTTGAGTATTTACTTTTTGACTATTGATTTTAATCCCTTGAGCATAACTAGGCACTGAAACCACAGAGATAGCAACACTACTCTGGATGGTATTGTTTGTAATATTGTTGATAGCCTGAGCACTATTAAAAACCATTAAATTTCCCAAAACAAAATTTAAACTAAAAATTATTAATAGTTTTTTAGCTCTTGAATCCATACAGTTATTATACACTAATTATTTTAGGACTTACGCATTTGACCATGAACGAGGCATTTTACGGGGATTTTTGGAGCCGTAGTTTTACTACGGCAAGAAAAACCACAGTAAAATAACGAGAGTTTGATCAAAAGCCACCTGTGGGACCCGAGCTTTGCCCGTCCAAAAGGTGGCGGGTCGTAAGTCCTAAATTTGTGATTTATCCACAAAAGGAGTATGCTTTTAATTGCTAATGGCGGATAAATTTTAAAATGAGGCTATCCAAAAAGAGAATTTTTGATTCCTGAACGAAGTCCGAAGGTCAAAAATTATCAAAATTTTTGTGGTTCGACAAGCTCACCAAACAAAATTTTTAATTTTAGGCGAGCTCAGTTTATTTCTCAATTTTATTTGCTTACTATCACCTAAAACCTAATACCCACAACCTAAACTCTATAACCTACTCCTATAATCTAACACCTATCACCTATTATCTATCACCTATTATCTATTATCTATTATGTCCCGACCCTTTAACCAACTCACCATAAATATTTTATATTTTTTGCAAAAAAATACTTGGACAACTTTTAACGCGCTCCATAGAACACTTGCCCCCACCCTCCCCTATAAAGAGTTTTACAATGTATTATTTCGGATGCTTAATGGAGAATTAATAGAAAAAAGATTTGAGGCCGGGAAAAACTTAGCCCAAATTGCCCCAGCTGGCACAGCTTTACTAAAAATTAAAGTGCCAAAAAAAGATGGTGTGTGGAAATTAGTCATTTTTGACGTACCGGAAAAACAAAAAAAGGTCAGAAACATTTTTAGAGCTAAGCTTAAACAACTGGGCTTTAAAAAATGGCAAAATTCTATTTGGGTTACACCGTATGAATTAGACAGCGAGATTGAAAAAGAATTTTTAGAACTTGGCAAAAAATTCTTTATCCGCCTTATAAAAACCCAAGATATAAACTTAGCAGAGGATTTAGAAACCATGTTTTAACAAATCAATAAGACATTATAAGACTTATTATACAAATTGGACGAATAAGTCGTATAGGACATATAAGTCAAATTAGGCTGATAGAACGAGAATATGACGGATAGGACGAATAGGTCATATAGGACTTATAAGTCTTATTGGTCGTATAGGTCAAATTGGTCTTATAAGACGAATAGGTCATATCCGCCAGCCGGCGGAGTCCTACTTCTCTTCATCTGTTATTTTAACCACTTGTCCATTTTCTAAACGCTTTAAACCAAAAGGCTTAATAAATTCCTCGAAGCTAGGTTCAGAATTTAACATTTCTGCTTTTTTAATTTGCGTTTGCCGATCTTTAAAATCGCCTTGTTCGGTAAAATCTTTGCCAAGTGCGCGAAGTTGTTGATCAAGTAAAAAACCAGCTTGATTAATTAAACACAGTAAACAGTTAGCAAAATATTCTTTATTGGTCATATAGGACACATAAGTCTTATAGGACCTATTCGTCATATATCCTAATTTTCTTATTTCCAAAGCCTTGGGATGATTTTTGTCCCAAATGAACAAATTATTTTGCCGTAAAAAAGCTTGCATATCTAGTTTTAATTCTTCCAGACTGGCTCTGGCTACGTCAGTTAAACGAATTTCGGTTTGTTTAGATGTTCCACTGGCTTGACTGGCTTCACCAATATTTTGCGAACCACTTCTGGCTGCACCTTCTAACTGATCACGCATTTTATGCGATGGAATAAAAAGTTTACAAAACTCCACAGTTAAATCATAAATTATCACTGTGGTCTGAAATGATTTTAGATTTTGGTAGCCACCGTGTTTGGCAATTAGGTCTGTCATAAAATATCGTTTTAAATTTTAAAATAGGACTTATGGGACGAATAGGACAAATAGGTCATATAGGACTTATAAGTCTTATTGGTCGTATATGTCATATATGTCCTATTGCCCTGTGGTCGTGCCAGCCACTTCACCACTATCTCCGGTTGGAACTTCTTCTGACGGTGGTGAGGATGCCGGAGGTGGCTCTTCTGCCGGAGGCTCATCTGAAGCAGGCGATTCTTCTACGGGTGGCTCTTCGGCTGGTGGATTGTCGCCTGCTGGGGGTGGTGATGATGTAGGAGGAGAGGAAGGTTGAGCAATAAAACTTATACCCGACTGGTGCTGGGTATCTTCTGGTTGGACTAAAGCTATCCAATCAAAACTAAAGTCTGTTTCCACTTGTTGGCTTAACTGAATAGTAAACCCAGTTTCACTCTTGTCCACGACGCCATAAAAGAAATTTGGCACAGCATTGGCACTTACTATTACTTTGGGCACAGTGGTGTAAGGATGTTCAAAAGTAATTCTTACTAAGTTATCCCCTTCTTTCACTACCGCAGTGCCAGCGGTATTTTTACTCACTATAATATTGCCAGTAAACTGCGCGTCGCCTTTGGCATTTATAGTAAATAAAGTGGATGAGGCATTGGAGACAGTAAGTACAGGACACAACCTCTCCCCAACCCTCCCCTCATTAAAAAAAAGAGAAAGAGCACAATCTGCATTTGCCAAAATACTCACAGCTCCGCTACTGGCCACTAAGAAGCGGTCTTGCCCGTTAGTTTGAAGCTGGAGAATATTGCCCGAGCCACGTTGATCTATGAGGAAAGAACTCCCCCCACCCCCTCTTTGGAAAAGAGGGAGGGTGCTGGTCGCATTAGCTAATTGACCGTCGTCTTCACCTAAGACAAAGGTGTTGTTTATGTTTCTAAAACCTAAACTCATAAACACTAAAATTTTTCCAGCCGTAGGCCCGCTTGTAAAATCTGTGCTAATCGGTTGTCCTGTATCTGGGTTAATCTGTGGATAGTTTTCCAACGCTTGCCCGATTACTTCGCCGGAATAAGTAGCTTTCATAGCATAGCCCGGGAAAGTTTTAGATAAAGTTAAGTAGTCGCCAATACCTACATTGCCATTTTCGTTCGTAACCTTAACTGGCACCCGACCATTTAGAGCCACAGGCACAGTAGTGGAGCTATTGAACGAAGTTCTGTAGCCGTTTAAAGTAAGCCCTGGCTTGGTGGAAACAACACCGAGAATAGGGGTTAGGTTGTAGGTTATGGGTTGTAGGTTGTTTGAATCTATGTTTAACTCTTGGCTATCTGTGTTAATCCGCGCTTTCCTTACAAACACCGGGCTACTGCCATCTGCCATAACCACATCCCCAGCTTCCAAGACTTCATTGGTGGGATATTTTTCTGCCAAATCCGCCCCACCCCCAGTAATAATTTCCCCCTCTATATATACATCGCCAATTACCGAAAGTTTGGAGTTAGGAGTGGTGGTGCCCAGCCCTACATTTCCTGCTAAAGCATTGACATATAATGATGAAGCAGTTGAGGAGCCAACATTCAAGTTGCCCCAAATATCCAATTTAGATGTAGGGCTAGGTGAACCAATGCCCACATTTCCCCCAAAAGTTTGCATACCCTGTGTGCGAAGGTTTAGTTCGTTAATAGCGCCTATGGCAGGAGCTATAAGTTGAGTATAGTCCAAGCCAAGGTAGCCATTGCTCGGATCTATTATAGAAACTGTGTTTGGAAATACGGCTTGAGCGTTTTGGGCAGTAAAGCCCAACTGGGTTCTAGAGTCGCCTATCATATTGAATGACAAAGGACTTAACATAGCAAGGTTAGTGAGGTTGTTAGTTAAGGAAACAAAATTTTCTTTCAATCTTTCGTCTGAGACATCTGTAATGGTGCCTGTGTATTCTATGTCCCCAGTAACATCTAAAGCCACGGAAGGGTTAGACATAGCAATGCCCACAGTGCCATCGCCTAAAATAGTCATTCTGGAAGATACATCGCTCCCTGAATCTGGTTTGGTATAAAAGACTAATTGACCGCCTTGAGAGCCGTATCCTCCACCTTGAATTGTGGCTTTACGAGCTGTTGTGCCGTTTACAAATAGGTTGATGTTAACTCCGGCAGCATCTCCGGAAATGCCAAGCGCTTCTTGTTCGTTGTTAGCTACCCGCATTGTGCCTGTGCTAGTGTAAGCTGTGCTGTCTGAACCTACATGGAGTTTGCTTAAAGGAGTAGTTGAGCCGATGCCCACATTCCCCGTAGCTGTAACCCTAAACACACTGGTGGAAGTTGAGGAAGCTAAATCTAAAATATGATTTGCACCAGCCGTGCCAACTACCGCAAGTTTAGCTATGGGTGTCGTCGTCCCAATACCGACATTTCCCCCCGTAGTGATTCGCATTTTCTCTGTTCCGCCAGCGTATAAAGCGGCATCATTAGAGGCTTGACCTCCAATAATCGCCCTGCCAGCATCCCAAGACAGCAAACCTTGAGCCGTGTTCGCTCCCCAAGTAAACTCACCATCGCCTCTAAATTTATAGTAAGTATTAATAACTAAAGAATATCCACTAGAGCTTACGCTATCACTAATTGCCAAAGTGCCTGCTGGGGAAGTGGTGCCTATGCCGACATTGCCATTATGACTAACTCTTAAAATAGAGGTAGATGTAGATGAGGCAATGTCTAAAAGTGCATTCGCACCCGCTGTGCCTTGTATGGCTAATTTAGCTATGGGAGCTGTCGTCCCAATGCCGACGTTGCCGGCTGTTGTTACTCTTACTTTTTCTGCCCCACCTGAAGCAAGTATTAAATTACTACTTGAATAAAAATTTGCTCCGTTTGAATCTATATCAATTGCAAAATTTCTAGTTCCATCCCCAATTGCAAATTCATTGCCATTATAAATTGTTCCGCCGATTTGCAAAGTATTTAAAGGTGTCGCCGTCCCAATCCCCACATTCCCCCCACTCGGTTGTAAGTTTAAAGCATAAGCCGTGGCACTGTCATTTCGCATACTCTGAAGCCAAGTCGCTCCTGTGCCACCATTACTCCCCATAAACAAACCAAACAGACCAGTGCTTCCCAAAATCGCTACACTCCCGCTCCCTGTGCCAAGTGTAGGCTCAGTAGCATTATCTGCCACCACTTGCAATTTATGACTTCTAAATAGAGTAGATGTGCCCATCATTATATTCCCGTTATAATCAATGGCCATAGCTTCATTGGTTATACCACTCACATAGCTGTTAGAGGTGCCAAAACTCAAAATACTTCCGCTACCTGTTGTTTTAGAAGCTATTTTAGCTTGCGGAGAAGCACTACCTGTGCCCAGAGTTAAACCAATGTAATGGTTAGATGTGCCTGTCCCTTGAATATGCACTTGGTTTACCGAGGTGCCAGTAAAAGAAGTGTAAGCTGTGGAGGTATCGGAAATATGTAGTCTGTTAGCAGGCGAAGTATTGCCAATACCAAAATTTCCAGCCCCCTCAATAGTTCCACGGTTAGTATTGTTAGTAAGAAACACAATCGGGCTATTGCCAATCTGCTGAATATACAAAGCCGTGGAAGAAGCAATTAAATTTACCCCTCCTCCTCCACCTCCGCCAATATTAAAGGCGACTAAGTCGGCATAAGAGCTATCTGCCTGCACTCTAAACCGAGCATCTGCCCCAGAGGAAGTAGAAGGGTTTCGTAAATAAATTCCAGTAGAGGCTCCCTGACTCTTGTAGACATCTAAATTGGCTGATGGAGCATTGATGCCAATACCCACCAAACCACTCGCATCTATCCGTACATTCTCTACTAACGACAGGTTGTCTGCTGAAGTTGTTGTAGCTGAATTAAAGGTTAAATTCCCGCTACTATCTCCCCTTATAACCGTGCCTTTATTCCCCCGTGTGCGGTAAGTATTGGCAGTCGTTCCAGCCTCGCTCATAAAGCCTAAGTAGCCAGCTCCGCTACTACTTTCATAACCTAAAGTATGTCCATAACCAGCAGTATTAGCATGTCCCCATTCAAGGGAATTGGCATTACCTGCTCTGGCGGAAATGTTGGCATTACTCTGGGCTGATTGCGTTCCCACAGAAAACAAATTAGTTAAAGTAGAATTGCTTATGCCTACATTCCCGCTACTGTTTATTTGCAATCTGCTGACAGCTGCGGTTAAGTCTGCTATGTCAAAAATTCCACTTGCTGCCCCGCCAGCCCGAATAGTCCAAGTCCTCACTGAGCTTTCGGTTAAAGAGATGTCTGGAGCAGATCCAGTAATATGCAGTTTAGCTCCCGGAGAAGTTTCGCCTATCCCTACCCTACCCCCACTGGTTATTCTCATCCTCTCCTGTAAAGTGTCAGAGCTATCTCGAGTTACAAATAACATATCGGACACTTGGGTGCTGGTAGAAGTCCAGTTGCCTGTGCCGAGCATATTTATAGCTCCCGAAGTTTTTTGTACATTGGCACTAGTAGTTTGCCGAAAGACTAAAGTAGAGTCATACCCACCAGCATAAGAGTTGGTTAAAGCCAGAGCGTGGGCAGGAGCCGTAGAACCACCCCAAGTACCAGCTGTGGTTTGTCCCCAGTAAGTGGCAGTAGCCCTTTGCACTTCCAGCACTGTAGCAGGGGTGGTTGTTCCCACGCCCACATAGCTATTCGCGTCTACCCGAAGACCTGTGCCACTCCCACCTCGAATTGTCCAACCATAATAGGAGTGCAAAGGAATGCCGGAAGTGCTATCTACACCCCCACCAATATAGTAATTGGTAGAATCATTTACAAATCCATATTTATCACTACCCTGTGTTAATAGCACAGTTCCAACGACTTGTAATTTTTCAGTAGGGCTCACAATCCCTATTCCTACATTCCCTGCTGGAGTTATTCTCATTACAGAAGTTGATGTTGAGCTGGCAATGTCTAAAATCGCATTGGCTCCAGCTGTGCCGACTACAGCGAGTTTAGCAAGAGAAGTCGTTGTTCCCACACCAACATTGCCACCATAACCAACGTGCAAGGCTTCATTAATATAGACTGGCTGTCCACCACCACTTTGATTTAAGGCTCTTACCCTTGCTCTGTCATTTCCAGAGTCATAAGTTAAATCCAAAAAGCCATTATCAGTAGAATTTCTGATTATTAAGATATCATCGTTACTTGCTCCCACTACTTCTAATTTGCTGTTTGGTGTAGTCGTCCCAATCCCCACATTTCCCCCATTCGGGCTAATGGCCAGATTTTTATAGGTAGTGCCTTGATGCAAAGCTTCAATAATTCCATAATCCCCAGTCAGGAAATATCCTAATGCTAAAATTTTACCCGTTGCACTTCCTGCCTGACCTGTAACAAACCCATAAGTATTTCCAACCGTTTCGACAGAAAGTTTAAATTGAGGAGTGGTCGTCCCAATCCCGACATTACCAGAAGTATCTACCCTTATTTTTTCCCCACTATTAGTATAAATTCCCAGAGGATGGTTGCTAAAAGTTCCTAAATAAGCACTGGAGTCCTGTGAGCCCATAAGAAGAGTTGTGCCTTGTGTAGTATCCGTAACCTTAATTGTCGGACTTGTCGCATTCTCCAAATGCAACAAGTGGGTGGGTGAAGTAGTGCCAATGCCCACATTCCCGCCATTAGTAATAATCATCAAATCATTATTATCTTCCCTAAACTTTATATCTCCACTGCCATTAGCATTTACAAACAAAGAACCACCATCACTTAACAAATTATAACTATTTCCCACTGTGGGAGAATTGTTTAAGTAAAGAGCATTGTAAGCCGAAGAGGTTGTCCACTCACCTAAATGTATGCCATTGGTGCTACCCGTGATAGAAAGTTTCGCAGTCGGCGTAGTGGTGCCAATACCAACATTCCCAGCCCCTGTAATTCTCATTCTTTCGTTTGGATTAGCATTATTGGTGGTCGTAGTTTTGAATTGGATATAACTTTCACTGGTATCACTCTGTGCCCAAATACTTGCAGCTGCCTTGCTTGCATTTGTAAAATTACCAGTGGCATCATCTCTATTTACGGACATAAAGGCTCCGTCAGTCCACGCACCAAAATACCCCGCATTAGCAGTAGAATCTACCCGTAGACTCTTATTTGTAGCACCTCCTATATGCAAAATATTAGTTGGAGTAGTTGTGGCTATACCCAAATTTCCACCCGAAGTTAAACGCATCCTCTCTGTATTCGTAGTATAAAAAGCAATGGGTGCAGTTTCTACTGCATTCAAAATAAACTCACCCGTCCCTCTATGAGCGATTTGAGAAATTGCATTAGGTCCACCATTACCTCTTAAAATTCTAAAACCATAGTCCGTATAAGTTGTATCGCCAATTAAATCTACATAACTATACCCACTCCCAGAGCGAGAAGTTGCTACATCTATATAGGCATCGCCTGTAGAATTGTTTAAACCCACCTGCAAATTCCCGCTCGTGTCTAAATTCATTCTGGTGGTGTTGTTGGTTTCAAAACTTAAAACATTGTTGTCATTGGTTCCGAGGATAGCTCCCGTGCCAAAACTATTCCCGTTTTGCACAAATGCACTACCGCCAAACAAAGTTGAGGTAGCTGTCCAAGCATAACCAGTAGCAGTGGTCATAAGGAATTGCCCATTTGTGCCAGCAGAGTTAGAGGAATCGTAAAGTATACCCGTGGCTCGTATGTCGCCTACTACAGAAAGGGTGCGACCGGGGGTGGTTGTCCCGATGCCAATGTTGCCGGCTGGATCTATTCTCATTACAGAAGTTGATGTTGAAGAAGAAATATCTAAAATCGCATTGGCACCAGCTGTGCCTTGCAAAGATAATTTAGCTATGGGAGTAGTAGTTCCCACACCCACATTCCCAGTTGTTTGAGCCAGAGCCAACACAGGTTCGCCTGAACCAGAACTTAAGGCTTGAACCATATTGCGAGATGTGCCACTGTTATTGTAAGCAAACAACGAGACCGATGTTCCACCAGAAGGATAGGGAGTTAAACTAATAGAGGTGCCTACATTTATCCTTTCGTAAGTATCATCTGATACATTAAATAAACTACTGTCCACAGCTCCACCCACAACATGTAGGTTATACCCGGGTGCTGTTGTCCCTACTCCCACATTCCCACTTGGAAGAACCCTTAACACACTCGTGCCAGTAGAAGAAGCTAAATCTAAAATTGCATTAGCTCCAGCTGTCCCTTGCAAAGCCAGTTTTGCTATGGGCGTGGTGGTGCCAATGCCCACATTCCCCGCCGCGGTTACACGAAGCACACTAGTTGATGTTGAGGAAGCAAGGTCTAAAATATCATTTGCACCTTCAAGGCCTTTAACAGCCAAAGTGGTGCTGGGGGTCCCACTCCCAATCCCTAATCTATAATTGCTATTATCCCAAAATAATTTCGGATTATTTTGATTTATAATTCCAGCAGGTCCAGCAAAGAGAATTGAGCCGAGAGTTAAAGTTGCTACAGATACATCGCCAGAAGGTCTAACAGAGAAATAGGTGGAACCGCTAGAACTTGCCACCTGGAATATATCTACGGTCTGTCCCGAGTTGCCTTTTGCTAAAAGTGTAGTTTGCGTAGTAGTATTGGAAGCATTTTGAAAAAATCCTGCTTGATTAAATTCAAAACGCTTAGTGCTACTATTCCAAGTTAGCACCGCATTAGGCGACGAGCTTCCACGGAAAAAAATTAGGTTCATATCTTCCGTGTCTGCTGTTGCATTATCTGTATTTATAGTAAAATCGTTAGAACCGGTCCCAGAAATAGTCGTTGAGGCTGCCGAAAAAGTATTCACATTCAGACTGTTCACATATGCGTTACTCCAATAAAAAGAAGCTGACCCCAAACTGTAAGTGTTATTCATGGAAGGAATAAGATTGGAATTAACACTACCAGAAACCGCCAAACTGGTGGTAGTAGAGTTGCCTGTAACTACGCTATTGCCCGTAACCGCAAAAGTGGTAACCGGAGTGACCGTACCAATCCCTACATTGCCATTGTTAATCACCATCTGGCTGTTGGAACCATAACTGCCCAGATGAAGCTTGCTACTAATGCCCGCCCGAATGTAAGTCGTTCCCTCGCCGTAAACTGTAGAGCCATCACTTAAATGAACATTACCGGCAACATCCAAAGTGGCTTGCGGGGTTACTATTCCAATTCCTACATTCCCCCCATTAAAAATAGCGGCATAATTACTACTGGCTCCGGTAGGAGCATTTAGCCACAAACCATAAGCGGTGGTGGTGGTGGAAACTGCTCCGCCAATTACTGTTAAAGCTGTTGATGATGAAATGGTTAAATTTGATGTGGATTTTGGTGCGCCATTAATGTAAACATTGGAAGCGTTAGCTAAGGTAGCTACTGTAGTGGTATTTACAATTTGCTGGTTAAACAATGCGCTGTAAGTTTGGGAAATTGCGGTTGTTGAAGCCAGCACCAAAGTGTAGGCAGAGGTTTCCAAACCTCTGTAATCAACTGCTTGTAAGGAATTAACCGAGTTAGTTGGGTTAGGGCTAACATATATTCCCCTAGTAATACTATTGGCTGAACCCACTTCATTAATAGCTGAACCTGTTATTTGTAGAGAGGCTATGGGAGTAGTAGTGCCTATACCAATATTGCCTGATGAATCTATTTTAAATATATCACCGTCTGTAGAATTGGTAATTCCAAAATAACCCGAGCCAGAAGAACCAACCGACTCAAGTCTAAAATCTGGACTTGTGTCGTTTACTCCCAGCCTACCGGAAGTGTCAAATCTTCCAACTTCGGAATTATTTGTCCAAAAACCCAAGGGGTAGCTATTCATAGAACCAACGCCAATCTGACCGTCATAAGCTTCGTACTTACCATATGGCCCACCCACATCACTAAAGTAAATACCGCCACCAGCGTCTACCACAACCTGAATACCCTGCGCACCGGCTTGGGTGTAGGTGGAGGCTGATGCAACATCGGAAATTGTAAGAAGTTTACTGCTCACTTGTGTGCTAGCGCCAATGGCAACTCTACCGCTTGAATCAACGGCTATGCCCTCGTCTCCGCCATCACCGGAAAGATAGTTGGAACCCAGAGCAATATTTGCCGATGAACCAGTTAGTGTGACAAGTCCATCAAACCCTGCGCTCCCTCCGACACCAAAAAGATAATCTGGTGTTGTATCGCCAATACCTAAATTACCATTTGGCAAAATAGTTAAAAGCTGAGTCCCTGTAGAGGAAGCAACAGCAAAAGGGTTAAGCCCTCCAGTTCCTTGCACCCAAAGTGAAGTGGTGGAAGAGCTGGCATTTACGCCTGCAACAGTTCCGTTATCTATCAGCACGCCTGTAGTTAAGGTGTCTGCGGCAGACCATCTTGCCGTATAACCATTAGTGCCACTCCCTCCATTACTTGTAGACCAATACAAACTGCCACTGGCATCGGTAAATAAAGCCTTGCCAGCAGAAGGAGTGGTGGTTGGAAGAGTTATAATATAGCTGGAAGATAATGTAGTGGTTGCTAATAATCTAATTACACTTTGGTTAGTGGTAGAACCTGTGTTAAAAATTAAATTTGCTGATGATGCATTAGCAACTGACCCTAATTGAATATCACCGACTACTTGGAGTTTGGAAGAAGGGGTGGTGGTGCCAATGCCGACATTTCCCCCACCCAAAATACTTAAAGCATTCACCGCTGTGCCAGCAGTTTTGGTTCTAAAATAAATATCCCCGCCATCGCTATTATACAAGTTATCTAAATACGCATCCCCCTCGCTATTGTCATACCAAAGTTTTACACCTATACCCGTGGGCGAGACGGCTCTGGCTAAAAGTAAACTTGGGTCACCTGAACTGTTAGAAGAAACGACTCGTAATTCTGGGGCAGTGTCTTCTATGTGGAGCTTGGAAGCCGGGCTAGAAGTGCCAATACCCACATTCCCCCCAGTGAGTCTCATATATTCTGTGCCACTATTACCAAATTGAATATTGGAACCATTCAAAAACAGAGGTTGATAGGAATCTACTCCGCTATTATCCACGGCTTCCACTGTGCCTAAACTGGCAGTGGAACCAATTCGGACACCCTTAGATGTACCTGACACCAACAAAGCTGTGGCTGTGTCAGCGGTGTTAGAAATTAAAGTGGAACCAGCTACATGAAGTTTTTGCGTAGGCGTAGTAGTACCAATACCCACATTTCCACTTGGTGCAATTCTTAATACGCTAGTGGAAGTAGAAGAAGCGATATCTAAAATCGCGTTAGCGCCAGCTGTGCCCACCACAGCGAGTTTAGCCACAGGAGTGGTAGTGGCAATACCAGTATTACCTGATGACTCAATTACAAAAATGTCCCCACCACTCCCACTCACCGAATTAATATTTACATAATCACCTGATTGCGATGTTGCTCCGCGAACCTTTAAAGCAACTTTGCTGGCTGTGCTATTTATAATTTCAAATAAAGCCGTTGGCACTGGGGTCGTTGTGTAAGTAATATCGGTAACCGTAGTAAGCAAAGAATTAAATTGCAAACGAGTAAGTTGGGTATCAGTACCATAAGTTCCTCCCATAAAAGTGGCATTATTGTTAGTAGTGTTAGTCATCTGAAAATAGGTGGTAGCTGCCCCATCTGCCCATGCCCCTGTATTGGGCACAATTCGCAACTGGCCAGTATTAGCTGCAGTAAGACCTCTTAAAATTATCCCCACTCCACTGGAAGGATTGTAAATAGTCGCATCTGTTGTAGCACTGACAATATTTAACTTAGCAGTTGAGGCTGTAGTACCAATACCAACATTGCCTTCAATTAACAAGCCATTGGTTGGAGCTACTGTGGTGTCATAACTTGCACCAATAGTGGCTCCACCTGACACACTCAACTTTGACCCAGGTGCACTTTCCCCTATGCCAACATTGCCATTGGGTAAAAGATTTAACAAAGTCGCACCTGTGGAAGAGGAAATGCTAAATGGATTGGTGGCACCCGTGCCTTGTATGGCAAGAGTAGAAGCAACGGTGTTAGTGCCAAGGTTAAAATATTTATTGGTATTGTCCCAGAAAAAGTTAGAATTATTTTGGTTCAAGACCCCACCTACACCAGCAAAAATTATGGAACCCGGAGTCATAGTTGCCAAAGTCAAATTCCCTGTATAGGTAGAATTTCCTGACACAGATAAATTGGTTATGGTGGTTGTAGCAAGAGTTGATGTGCCAACCACAGATAAATTACCAGACGCAGATAAAGCAGTGAGTGAAGTTGTAGCAAGAGTTGATGTGCCAACCACGGTTAAAGCAGATTGAAAATTTACATTGCCACTAGCTGTAAGAACACTTAAAGTTGTGGTAGCTAAAGTTGTTGTACTAACCACAGATAATGTTCCACTAACTAACTGATTACCAGACACCACAGAATTACCAGTGGTCGTGGCATTGCCATTCACAATCAGTGAATTAAATGTTCCAGAAGCAGAGGACAAAGAACCAGAAAGTGATAAAGTGCCAAGCACAGCCAAATTACCAGTGGTGGTAGCATTTCCAGAAACATTTAACTGAGAAATTGTCGTAGTAGCTAAGTTAGATGTGCCAGCTACATTCAAGGTTGAGATATTGGCAGTGGATAAACCGGTATTGCCAGACACATTTAGAGTGCCACCAATGGTGGCATTGCCCGTCGTAGTTATATCTCCCACACTCAAAGTAGTAATTACCCCACTGTTGGCAGACAGTTGGGTGGAGGACAAGCTCGTGCCACCGGTAAAATTATTGGCTGGGACTGGTTGGTAATAGGCATAAGGCACATACCCACCCGGGCCCACGGCTTGGCCATTACCGCCTTGCAGGCCCTGCGCGCCAGCCTCTCCCTTTTCACCTTTAAATTTTCCTTCTGCTAAATATTTATTCAAACGTTGGTCTATAAGTTGGTTAACTAAACTAGCATCGACAGACAAGGACTTCACTACGGTCTCGGTAGTGAACCTGTCGCGAATTACAATTTGGTTTCCGTTTGGAATAATAACTGGCGGGGTGGTGGTTCCAGTCTTATCTTCTGGCCTAAAGTTATTTTTATAAACCACGGCCGGGGTTTGGTAGTTTCGATATAAATCTTCGTTCACATAATTCCAAGCTACGGTGGACACAAAACCCAAAATGGCAATGGCTCCGGCCAAGCTGGGGGCTAACAAACTGCTCTTAGTAGCAATTTTAAAACTTTCTTTAAGTTTAAATAAATTGTCCGGACTTAAAACTGCAAGTGGGGAAAAGCTCTTTTCTTTTACTAGTGGCTCAATGTCGTCAGCTACGGTGGCTGAAAAATTTGATGAGAAGTTATTTTTTAATATTTCTGGTTCTTTTTTTATTTCTGCCAAATTTGGAATTGTAGGTTGTGGAGTATAAAGAGTAGCTTGACTTGCTTTAAGTAAACTAATTTTATTCATCTCCTCAAGTTGCATATCTAACTCATTTAGTCTTTGAGACATACCTAAAACTTTTGAGTCTAAATCCTCAAAGACTCTTCTTTTGAGATTTGTGAGGTCTGCATTGGTTTTGGTTTTTTCAAGATCCATGGCACTTGTAAGAGGCACTTGAGTGAGAGGATCATTATTTATGACATTTACAGAAACAGCATGGGAACCGTTTAGGCTTGGGTGTGCAGTTTGCAAAAAAGCCTCAAGCGCAGGTTTGGTAATAACCCAATTTCTCCCGATTTTAAAACCTTGCAATTTACCAGTGCGACACAAAAAACCCAGATAGTCCTGGTGGTACCCAGTTTTCTGGCTTGCTTCTGCTAAAGAAATGAAATTATTTTCGTTTTCTGTTTTTGTATCTAACACTTTGAATTTTTGCTTAGTTTTGAGTTAAAGAGGTTAAATCTCGGATATCCGATAGCTGAAATCTTTGTATATATATTATATAATACTTTGAATAGAATTGTAGAACTTTTTGGTATAAAATTTATAAAAATTTAGCAAAATAAATAAGAAATATTGTTTCATTTGTTATGCCATAATTAGTTAAAAAAACAAAACGAAAAAATCTGCTAGGTTACAACAAATTACTTTAAAACTGAATTTTAGTTGGTTTAAAATGGGAAAGAAAATTTAAGATACATTATATAATTATGAATAAGCTAATGAATTCATTCGACCAATTTAAATTTAAATTTATGGAACATATTTTTTAAATTTTTTTTTCTTTTGGAAATTTAAAATTTTTTGGAAACCATTCATTAGAATTTCAGCTGATAAATAATCAACAAATCATATCGATACTTTTTATTTCTAACTATCAGATATATTTGAAATCCTTATTATTGGTGTAAATTAAATGAAACATCAAAAATTTCTAATTTTCTCTGTTCCACAGAGCTTTTAAAAGATTATGAGAAAATGACAAAATTTTCTACGATATCAGCTTATTTATCCACAGAAATAAGCATGAATTTTTGACAAAAAAAAAGCACCCGTATATACTTTATAAACATTTATAATTCAAAATAATTCAAAAGGAACTTCGGTTAAATTCCGAGACTGTGCCGCAACAGTAAAGTTTGCCAGTTTGGCAAAATAAGTCTGGTCTATTGAATTATGATATTTCCCGAAGCAGGATAATTTCTTATCGTTGCTTTGTCAACGATTTTTTTATTTTATTATATGCGATTACCAATATGACTATTGGACTTACCCGCCTTCGCCAGTTGGCGGATAGCGGAGTCATATCCGACCAATAAGACTAATATGTCCTATCTGTCCTATACGACCTATAAGTCTTATATAGATTTACTTATAAATTTTATGAAATCAATAATTAAATAAACTCAGATGAGCAAAAAATCTTCAAAGTCATTAGTTATTAGTTTTTTGTCATTAGTTATTTTTTTAACCACTCTCCTCTCCCCTTTTGCAGTAGCCGAAGCCTATGACAAAAACAGTGCAGAAAAATATTTACTCGCTCACTTAAACACTGGCTGGTCAACACAGGGGCTTACTGCGCTGGGCAAAACCAATTTAGACATTGACTATTTAAAAAATATCTCAGGTAGTAAAGCCATAGATTTTACAAAGCCAATTTTAGCCATTACTGCAACCGGTCATGACCCCAGAAAATTTTCTAGTCTTGATTTAGTGGCAAAACTAAAATCTTTTTACACAGCTAACCAACTGGGTGAAGTAGAAACTGTAAACGATGACATTTTTGGTATTTTAGCTTTAGTGGCTTCTGGGGAAGAAGTCTCTGACCCGATTATTGAAAATTCCAAAAAATATATTTTGGACAAACAAAACCAGGACGGGGGCTGGGGCTATGCGCTCTCGGCTTCCAGCGATTCTAACACCACAGCCTCTGCCATAGTCGCCTTACTTGCAGTTGGGCTCTCCCCTACTGACACTAAAATTATCTCTGCCATTAATTTTTTAAAAACCTGTCAAAATAAGGACGGAGGTTTTACTTACGACCCAAAGTCTGAATGGGGTACAGACAGCGACACTTCCTCCACTGCTTGGGTAATGTGGGCGATTAATGCGCTAAAGCAAAATTTAACTGAGTGGACTAAGGAGGGTAAAACCCCCAAAGATTATTTAGAAAGCTATCAGCATACTTTAGGCTATTTTATTTACCCAGGACTAGGCGAGAATTCCTTGAGTGCAGACAACACGGCTTGGGCCATTATTGCGCTTGAGGGTAAAACTTTACCTTTAAAAATTATTACGCCCATAAAAACCCAATATCCTTTTCGAATTGAAGGCAGTAGCGAAAC
>SXGR01644922.1_pt1 | contig 17184 bp, 13 predicted proteins | sample 3174711 | NCBI WGS metagenome assembly SXGR01 (sample SAMN11356860, study PRJNA531348) | freshwater metagenome | isolation source: freshwater sample F1-60 | place: China: Fuxian Lake, Yuxi | collected 2017-12-25
AACAGGTTGAGAATCTGACCTCTTGCAGACATGTCAAGTGAAGCAACTGCTTCATCGGCAATAATCAACTTCGGATTAGTAGAAATCGCACGTGCAATAGCGACACGCTGACGTTGCCCTCCGGAAAGTTCAGAAGGGCGACGAAATGCCATGGACTCCCTCAACCCAACCTCGAGTAAAAGACTGTCCACATCTTTATTAAAATCACTTGATTTACCGCCATCCCGCAACAACAAAGGCTCACTAATAATCTGTCCGATGCTTAGTAATGGATTCAAACTGTCGCCTGGATCTTGAAAAACAAATTGAATTCCACCATCTAAAGAGCTTTTGATCGATTGGTCTTGATTCTTCCCACCAATCATGACTAAACCAGAGTCTTTTGTTTCAAGACCGACAATAATTCGGGCAAGTGTGGTCTTTCCTGACCCAGACTCACCAACCAACCCGACTGATTCACCCTCTCGGATGATCAAATTCACGTCTTTTACGGCATCCACCTGAGATCTATTCGCAGAAAATAGCGAACCACTTTTGAATGTCTTACATACTTCTTCAGCTTCTACGACAATTTTCGAAATTTTATCTAAGCCAGGATGAAACTTCGACCCTGAAATATCAACCGGATCAGTTGTCCGACTCTGCAGTGACATGACATTTACTCGCTGTGAAGATCTAACTTCGTCTGAGAAATGGCATGCAGATTGAGTATTTGAATTTACTGATCGAAGCTGAGGCGACGCATCTCGACAAATTTGTCTACTGTTGCTAATCTGACATCTCGAGTCAAAAATACAGCCTCGAATCTCTGTCGTCAGATCGGGTAGCGAACCATCAATTGTTCCGAGCTCGCTCATTCGATTAGCCGAAATATTTGGGATTGCCGCAAGTAGCGCCTTCGTATACGGATGCGACGGCCGCATATAAATCTCATCAACAGAACCAACCTCAACCAGATTTCCTGCATACATCACCAAGACACTCTGAGCAAACGAGGCAACTAAGGCTAAATCGTGAGTCACCAGCAATGTCGTCATCCCCCCATTTTCGCTGAGTCTTTTCAACAGATCAATAACTGTTGCTTGCGTCGTAACATCTAACGCACTAGTTGGTTCGTCCGCTATCAATAGAGAAGGCCTGCCAGCCAAAGCTGCAGCAATCATCGCGCGTTGTCGCATGCCACCAGAAAGCTCGTGTGGATACTGACGTGCTACAACTTCAGGACGTGGTATCTCAACTTCACCAAGTAATCGAGTTACTTCGTCCTCATATTTTTCTGCCGTGACAATTTTATGAACTTTTAAGACCTCAATAATTTGGCTGCGAATGGTTCGAACCGGGTCAAGCGATGCTTTGGCATCCTGGAAAACCATCGCCAACTTTCTTCCTCTAATACCTCGCAGATTTTGTGGCTGGGTAATGTCTAACAATTGACCGTCAAGTCTCAACTCATCAACACTGACTCTTGCATTGCTGGGCAAAAGACCCATCATTGCCAAACCAAGTGTGCTCTTACCCGAGCCAGACTCTCCCACGATCGCAATTCGATGCCCAGGAGGAATTTGAAATGTCGCGCGATTGACGGCACGCAATACTGAGTTTGATAGCGCATACTCAACACTCAAGTTTGTGACCGATAAATTGCCCGCCATTATGGTTAGACCCCGCCGAGTCGGTTTGTACTTCCAATTATGTTCTGTCGACCAGCAAACTTTCGACGAAATCCCTCGCCAATCAAAATATAGGCTCCAGCTACCATCGTCACCGAAACTCCTGCGCCAATCCCGTATGTCGATGATTGATAAACATAACTAAACGCTGAACGCAACATATTTCCCCAACTTGGATCAGGCGGTTGCGCCCCTAAACCCAAGTAACTAAGTGAAGAAGCAATCAAAATCGCGCTTGCGGATAGCACGCTTGCTGCTACTAACAGGGTTGGAAATGAGTTAGGTAAAATGTGGGTGCGAACTATATGAGCTGTAGAAGCACCAGATATACGACTGGCCTCAACATATCCGCGCGCGCGAAGAACCAGACCACTTCCTCTGCTGAAACGTGCCATTGAAGGCGTCATGACTATCGCAATTGCGATAATTTGCACCCACTGTGCTCGACCAAATATAACAACTAGAAATAAGGCAAGAATGATTGTAGGAAACGACAAAAAAATGTCAACTAATCGCATCGTAATCGTGTCAATGCGACCGCCTATATAACCAGAGAATAAACCGATTAGAGTCCCAAGAATAAACGCGACAGATGCAGCAGAAAGGCTAGTAAGTATGTCGGCTCTAGCAGCAAAGATAGCTCGACTCAATAAATCACGACCTATTTCATCCGTTCCTAAAATGTACTTACTTGACGGACTCATAAACGGCTCGTCCAAAATATCTAATGGGCTGTAAGGTGCAAAAAACGAAGGTGCTATTGAAAAAATAATGAATGGCGCAAGAAGTAAGACTCCAAACGATAATGGCTTCGGCTGATTTTTTACAAAATTTTGTATCCGCCAAAAACCAGAGTAATTATTTGTATTCATGATTTTCTTCTAGTTCTTGGATCAACTACTTGGTAAATAACGTCCACAATGAAAGCAACAGCGACGTACGTAAATGCGGTAAGCAACACTGAAGCTGCAACAGTGTTGTAATCCTTAACCTCAACACTTTTGACCAATAACGCACCCAATCCAGGCCAACTAAAAACCGTTTCCACAATTACTAAACCGCTTATTAGCGACCCAGCTACGAGACCCACAACTGTAATTGTTGGCAAAACCGCGTTCGGGAAAATATGCCGATAGACGACTGCCCGTTCGCTAATGCCCCTTGCGCGCGAGGCAACCACGAAAGCGGAGTTTTCGGCATCACATAACCCTGAATATAGATACCTGAAAAATAATGCCATCTGCGGCAATGCGAGTGTCAGTACCGGAAGAACCATACATTTAACATGCCCCCACCTGTCGTCGTCAAAACTTGTGTACCCAGCCGCAGGTAACCAATTAAGTTTGCTTGCGGTGAGTATCACCATTAATAAGCCCAGCCAAAATGCAGGCATTACGAGCAAGAGAGTCATAAACGCTTGAATTAACCCTCGGACCAATTGAAATCTTGTGCGAAAAGCAAATAGTGATACCAAAAGACTCCCGAGAATACCTACCACTAGGGATGCGACACCAAGTTCAATAGTCGGCCATAATCTTGAACCAATTAAGTCGGTCACATTTAGGCCTTGGTATGTGAATCCAAAGTCGCCTTGCATGACTTGCAGCAGCCACAAGAGATACTGCTGCCACAATGGTTTGTCAAGTCCAAGCTGCTCAGTCAACGACTCAACGATTCGAGCTCGTTCTTCCGGTGAGAAATTAGGCAACGGACCGATCCGAGCATCAATGACGCTTCCCGGGGTCGAACTTAAAATCAAAAATGTGAGCATCGAAACCGCAACCATCACCGCAATCAGTTGCGTAAAGCGACCAAAAAGTGACTTAGCGATTGCGACCTGATGGGGACGAAACACCCGACTTTTAAGCCACGTTTTCGCCCCCATCATGATCAAACTAGTACATAACTCAATAACTACCAGTTAGTTATCGAGTCAACTGGCTAGTTGAAAATTGCCTTATCCCAAAAGACGTCTCCAAAACCATTTGAGATGACTCCAGTTAAATTCTCTGGCGTCACCAATCCAACTGGCGCTCCGAATCCCATAAGTGCAATCGCATCATCGACAAACATCTTCTCGGCTTGTGCGAGAAGTCCATCAATTTCAGGAGAGTCAAATGGCGTCGCATTCACCTTGCGATAAAGCTCGGCCACCGTAGGAACTACGTCACCCTTCTTATATTTACTAAGTATTGACGATGGATTCACCAAGTAGTCGAAGAAATTCTTGCTTGGAAATGGTAAGTTACCCGCGTTAAACGTGATGCCTTCCCACGAACCATCTCCATAAGTTCGTGCTAACCAGTCTGAAGCCGGTGCAACCTCAACACTGCTCTTGATACCAGCGGCCTTGAAGCCTTCGAGCATGACTTGAGCAGCAGCGATACCGTCCTGGTAGCCCTCAATACACAGAATTGGGACTGAAATGTCCGACGCCCCTGCATCGGCAAGCATCTGCTTTGCTTTTGCAGGATCGTAGGTTATTCCTTCCGCTTCCGCGCCTGAATTGGTTACAAAAAGTTTGAAAGGGTTCCAAGTATGTGGAGTACCGAGTCCGCCAAAAGCAGCTTGGTTTATTGCTTCGTTATCAAAACAATATCGAAGCGCTCTTCGAACTTCTGGATTATCAAGAGGTGCCTTGCCCATTTGAATGATCCACCAGTAAGCGTAAGTTCCGGTTGAGCTAACTGTTGTTCCCTCCACATCCGAAACTGCGCTTAGGTTCTTTGGTGCGACATCATAAATCGCATCAATTTGGCCGCTGCGAAGACTTGTTGCGGCAGTTGCTGGATCTTTGAAGAACGACCAACTTAAGTTCGTAATCGGTGGAACTCCTGCCCAGTAGTCAGCGTTTGCAACGCCATCGACACCAGTACCACTCGTGAACTTGGCCAACTTATAAGGTCCTGTGCCAAGTACTTCATTAGCAAAGTTCACTTTGCCAAACGACTCGTTCGGAGTAATCAAAACTGGCTGCGGATTGATCAAAAACTCGACCCGCTCTGTCGTGGTGACTTCTACTGTGTAATCATCAACGGCGACTGCTGAAACCCACTGCTTTGGGGTCATTATTGGACGACCAGCTGTCGAAGCAATGAGTTTTTCATCGCTCCTAGCAGCAATTGAGTAAGCCACATCTTTAGCTGTCATCGGAGATCCGTCGTGAAACTTGACATCATCGCGAACCTTGAGCACTGTCTTCAGTGGATCAGTGGTGTCCCATTCAGTGACAATCCATGGGAGCAATTTTCCTGTTGGATCTTTGCGAATTAGCGGATCGTAAAACATGAAACCTAAGTTTTGTGACCACACATAACCTTGGATTGCGAAAGGTGTAAGGCCTTCAACTGCTGCATTCATTCCGACCTTTAAGGTATCCCGAGTAGAACCAACAGGACCCGAAGCCTCAGTTGTATTAGTCGAATCTGTGACCTCGGTCGAAGTCTCTTCATCGCCTCCGCATGCAGCAAAAACCAATGCTCCAATTGAGGCTCCTGACAACCCAATGAACGCGCGCCGTCCTAAACCCTTTGTGGAAATTTCTTCTACTTTTTCATCTCTTGACTCATTCACGAACTTACCCCCTGACCTTGACTGATTGCCTTTTGCGACCAGAATAGCTACATTATGGCACGCCGTGGAAACGATTGCAAATTTCAACAAATTTAAAGGCCAGGGACGTCAGTCCACAGACCAAACACTTTCGGGATAATTTTACACAAAAAGGTATAAATTGAGCGTTATGGAGACCCCGAGTATTGGAATTGCCCGAGAATTTAAGCTTTCGCCATTCGGCAATCACAGCCCCGAACTCCAGGAGTTGCTGACTTTGATGCGATCTCAACCGATTGCTGGAAAGCATTTTCTATTTATGACCAAAACTCAGAAAGAATGGATTTTAGGACAATTATCAACTAACCCACCAAAATTATATTTCGATAACGAGTTAGTGGTTTTCGATGATCTCAAAGTTGCTGAGTGGCATGTTTTCAAAATTAGATGGCTCAATCTTTTCGGTTCAGAATTGCAGATATGAATCCATTCTCTGCGCCGAGCGTAATCGGCTATGCATCTTCTCGAAGCGTCCGAGTAGGTGAGAGCCTTAATTTTTTTGTAAGTAGTTCTAGCGCGGAGCAATACAAGTCGACTTTAATCAGACTATTTTCTCCCGATATCGGTCCAATAGGTCCACCGTTTAAATTTTCAGAAATCTCGAGTTCGCTTAATGGCAAATTTAGGGGTAAGTACCAAAAAATTTCTCTAGGTTCTTTTGCTTTCATACATGGTCCAGTACCGATTCAAGACGACTTTACAATCAGTCTGTTGGTTTTTCCAACGCTCGTAGGTGTAAACAGTCAGACAATTCTAGAATTAAAGTCTGAGTGCGGATCAATGCTAAAACTCCAAAACTCGCAGAATTCAGGATTGGTTACAGAACTCACAAGATCTGAAACTATGTTGGCCAAAGTCGCACTTCAATCTTTGCCATTAAAAACATGGAGTAAAATTAAAATATCAATAAATGGCTCACACAAATTTATGACAGTCGAATTCGCGCCAATTAGAAAATCATCACACACTCGTCAAAAAACAAATAAGAAAAATAAAACCTGGTTTGAGAAAAATCCAATCAGTTGGATTAATTCGAGTCTTCTTCTTGCGGGTAGCAGAAGTACTGATTCTCCGATACACGATCCCGCCTCTTCATTTAATGGCAAACTTGAAAGTGTAAAAATACAAAATGGCGTTGCCGACTCAGGTGATTTATCAACAATTGCCGAATGGGATTTTTCTATCGGGATACCTACTGACCAGATCACAGATTTGGGACCACATCAGTTAATCGGAACTCTGCATAATATGCCAACACGTGGTGTGCGCGGTAGCAAGTGGAATGGCTCCTCACTTTCATGGATTTCAGAGCCGGAGCAATACGCAGCAATTCACTTTCATGACGATGATCTTGCAGATGCCAAGTGGGATATCTCTCACGTGCTTGACGTTACAGATGACTTTGACTCAGGCTGTTACGCACTTCGGCTTAGCCCGGTTGACGAATCAACTCCAGAATTCTTCGTTCCGTTTTTTGTACGCCCAAGGGACGGCTCGCAAAAGTCTAAAGTCGCCTATTTGATTCCGACTACGACCTATGGCGCCTATGCAAATATGCATCTACGGGTCACAGCCCAATTTAACGAGCTTGCGCATGGTCGATTGACGGTTTTAGATAGTACTGACACAATGCTTTTGACTTCGCCAGAGCTTGGCAAGTCAACTTATGACGTGCATAACGATGGAAGTCCTGTCATCTATTCGGGAATGAATCGCCCGGTCACCAATTTTCGACCTAATGGCCGAATGTACAAGTTCTGTCTTGATCTAATGATAGTTGGGTGGCTTGATGCAATGAATATTGAGGTGGACATCGTCACCGATGACGATGTCCACAAAGAAGGGTTAAATTGCATCAAAGATTACTCAGTCCTTATCACTGGATCACATCCCGAATATACGACACATTCTCAGTTTGATGCAATTCAAAACTATGTTGATAACGGCGGAAAACTTATGTACCTGGGTGGCAATGGTTTCTACACGGCTGCCGCAATACCTCAGCTGCACCCAGACATTGTCGAGGTGCGCAGACCTGGTCAAGACAACCTTTGGCGAGTTGACCACACTGAGAGTATTTTTAGTAGTTCTGGGCTTCCTGGTGGTTTATGGAGAAATCTCGGGCGACCAGAAAATGGCTTAACAGGGGTTGGTTTTATTACTCAAGGATTTGATGAATGCACATACTATTCACGAAATCAAAATAGCCAAGACCCACGAGTTTCTTGGATTTTTGAAGGAACAGAAATCGATGAACGCATCGGTAACTTCGGAGTTCTACAAGGCGGTGCCGCTGGATATGAAATTGATCGACATGACTTCGGAAAAGGATCGCCCGAGCACAGCATCGTTGTTGCTTCTTCGGGAGGCCATAGCCCTCTTTACAACTTAATGATTTCGTCGATTTTAGACACGCTTCCTAAAGCTGACTCGTCCGAACACCCAATTCGTGCAGACATGGTGTTTTTTGAAACCAACGAAGGTGGGGCAGTATTTTCTGTCGGATCAATCGCTTGGTCTGGAAGCCTCAGCCACAACAGCTACAAAAACAATGTCTCAAAAATAACTCTCAATGTTTTGCGGCATTTTTCGGCTTAGGGCTTTAAGTATTTAAACAACTGAACTAGGAAATGCTGGTGCCATCTCTGCAACTGTTACCCAACCAGGGCGGGCAAACAAAATTCGATTGATTGAATTCGCAACCATATTTTGCGAGCCGACTTGAGCCCCAATTCCTGGCCGAAGTTTAATTGACTGTATTGGTCTCTGATTTAGCATCAAATCAATATCATCCCCAGAATCTTTTTTTTCTATGTTCAACATCACATGACCAAAAAAATGCGCGATAAACCAAGGTTTTCCGTCAACGATGCCCGTGTAGGTTTGGTCTACTCCTGCACTCTCGCCTTTTTTAATTGTTAATTTACCTGGCAATTCAATATCTTGATTTGTGATAACTGGCAAAAGAATTTTCTCGATTCGCTCTACTTTCAAACCAAGCGCATTCGCGACTACATGGATCGACTGAGGAAATCCAGCGTGACCAAGAATCTCTTCGCGTTCTACCGCCGTCGCAAAGTCTCTTTGCGATTTTCCGACACCGATACGTCGCAACACCGTCTCACCAAATCCAGAGATATCGACAATTCGACGAACGTGAATTCTGCAACCCCTAGGCGATGCACCTAATAGTGTCAAGACTAAGGCGTCAAAAATTAGTCCCGGATTTACTCCAGTTCCTGCAACTGAGACACCTTTTTTACGCGCAAGTTCGTCAAGACTTTTCGCAACGGTCTCGTCAACAATGAACGGAAAAGCAGCTTCCTCTGCAGATATAAGAACATTTGATCCAGCATTAATTGCTTCTCGTGCATCGTCGGCTATATCGCGAAGTCGAGTAGTAGTCGCAATAACTACGACATCGGAACCTGAACAAAGTGCCTTTTCTCTTTCGCTACGACCATAGGGTCCAAGTACCGTCATCGACGGTATAACCGATAACAGTTTGGCTACATTTGAGCCCAATAATCCAGCGCCATAAATCGCAACAGACGTCATGAAACCGACTACCCCTCGTTCACTTTTTACTAATGATGACAGGAAGTCTTGAAACAAATCTATCGAAGAAACGTGCTTCTGGGTGCACCTCTTCTGTCAATTTTATTTCTGTAGCATTTAACAAAAATTGAGCTGTGGCCATTTCCGCTTCGCGTCTTGCTAATTGATAACCCATACAAAAGTGACTTCCCAGTCCGAATGCCATGTGACCCGAGACGCCATTCTCATGAATACCACCTTTTCTTTCAACTCCCATGAATAGATCTGTTCGATCAGGGTCGAAAGTCTCAGGTGCTGCAAAGACGGATTCGTCGTTGTTGGCAGAACCAAGACAAATCACAACAAGTGAATCTTTAGGAAGCACAACCCCATGCAATTCAACTTCCACGTTAGTCATTCGATCCTCATTAATAATCGGACCATCCCGTCTCAGGGATTCAGAAAAAGACCTCGAGATTCTCTCTGGATTCTCTCGACAGGCCTCCAACTGGGTTGGATCAGAAAGTAGATTCCACCAATAATTTGCTATGCCTGTATCAGTTGTTGGCCCCCCTGCGACCAGCAGGAAACTAATAAATGAAAAAATTTCTTCGTTCGTTAGTGACTGACCATCGGATTCGGCATGAACGATTCGAGAGATCAAATCAGAAGTTGGTGTTTTTCGGCGACTGGCAATAATCGGAGTTAAATATTCAGAGAATCTTCGATGAGCGGATGCCCCACGACTAATCATTTCCGCGGAGTTACCAATCGCAGCGAGGATGGTGTTTCCAATTTCGAAAACCATGTCATCATTCTCTTCGGGAATCCCAAGTAACGCTGTTATGACTGTTGACGGAAGAATGTTCGTCATGCTCTTGACTAAATCAACATTTTCATGCACCACAATCTTTCTCGAAATTCGGTCAATTGACCGAGATATGAACTTCTCATATCCATCTAGGGTTTTTCCTACAAAAGCTGGTGCAACAATTGTTCTTTCGCGAATATGTTGAGCACCATCAAGCTCTGCTAGCGTCCGACCGAATATAGGTTGAAATCTTTCTATGTACGTTCTTGTTGAGTAGGTTTGATAATCCCTGAGCACAGCCATTACATCTTCATAGCGGGTCAGAATCCACCGGTTTCCAACTGAATCATAAAACAAAGGCTGCTGGTCCCGCATTTGGCGCCAAATTGGAAATGGATTGTGCTTATATTCATTCGAAGCAAAATCTTCAACAACGACTTTTCTCATAACGATTCACCAGTGTCAATGTCCAAGTGCCAAATTAGGTCATAGGTGAAGAGATTTCCTTTATCATCATGCATTTTTGTGATCATCTTCTCCATTTTGATATTCCAACGTGCAATTAATGGTGAATAATTTTCCATCATCTTTTTTTGAGCTTCAAAAATGCTGGGCACACATTCGCACGAGCAGATAACTTCTGTTCCTCTGCGGAATAACGAGTAATTTCGATAACCAGAATCTAGGATTGCTGCTGCAAGTTCGGGCCAAATTTCGACATGAGCCCTATCGTAAGCTTCTTCGGTACCCTTCAAAATAGAAAACTGAAAACAGAAACGCTCCACGGTTAAACACCAACTTTTTCTGGCATCCCCGATTTGATACTTCGATATACGGCTGCCAAAGTCTCAACAGTCCTTGCACCTAACTCGATCGGCGAAAGATTTTTCTCGGACCGACCAAGAATTAAATCAAGTAAAGCTAGTGGCGGTCCCTCACAGTTATACGAACCAGCATCAATGGGCAAGGTCGGCCTTTGCCTTTCTTCGCCGTTTCGCCAAAAAAGGAGTCGATCTCTTTCAAGATCGGCATGTAATTGGCCTTCCGAACCGAACACTCGATATTCTTTTTGATGACGTATACCTTGCGATCCATGAGCTGAAGCACCGCTCACTGATCCGCTAGCCCCACCGACAAATCGGAGAGAGATTGCATCATGCAACTCGACAGTTGCCTCGCTCGGACCGCCGGCAAAACAAAAAGCGTTTTCGGTTCGTAGTCCAGTGATGCCAAGCAGCCAAGCCAAGGCGTGTGAAAGTTGTGCCTGACCATATCCTCCGCCAGAAATTTCAGGATCCGTCCACGTTCGAGTATCTACGATGTCTTTCGGGTCACCTGTTGAACTTAATGATGTTCCTAATAAGAGTTCTCTAATCCCAGAACACATGTGAAGCATTACATGCTCAATTTTCCCAACTCCAGATTTTCCCCAAAGTTCTTGAGCCTTGCGATAAGTCGGAAGATAATTCCAACCAAAAGCAACAACTACGTGACGATTCACTGTCTTAGCGATTTCGACTAGATCCCAAGCATCCTTAGGCTTAATAGTCACAGGTTTCTCAATTAGAACGTGTGCACCCGACTCAAGCGCAGCTTTGGCATGCTCATAATGAAAACCTACCGGACTGGCAACTATGCACAAATCAATCGACTCATTTAAAATATCAACATAATTTTCGCTTGCAACTTTAAAATCAAATTGATTTGCAACTTTCTGCAATTCTGCCTCACCCTTTCTACAAACTCCAATCATCTCGATTTCACTCTTACGCTTCATTAAGGTCGGCAAGTGAGAAGTAGACGCCCAAACTCCTGCGCCAATTACTCCAATTCGAACTTTCTTCATTTAAACAGTTCTTTTGAAAGATCTGTGAGATTAGAAATAATGATTTCTTCACACTCGGGACCAACAGTTTCTAGACGATTCCCGTTGTGATAAGAGTGGCCGGGTTCATACCCACCGAATGGATACTCGGCGGCAGTCGGAAAATAAGCAATGTATTCGTTTGAATAACCACAAAAAAACGTATAGCCAGCCGCAGATCGGTTTTTCACAGAAATACCAATTTCATTAAATGGCTCGCCTGGAACTGCACTAAATGCAATGTCTCCAACGCGTATGACCTGCAAATAACCATCAACTGATGTTTCCGCATTGCCTGCTTGAGCTTTTTTCACTGCCTTTTCGGCCCAGATTTTGTAATACTCAAGAGGATTAAGCCGACCACGCATTTCTCGCCAGTTCAGGAAATCTGTTTCTTTATTAATCCCCTTTAAGGCATCAGCTCCTTTTTGATAATTAATCGAATACTGTTCGAGTTTTTCCTCGACTTGTTCAACCGTTGGCAACGGTTTCAGCGGAAATGTCACGTACCGACCCATTCCACCAACTCTTTGCACTGACTGATCCGTCTTTGCTACACGTCTGAACAAGTTAATTGGAGTTGCTGACCCATAGTCAATTTGCTTAATCGTTGTATCTACCGTACTGATTCGACTAAATGCAGAAAGAGCCTCGAACCCTAGTCTTTCTCCAAACTTTTGTTCAGGACCTTCTTCAGCATAGAAACCCTCAAGCGGAAGGACATTGCCCGCTGCGCCCTGCAAAAAGATGCAAGTTGCGTCAGTCGCTTTTTCAACCACTGCGCGAACGACACCTGGATAATCCGGCCCTATATACCTATTCTCTCCGCCTAAAACTACTGGATGGCATGCAAAACCTACAAGCACAACTTTTGCGGAACCGTCTGGTCGGTCAAACCTCACTACCTGTACATCAGTATCAAGTATTCCTTCGCGATTCCAACCAAGAATTACACGTCCATCTTTTGTGCGTTCACGCCTGTTCACAGAAATTCCATCTGCTTTACCAGTCCCTGCTCCAACTCTTACTGGTTCCATATTCTGAGCCGCAAGATACGCGACCGTCTTCAGTCGATCAGGAATTGTACTAATGTAATTCTGATTATCGTCTGTAACTTTTCCCAAATCGCCCCCAAGCTTATGCAGTGTCATGTCATCAAACGGATGGGGTGCAGCATGAGTGTGCGAGTAATTGAGCAAAACTGAGTCGGGGGAACAACCGACTGTTTCTCCAACAATCTCTCTAATACGTTTCCCTTGTTCAATGCCAATGCCAACTAAATCGAACCCAATTATCACAACGCGATTTCCACTTATTTCATCCTCAACCACCAAAGCAGTTGCAGTCAGGGGCGCCAATACTCCAACAACAGGTTCAAATCGGCGGATAAATCCAACACAATCAATTGGTACAGGCGGGGTAATATCAAGTCTTGCAACACCAGCTTTTAGATTTGTTTTTGTAGACATAGTTATTTTTCCTTAAATTATTAATAGGATTATTCGATTGATAATAATTTCTGTAAATATGACCTAAGAAAAAAACTCTCAGTCGTATTATCCACGCGGTCGCACTTCCACTTCTCCATCCATACGAATTCACTCGCAATCCAACCCGAGTATTTATTTCTTAACAACTCTTTGATCAGTAGGCCGAGATCAAGCTGATTATCACAGAGACGAGTCTGCATTATCCCGGGTCCAGCGGGTCGTATCTGCACGTGACGAGTTCGCGGAACCAACGGCAACATATCTTGCACCGCAAATCCAAGATAGCCAAAATGCGAGGGGTCAAGAGTCAAACTTAAATCGGGACACAACTCAAGTAGTTTTAAAGTTGATGTCGGATCTTCAATCAAAGATCCAACGTGTGGCTCAACTGAAGTTGCAAGATTCTCGCGTGATGCAATTGATGCCAGCACAGTCAGCCTTTCGGCGGATAAACGCATTGCTGCCTCATGACTTTGACCGGGCTCTACTACCCCTGGAAGAAGTGTTATGCCTCTTGCGCCGACTATTTTCGTGAAGTGAACTACGCACGAAAAAATCTCTTGTAGTTTCTCCCAATCACCACTAGTTCTACTTGTCGGTGATATTTCTTCAAGTGTTACACCGGATGTGAGAAATACATCAGCTACTACAAGACCCTCACGGCGAGCATATTCCAAAACCCGATTTGCAGCGAAAGCCGTGTCTTTTAAAATTTCGGGAACTGTCACATGGGTTTGAGTATTAAAAATCCCGATGTCTATTGCTTGAAAACCCAAGTTTGATACAACTTTCATAACAGTTTCGTGGCTCAATTTCGGCCAAGAGTAATCACTGCAAGTCAAACCTATTTTCATATTAAAAGCTCTGATTCATCGCATACGATACTTTTGAACGACCGAATCTTTTACTTCGACGCCAAGACCAGGCCTATCGGGTGCAGAAATAAATCCGTTGCTGTGCCAAAATGGATCTTCAACTAGCTCGTTCTGCATAGGATTTTCGATCGGCTTTAGTTCAAAAAGAAGGCAACGGCTCGAGGATGCAGACAATGCCAAACTGGCTGCAGTGACAATTGCGCTGCTCCAGGCGTGAGCATTAAACCAGAGTTGCGATTGCTCCACCAACCCAATTAATTCTCTAAAGCCTGTGATACCACCGATACGGCCTGGATCACAGCCAACGACGTCAACAATTCCAGTTTCAATCAACCTTCGATATTCATCTGTTGACCAACAGCGTTCACCCGTAGCAACTAATGTGGTGCAATGTGCTCGTAGGTGTTTAAAGCCCTGAATATCCCACGGCTCTAGGGGCTCCTCAATCCAACGAAGACCTGACTCTTCAAAAGCAGAAGTCAATCTTGTTGCGTATGACGCATCCCACCGAAGGTGCTGACCACGGTCAAACATGATGTCTGGCTTCGAACCGAAACTTTCGCGTAGCATCTTCATAAAATTCACGTCGCGATCAAACTCGTAGCCAAGACGAGCATCGCCCCGTTTACCTAAACCAATTTTTACCCCACTAAAACCTTGTTCTATATATTTGGTGTGCTTCTTAACTTCTTTTTCTAAAGATGCATCGAAAGCATGGGTCGATGCAATCACTGGAAGTTTACTCTGCACTGCGCCACCAAGCATCGTCACCAATGACTGTCCTGAGATCTTTCCACGAAGATCCCACAAAGCAATATCAATCGCACTACGTGCAAAAGCAGCGATTCCCGCTGGACCATACCACCAAGAGCGAGCCGCAATTTCACGATAAATCACGGCATTATCAAGTGGGTCACGACCAATCAACAAATCACTCAGACCACTTATTAAAATTTCTGTTGCACGACAGGCCTCGGGCCACATCGAAATAGCCTCACCCCAACCAACTACCCCATCTTCAGTTTCAATTCGACAAAACGTCAAGTTCCGGATTGACCCATTATCATTCGGTTCTGGATAGGAGACCGATATCGGCTCAACCTTTGAGATCTTCGACACGCCCACACTCCTGTATCACTTTAAAAACAGAGCCTTAAACACTGGTAACGATTCCAAAGTTAGGTGCTCTGCCTTCTATTGTCAATTCTATGGAAATAACGCTTCGGAACCCTTAGTTTAATTCGGCGGGGTTGATGTTGCTCTCGCAATGTACTTGGTTGGCAAGACTCTTATCTGTGGTGGACCACCATTAATAATGTCAAGGAGCACCTGAGCGCTTGTCTGACCGAAATTGTAAGGATCTCGAGAAACAACACTTATTGGAGGATTCGATAGTTCGAGAAATGGTGTTTCGTCGCATGCAACAAACGCAACCTCGTGCCCGACATGCAACCCGAGTGCCCTGAGAGACTTTAATGCGCCCTCCGTTGATTGAATGCCACCAGCTAAGACTGCTGTTGGTTTTTGATCACCAGCAAATAACTCAAACAACGCTTTTTCGGCAAAGTCAGAATCGTAACTTTTTGATCTTAGAAATTCGCGTGGGAATATCAACCCAATTTCTTTATAAGCATCTTCGATTCCCCCGAGTCTTTCGCGACCGACTCGAACACTTATTGGACCATGGACCATAGCAATTTTTCGATGACCTAGTTGCAGCAAATGACGAACTGCGTCACGAACCCCTGAACGATGATCAATTTGTACGAATGAAAAGCTATCGGTATCTAATTCTCTATCAAGGACAACAACTTTTCCTTTAAATTGATTCAATCCATGATTAATTTCAATTTCTTCCTCAGAAACCAGAGAGACAATAACTCCATCTACTCTGCGTTGTCTGAGAACATTTAAGTGACTTAATTCAATATTTGTATCACCATCTGAATTAGTCAATAAAAGAAGGTAGCCGTGCCCGCGAAGGATGTCATCAGCGCCTTTGGCAATCAAAGAGAATAATGGACTTGAAATATCTCTGACGATAAAGCCGACAGTCTGCGTGAGTCCACTTCGCAAGCTTGAAGCCAATAAGTTGGGCTCAAAACCAAGTGCTTTTGATGCACGCTGTACTTTATTTTTCAAAGAGATACTTACATCAGGGTGACCACTTAGTGCGCGCGAGACACTAGAAACCGCCACACCAGCTTTTTTAGCGACGTCTTCCATGGTGACAATACGCTCACTATTTTTTTTAGAGACCATTAACACCCTCGACATTCAAGTCTTCTTCAATGCCCAGATCAATTGCCATCCTCGAACGCCGCACTTTATCGAGCGCTGATCGCGGGATGCTTTGCACAAAGAAGTACTCCTTCGGTCTTTTGAATGAAGCCAGATTTTCTTTCAAGAAACGATCTATTTGTTGAAGTGACACTTTACCAACAACTGCTGCGCATAACTTCTGTCCCCACTTTTCGTCATTGACTCCAAACACCACAACGTCTTTGATTCCTTCAATTTTTTGCAACACTGCTTCAATTTCAACTGGATACAAATTAACTCCCCCAGAGATAACTAAATCATCTCGCCTGCCGAACAAATACAGATAACCATCTGCGTCCAAATGACCAAGGTCACCAACCGTGAAGTACTCACCCATCCATGCCTTTGATGTTTTAACCGAGTCATTCCAGTATTCCCACCGCGCGTATTGAGGGCAGGCAGTCCAAATGACCTGATCTGATCCAACAAAAAGCTTCCGATTCTTTCTCGCTCTACCAACTGTTCCAGGCTTCTCGAGCCACTCAGACGAAGAGCATACCGAAAACTGTCCCTCAGTTGAACCATAAAACTCCCAAACTTTGTCAGCACCAACTTCGTTGATAACAGTATGTTTTAATTTTTCATCACACTTGGCACCAGCGTGAAGTACTAGTCTCAGAGAACTCAATTCACTGATACCACCTGATGCGACCAATCTTTGGAGATGAGCTGGTGTACAAAATGTCGTGGTTGGGTTCGTAGACTTTATCGCACTGACAATCTTATTGGCTTCAAACTTTCCAGGTATAACGACTGACCCACCGACCAACAATGTGCTCAAAGCAAACCGAATTGGGGCTGAGTGATACAACGGAGAGCAAACAAGATGAACGTCTTCCTGAGAAAACGACCACTGCTCAATTTCCTCAAGCCATAGTTTTTTTGCTTCAGACTCTTCAATGATCGGCGAAAAAACACCTTTTGGTGTGCCTGATGTACCAGAAGTATATAACATCGGCCGAGTTAATGGAAATTTTGATAGTTCTTCTGCTGCAGTTCCAAA
>SXGR01533130.1_pt1 | contig 17180 bp, 16 predicted proteins | sample 3174711 | NCBI WGS metagenome assembly SXGR01 (sample SAMN11356860, study PRJNA531348) | freshwater metagenome | isolation source: freshwater sample F1-60 | place: China: Fuxian Lake, Yuxi | collected 2017-12-25
AGTTTTCCCTGCAGCCCGGAACGCCCTTCACGCCGTAGAGCATCTCGTTCGACGGTGCGCTGCAGCATCCCCCGATGGTGTCGTGGTGTCCCACCGTGTCGGCGGCGATTGTCATCATCGGCCGTGCGATGTCGGAATAGAAGCTGTGCCCCGTGGTGAGGGCGAGGGTTCGTGCGCGCTTCAAGGTGTTGGGCGCGTGATAGCGCTCCAACGGGTCTTCGGCGTTGTAGCAGAGGAAATCGACCCCCTGCCGTCCTTCCAGGTCGACGATGCGCAGAACCTGCCCCTTCTTGAGGACGGCGCCCCATGGGCCGCCGGCGGGAATCACGTCGTTCAAGAGAATTCGGCCCTCGATCATCCCGTTCTTGGTCATTTGTCCACTCCAAGAGTTCCGAACAGTTGCGAAATGCAAATACTATACCGGAGCCATGACATGGATGCATTGCCCAATGAATCGAGGTGGCTTGATCTTTGTATTCTAGGCAAGCGCCGCTAGCATTCGTTCGGGATCGCAGCGGATCGCTGTCCTTCATGTCGAGCGCCAGCGCGCGCCGAGGGGAAGGCGCGTCGCGACTGTGGCGCCCGCGCGCTCCGGCCGCTCGCACAGAGCCGGCGCGCGCGTGTCAGTTCGTGCGATGCGTAAGGACGGCGTAAATGCCCAGCGGAACGGTCAAGTGGTTCAACACCACGAAGGGGTACGGCTTCATTCAACCCGATGGCGGCGGCAAAGATGTGTTCGTGCACATCACGGCGCTCGAAGCCTCGGGCATGAAGGCTCTCAACGAAGGCCAGCGCGTAAACTTCCAAATCGTCTCGGACCGCCGCGGCGATAAGGCGGTCGAGTTGAGCAAGGGCGACTGAAGCCGCGGGGGCGCCAATAGGCGCCCGTGGCGATGCCCCGCGCGCGCGGCGCGGGGCAGGATGTACGGTCGGTCGCAGGGGCGATCTGGCCGGGGCGGCACCGGGTCTGATATGACCTCGGTCGTCGGCGAGGGGAATTTTCCATGACGATGCACCGGCTCGCGCCACTTCTGGCGCCGCGAACCATTGCCATCTTGGGCGCTTCGGAACGGCCAGGCTCGCCCGGCAACGCCGCGGTGCGCGAGGTGTTGCGCGGAAAATTTCCGGGCCGGATTTTCCCAGTCAACCCGCGCTACTCGGTCATCGAGGGCTTGGCCTGCCATCCGACGCTCAAGGATCTGCCCGCGTCTCCCGACGTGGTCATGCTGCTCGTCTCCAACGACAAGCTCGAGACGGCGCTCGACGAGGCGATCGCAGTCGGCGCCAAGGGCGTGATCATCCTCGATTCGTGTTACTTGGCGAACGACGCCGACCCGCCCCTCACGCGCCGACTCGCGGCGAAGGCCAAGGCCGCAGGCCTCGCCATCAATGGCGGAAACTGCGTGGGTTTCATGAATTTCGAAACGCGCGCGCGGCTGTGCGCGTACCCGCCCGTCCACGACATGGAGGCGGGCCACGTCACGTTCATTTCCCACTCGGGCTCGACCTATGGCGGGCTTTCGCGCAACGAGCGGCGCCTGCGTTTCAACCTCATGGTTTCACCCGGCCAGGAGCTGACCACCACCATGGCCGACTATCTCGACTTCGCCCTCGAGATGGAGACGACGCGCGCGGTCGGTTTGATGATGGAGACGGCACGCGACCCCGCCAATTTTGCGGCGGTACTGGAGAAGGCGGCCAAACGCGACGTGCCCGTCGTCGCCATCAAGCTCGCGCGGACGGAATACGGCAAGACGCTGGCGCTGTCCCACTCGGGTGCGCTCGCTGGCAACGCCGCTGCCTATGACGCGCTCTTCGACCGGCACGGCGTCATCCGCGCGGAGGACATCGACGAGATGGTTGCAACGCTCCTCATGTTCGGCGAAGGCAAGCGCGCGCGAACGGGCGGACTCGTGGCCGTGCACGATTCGGGCGGCGAGCGCGAGATGACCGTCGATCTGGTCGACCAGATGGCCGTGCCCTACGCCGCCATCGCACCCAAGACGACCGAGCGCCTCAAGGCGTGCCTGGGGTACGGTCTGGCGCCGGTCAATCCGGTCGATTTCTGGACCACGCCCCACGGCTACAAGGAGACGCTGGCCGAGTGCTTCGACGCGCTCCTCGACGACGAGGCGAGCGCGCTTGGCCTCTACTTCGCGAATGTCGTCTCGGGCATGCCGGTCTATGAGGGCGAGGCCGAGGTGTTGGCGTCGCTCGCCGCGCGGCACGCGAAGCCGTTGGCCGTAGCCACGCTGTTCGCCGGTTCGGATCACGGCGACTACGCCCTGCGCCTGGGCCGGCAGGGCGTGCCCGTGATCTACGGCGCCGTGCCCGCGCTCAAGGCCGCGCGCAATCTGATGCGTCACCGCGACATGCGTGCCCGCCCGGAGGTGGGCATGCCGCCCGCGCCACCGGCGGAGGCGATCGCCCGTTGGCGACCACGGCTCGCGCAGGGCGGCGCGCTTGAGGAGGCGGAGAGCCTTGCCTTCCTGGCCGACATGGGGATTCCCGTGCAGCCGCACCGCGTCGTGAACGGCGCCGCCGAGGCGCGCGCGGCGGCCGAGGCGTTGGGCTATCCGGTGGTGCTCAAGTCCGCGAAGCCTGGCCTGCTGCACAAGACCGAGGCGGGGGGCGTGATCCTCGGCGTGGCCAACGCGGTGTCGCTCGATGCCGCTTACGCGGATCTGTCGCGTCGCCTGGGGCCACGCGCGCTCGTCGCCAAGATGGCGGGCGCGGGCGTCGAGACCGCCATGGGGGTGACGGTCGACGGCCAGTTCGGTCCCCTCGTCATGGCGGGGACGGGCGGGGTTCTCGTCGAGGTGCTGAAGGATGTGCGCTTCGCGTTGGCGCCCTTCGATGCCGCGCATGCGCGCCTTCTCATCGATACGCTCAAGGTGAAGCCGTTGTTGGACGGCGTGCGTGGCCGCGCGCCCGCCGACATCGCGGGCTATGCCGCGGCGCTGTCTCGCTTGTCCGCTGCGGCCGCCGCGCTCGCGGACGTGCTGGCCGAGATCGACGTCAATCCCTTCCTCGTCTCGGCGAGCGGCTGCGCCGCCCTCGATGCCCTCGTAGTCGGCCGCAAGGCCTAGGCGAGAGCGAGAAGCAGCGTCTTCGCGCTCATGAGAATGACCGCGGCCGCGGCGGCGAACATGATCGTGCGCGGCTTCACCCGACGCACGATATAGGCGGCGAGCGGGGCGGCGAGAAGCCCGCCCGCGAGCAGGCCCAACACCACCGGCCAGTGATCGATGCCGATGGTCGCGACGAAGGTGCCGGCCACGGCCAGGCTCACGAAGAATTCGGCGAGGATGACCGAGCCCACGGCGCGCCGGGGCTGATGGCCGCGCGCGAGAAGCGTCGAGGTGACGATGGGTCCCCATCCGCCGCCGCCGATGGCGTCGAGAAATCCGCCGATGAGGCCCAAGGGCACGATGCGGCGCGCCGGGCGAAACTCGTTGGGTCGATGGAGCGCGCGCCGCAGGATCACGAGGCCCATAAGCAGCAGATATAGCGCGACCGCGGGCTTCACGTATTCGACCGGCGCTTCGGTCAAGAGGTAGGCGCCGATGGCACCGCCCATGGCGCCGGAGAGCGCCAACGGAATCACAAGCCGCCGGTCCACATTGCCGGCGACCGCGTGCGAGCCGCCCGCCACGGCAGTCGTCGCGACCTCGGCGGCATGCACCGCGGCGCTCGCTGCCGCCGGAAGAAGCCCGAGCGAGATGAGAAAGGTCGTGGAGATGGTGCCGTAGGCCATGCCGATGGCGCCGTCCACCATCTGGGCGAAGAATCCCAGGATCGCGAAAGCGGGAAATCCGAGTTCCACGAGGGCGTCGCTCGGTGCCTCAGCCCTCTTCGGGCGGGCCTTTCAACTCGACGGTGTTGCCATCCGGGTCGCGGACGTACATGGACGGGCCGAGACCGTCCGCGCCGAAGCGGTTTGCGACCTCGCCCGGATCGACGCCGTTCGCGAACAGATGCGTCGCGATCGCCTGGGCATCGAACGCATCGATGCGCAGGCACAGATGATCCACGTTGTGGCCTTCGGTCCCGGGGCCGGCGCCGCCCTTGCGACCCAAGGGGCCGTCGAGCGTGATCAAGTCGATGAGCGCCGTGCCCGCGCGCAGGTGGATGAGGCCCAGATCGGGCCGCCGCCGCTCCACTGTGCAGCCCAGAACCTCGCAATAGAAACGCTCCATGCGTGCCGCGTCCGCGGTACGCAGGACGACATGATCGAGGCCGGTGGGCTTGATCGCCATGGCGCAAGCTTGCCCGGATTCAAGCGACCTCACAATCGCCATGCAATTTCTGGTCTTCCCGTTCCGCCTTGCGCGCGCGCGTGCGCGCCCGGCACACTGCCCACGCGAGCGGGGGGCATGGCATGGCACCGGAGCCAATGACGCGCGGAACGGCCGCGGACGCGGGCAATCGCAGCGTCGCGCACGCGACCATGGCCGCTTTCAAGCGCCATGGCGTCGAACTCCTCATCGGCCAGAATGCGCCCACGCGCCTCTTCCTTCTCGGCAAGGAATACGGCATCCGCACCGTCGGCATCCGCACGGAGAAGGCGGGCGCCATCATGGCGGACGGCTACGCCCGCATCGCGCACAAGATCGCGGTCGTCACCTCCATCGCGGGGCCGGGTGCCGCCTTGCTCGTGCCCGGCTTGGGCGAGGCGTACAAGGCGTCCATCCCGCTTCTTGCCATCGTGCAGGACATGCCGCGCAACCTTACGGACAAGAATCCCGCGCAGGAATTCGACCACATGACGCTGTTCCAATCCTGCGCCAAGTTCGTGCGCCGGGTGGACCGGGCCGACCGAGTCGAGGACTACATCGACATGGCGGTCGCGGCAGCGACGAGCGGTCGGCCGGGGCCCGCCGTCCTCATGATGCCGCCCGATCTGTTCGAGGACGCGGCGCCGCCGTCCGAGGCGCGCATCGCCTCGCTGGGGCGCTATCCCATCGACCGTACGGTGGCCGACCCATCCGCGGTCGTGGCGGCGGCGGCGTTGCTTGCCCGGGCCAAGCGGCCGGTCGCCGTCATCGGCGGCGGGGCCCACACCAGCGAGGCCTATGGCGAACTCGCGCAACTCTCCGATCTCGCGTCGCTCCCCATGGGCACCACGACGATGGGCAAGGGCGCCATCGACGAGGGCCATCCCTTGAGTCTGGGCGTCGTCGGTTACGTCATGGGCAAGCGTGCGGCCTCGCGCGCCTATCGCGACATGATGAAGCGCGCCGACGTGGTGCTGCTTGTCGGGAACCGCACCAACCAGAACGGCACGGATTCCTGGACGCTCTTCGCGCCGGACGCGAAGTTCATTCATCTGGACGTCGATCCTATGGAGGTGGGCCGCAACTACGAGGCGGCCGTGCGCCTGGTGGGTGATGCGAAGCTGACGCTCGCCGCGCTAAACGCCGCGCTAGGTTCGCAGGATTTGTTAGCCCGCAAGGCGGCGCGCGCGGGGCTTGAGGCCGAGATCGCGGCGGGCCGCGCCGCCTTCGCCAAGGATTCGGCGGATGCGTTTCTCTCCGACAAGAAGCCCGTCCGGCCCGAGCGCGTGATGGCGGAGCTGGGCAAGACGCTCACACCCGAGACCATCGTGGTCGCGGATGCCAGCTACTCGACCATGTGGGCCATCAACTATTTGCGCATCACGCGCGCGGGCCAGCGCATCCTGACACCGCGCGGGCTCGCCGGCATCGGCTGGGGTTTCCCCATGGCGCTGGGTGCGAAGCTCGCGGCGCCGGACCGGCCGGTCGTCTATCTGGGTGGCGACGGCGCCTTCGCCTACAACTGGGCCGAGCTTGAGACGGCGCGGCGCATGGGCATCAAGATCACCGCCATCGTGCTCAACAACCAGGTGCTGGGTTACGAGAAGGACGCGGAGGACATCCATTTCGGCGAACACGCGGTGGGTTGCGAGTTCGCCGCCGTGGATCACGCCGCCATCGCGCGCGCCTGCGGCTGGACGGGCGTGCGCGTGGAGGCGCCGGGCGATCTCGCCCGCGCGCTCGCGGACGCGGCCAAGGCCGCGGGGCCCACGCTCATCGACGTGATCTCGGATCCGAACGCGGCGCCGCCCATCACCGCCTACACGGGCAAGCTGGCCGATCTCAGCTGAACACCAAGACAAGAACGGGGAACGATCATGGGTTATTTCGACGGACGCACGGCATTGATCACGGGCTCGGGCAGCGGCATCGGCCGTGCGACCGCGCGCATCATGGCCGAGCGCGGCGCCAACGTGATCGTGCACGATCTCAACGCCAAGGGGGCGGAGGAGACCGCCGCGATGGTCGAGAAGGCGGGGCGCAAGGCGCGTGTGGCGATCTGCGACGTCTCGGACGTGGCGGCGATGCGCAAGGCGGTGGCGGAAGGGGAGGCGGCGTTCGGCGCCGTCGATATCCTGGTCAACAACGCCGGCGTGCCCTCCGACCGTTGCCCGCTCGAGGACGTGACGGAGGAGATGTTCGAGCGTTCCATGCGCGTGCACGTGAAGGGCACGCTGTTCACGACCCAGGCGGTCGTGCCGGGCATGAAGCGGCGCAAGTTCGGCAAGATCGTCAACATCTCCTCGATCCAGGGCACGGTCGGCTACGCCAACGGCGCCACCTACAACGGTGCGAAGGCCGCGGTCCTTTCCATGGCCAAGGGCTGGGCCAAGGAACTCGCACCCTGGAACATCGCGGTCAACGTGGTGGCGCCGGGCCATTGTCTGACGCCCATGCCTCTCTCCAAGGACAGCCCCGAGGTGATCGCCAAGAAGGCGGAGGGCATCCCCTTCAAGCGCTACGGGCAGCCGGAGGAGATGGGTTATGCCATCGTCTTCCTGTGCTCGCCCGAGGCGGACTTCGTGACCGGCCAGGTCATCAGCCCCAATGGCGGCTACACGATCACCTGAATGACAGGCGGCGAAGCGGCAGGCGCCCGCCAAGCGGGCGCCTGCGCGTCTTCGCTCAGCGCAGCATCTCGTCCTCGAAGGGATATTTGTCGAGCGGCACGGCGCCGGACTTGGTGATGAGAACCTGGCGCTCGAGCTTCAAGCCCTGGTCCTCGCCCACGGGGCCGATATAGCTCTCGACGCAGAGCGTCATGTTCTCCTCGATGATGCCGTCGAAGCCGCGCTCCTTCCAATCTGTCCGGGAGTAGATGCTGGGGTACTCGTCGCACATGCCGATGCCGTGGGCGAGGACGACATAGCGGTTGGGAATACAGTTCTTGGGCGCCTTCCACGCGCGGCGCGAGAACTCGCTGAAGCGCATGCCGGGTTTCAAGAGCGCCATGTTGTGATGAACCTCTTCGTAGGCGAGCTTGTACAGCTCGCGCTGGCGCTTCGACGGCTTGCCCGGTCCGCACACCCAGCTGCGTGAGATATCGGCGCAATAGCCCATGGGTCCCACCATGTCGCAGTCGAAGGCGACCATCTCGGTTGGCCTGATGACGCGGTCCGAGCACTCTTGGCCCCAGGGATTGGTGCGGTCGCCCGAGGCCATGAGGCGCGCATCGATCCACTCGCCGCCCATGGCCATGTTGGTCTCGTGGAGGAGGGCCCAGAGCTGGTTTTCCGTGATGCCGGGCTTGAGCGCCGCTTGCATGCGCGCCATGCCGATTTCCGCCGTCGCGATGGCGTAGGTCATGCACTGGACTTCCTCGACCGCCTTGATGGCGCGCGCACGCTCGGCGATTTCCTGGCCGTCGGCGAGCGTGTAGCCGGCGTCCTCCAGCGCCGCCGTGACGTGGAGATCGCCGCGGTCGATGGCGATCCGCTTGTTGGATCGGGAGTGCTTCTTCATCAGCGCCGCAATCTCCTTTGCGTACCAGCGCGCGTTGTCCTTGGCGCGCGGGCCACCGAAGAAATAGCTCATCGGCTTGCCGGCCCGCACCTCGTCGATGGTTTCGAGCGCCCGGCCCAGATACGCGTAGGATTCGGAATCGAACAGCACGACCGGCCCGTTCGCCGGCACGAAAACGGAGCGGCCGAGGATGTGGAGGCCGAAGGCGGAATGCCCTCGTCGGCCCGTGGCGTAGCGGAGATTGATGGGGTCGAAGAAGAGTCCGGCGCCGCAGCCGGCCTTGCGGATGGCCTGGCGCAGCCGCACCAGGCGCCAAACGCGCATCTTCGCCATGTCCACGCGCGCCTCGGTGTCGGACAGCGTCACCACCGGCGTGGCGCCGGCAGCCTTGCGCATCTCCAATTCGCTCATCGCACGCCCCCCTGGTTAGGTCTTCATCATAGCCGCGATCTTCTCGGCGACCATGACGGTCGGAATGCTCGCGTTGGCGCCGGGCGGCGTGTCGGTCTCGGCTTCGACGAGGAGAACGCGGCGGCCGGGCGTCTCGGACAGGCGGGCGGCCAGCACACAGCCCGCCGAGCCGCGGCTCCCACGATGACGTCCCAATCCGCCATCCCTCAACTGTATTCGCGGTAGAACAGCAGCAACAGGCCGACGAGGACGAAGCAGACGGGCCAGACGAGCGACGGGATGCGCCGGTCCTCGGGCGCCAGGCGCAATTCCAGCCAGCGCGCCGCACCGGCCAACAGGCCAAGCAAGGCCAAGGGCACGTGCGTCCACTCGATGAGAAGCTCCTCCTTCACGTTCGCGACGGAATGGGAATGGAGAAGGAGAAGCGCGCCGCCCAGACCCGTTGCCAATGGAAAGACCTGTGCCGCGGTGGAGGACCGCAGGCGCCCTGCGCGCACCGCCCATTCGAAGGCGCCGAAGGCCGCGACGACGAGGAAGACCAGCCGATGCTGCAACACCTCGGCCGAGAGGAACCCATCGACGAATGGCAGGGGACCGACGGGCCAGTACTCGGGATCCGCGATGAGAATGATGCCGATGGCGAGGCCCACGAAAAGGAGCGGCCAATGCCGCGCCCAGGGTGCCCGCCCCGTGCGGTGCGCGAGCGCCAGGAGGCCCAGCGCGGTCACGAAGACGCCGGACCAGTGGTGATTGAACTCGGACCAGGCGATGTCATAGGCGGGCATGATCCCGCCCGCGATGATTTGCGCGACCGCCTCCGCGTTGAGCCGTGCGGCCTCCGAAAGCGGAATGGTGCGGCGCGCGGTGGTGGTGAGGTCGACATAGAAGGGCCCCGACAGATCGGGCATGCGCGGCGTCATGCGCTCGACCACCTCGGTCAAGCCGGGCCGGTCGGCGGCTACCACGTCGACGGACGGTGGCGCCGAGGTGATGGAGGCAGCAGCGAATACCACCGCCAGGCCGATGCCGATCTCCGCCTCGGCCAGGCGGCGCAGGCGCAGGGGCGATGTGGCGGGATCGCGGCGCAACCGCTCGACGCACGCGAAGTTGAGCGCGCCCAAGCCCAGCAAGACTCCCAGCATCACGGCCTTGGCCGAGATCATGAGGCCATAGGCGGTCGCGTAGAGCGCGGTCCACGAATCGATGTAGCGGAGCGCCATACCCGTGCCGGCCACGAGGATGAGCGCCACGCCCGCCATCGCCATGCGCGAGAAGCGCCGACCCACCTCGGCGATGGGGCGCGCCTCCGTGAGGCACGCCAGCGCCACGAGAAAATAGGGAATGCCGCCCAGCCATAGCGCGGCCCCTGCCTTGTGGGCCAAAGTCAGTGCGGAGAGAAAGGCCCGGCCGTCCACGCGGCCCCAGGCATGGGTGGTGGAGACCGAGGCCGCCACGATCACGGCGGCGCCAAGAAGAAGGAAGGGTGCGCGCTCGGCGGGCTTTCCGCCGATGACCATCAGGAGGGTGGCGCCCGCGATGCCGAGGGCGCCCCACAATACGAAGTCCGCACCCAGGGACGTAACGAAGGACACGCCGGCCGTGTCGGCGACGAAAGCCGCCTTGACGGCGAGGTGGACGAGGGCGATGGCGATGGCGCAGGCGGACGCGGCGCGGATGAGACGGGCGCACTGGCGCGCGATGCGCGGCGCCTCGGTGCCGAGCGCGGAGCCGAGCGGAGCCAGAAGCAGCGCCGCGAACAAGGCGCCGCCCGCCGCCATGGTCTCGGCGGCCAACCCCAGGCCGCGCAGGACGACCGAGAGGAAGCCGAAGATGTCGAAGAGGACGGCCACCGGCGTGAGTCTAGGCGGCGCCGACCTTGAACGGGATTTCGCCGCGCGTGATGTGACCGTCCACGGCGAGCACCTGCCAGCGCAGGCGATAGGCGCCGTCGGCTAGACCCTTGGCCTCGGCACGGATCGTGTCGGGTGGCCCCTCGCCTTTGATGGCGATGCGCGTCGGCTTGTCCGCGGCGTCGAGAAGCATCAGGCGCGAGCGGGTGCGGTCGATGCGGCTGTTGTAGCGGATGATGATCGCGACATCGGGCCCAGCCATCATGGCGCCGGCTTTGGGGTTCGATTCGGCGATGATGGCGTGCGCTCGTGCGCGGTCGGGTGCGAGGACGGCGGCGGTGGCGGCAAGCAGGAGGGCGCGGCGGCTGAATTGGGACATGCGAGAACCCGATTGGCGGCGCCGGATCATGCCAAAGCGCGCGCGCCGGCGGTAGCGCTCAATTAGACGAAGGCCGGATGACGCGACGGGTCTTGCCCTCGGTGCGCGGCAGGCTCCGCCACGGCAGGAGCGTAACGCGCGCGGTCGCGCCGACATGGCGCTTCACGGCCTGGGCCACGGCTTCGGCCAACGCCGGGCTGGCCGTCCGGCCCTCCGTCAATTCAACCTCGAGCGGCAGCGCGTCATAGGGCCCGGGGCCCGGCAGCACGATGCGGAACTCGCCCGACAGCTCCTTGAACAGATGGGCGACGGCGACGACGGACGACGGAAACACGTTCAAGCCGCGCACCACGACCATATCGTCCGCGCGCCCGACGACGCGCAGACGCGGCGCGTGCCGGCCGCACGCGCACTGGTCGAGCGCCGTCAGCGCCACGATGTCGCCCGAGCGAAAGCGCGCCAAGGGCTGGCAGTCCTTGGCCAGATGGGTCAGCACCAGCTCGCCCGCCTCGCCCTCGCGCCACGGCTTGGGCGTGCCCGTGTCGGGATCGACGATCTCGTGCCACAGCGCGTCGCATCCGACGAGATGAATGTCGTTCGTCGCCTCGCATTGCGCGCCGAACAGGCACAGCACGTCCGAGACGCCGTAATTGGCGTTCCGCACCTTGAAGCCCCAGGTGTCCTCGAGGCGGCCGCGGAAGGCGGGGTCGTCCAGTCCCGCCTCGCCGCCGAAGAGGCCGAGCTTCAATCCCAAGTCGCGCGGGCGCGTGCCCGGGAAATGCTCGGCCAGGGTGCGCTCCAGCACCGCCGGATAGGACGGCGTGCAGGAGATGGCGTCGATTCCCATCTCGCGGATCGCCTCGACGAGGCGCTCCGAATTGCCGACGCCGAAGGGCACGACGGCGGCCCCTGTCGCTTCCAGGTTCAGGTGATCGGAGAGCCCGCCCATCCAAAGCTGATAGTTGAGGGTGTGCACGACCCGGTATCCGGGGCCGAGGCCCGAGGCGCGGAAGCCGCGCCCGCCGACCGCAGCGGTGGTGCGGATATCGGCGGCCGAGAGCGCCAGATTCATCGCCTGGCCCGTGGTTCCGGAGGTGCGGTGGATGCGCGCGATCGTCGCCGGATCGGCCGCGAGGTAGGTGCCGAAGGGCGGGTGCGCGCGCTGGTCCACGCGTAGCATCTCCTTGTCCGACATGGGCAACTCGACGAGCGCATCCAGCCGCGCGGGCGGCGTGCGTCCGCGCCAAAGCCGGCGATGGAAGTCCGAGTGCGCCACCAGATAGGCGGCCTGACGTTGCCAGCGCCGTTCTTGCTCCGCGCGCAGGTCTGCGGCGGCAAGAAAATCGGCGTCTCGGATGGGGGCGGGCGTGTCGTCCATGGCGGTCTTGCGTTTCCTTCATAGGCGCGTGCACACGGCGCTGTCGAGGTCGGACGGTCCCGCTGGCGGCACCGAAGGCGCGCGGCTAGATTGGCCCAGTCATTCGGGGGAGGGCGGACATGGCGGCGAAACGCAAGGCGGCGGGCAAGTCGGGCGCGCGCAAGGTTCACGACGACGCGATTCTCGTCGACGGCATGGGCGTCGCCGTGCTGTTGCCGACCGCCCTCATCCCGCAGCCGCCGCGTGGCGGGAAGGAGTTCATCGACCGCGCCATCGCCTCGGGCGTCACCTCCATGAATGTGTGCCTGGGCATCCTCGGCATCGGCATGGGGCAGGACAATTTCCGCGCGATGGTCAACACCATGTATGGGCATTACTGCCTGTTCGAGATGGACAAGCGCCTTATCCATGTCCAGAAGGGTGGGGATGTCCGGCGCGCGAAGGCACAGGGCAAGCTGGGCGTCATCTTCGGCTGCCAGGGCCTGGCCGGGAAGATCGAGGACGATCCGGGCCTCATCACGATCCTCTACCGCTTGGGTCTGCGCTTCGGGCAGATCGCCTACAACTCGCGCGATTCGCTGGGCTGCGGGGCGCTGGAGTTGCCCGACACGGGCTTGACCGAGCTGGGCCGGATCGTCATCCGCGAGATGAACCACGTGGGCATGTTGTGCGACCTGGCGCACGCCTCGGACCGCACGCTCATGGAGACGATCGAGCGCTCGACCGCCCCCGTGGTGGTGAGCCATGCGAATGTGCGCGCGCTCGCCGATCACCGCCGCAACGTGACGGACGACGGCCTGCGCGCGCTGGCGGAGAACGGCGGCGTCATCGGCATCACCGCGTACTCGCCCTTCTGCGAGACAACGCCCGGCGTGCGGCCCAAGCTTGACGACTATATCGACCACATCGCCTACGTGGCCGATCTCGTGGGCGTGGATCATGTCGGCATCGGCAGCGATTTCTTCGAGGCCGAATCGCTCATCCGCTTCGAGCGCTTCTTCCGCACGCGCTATCCCGAGCTTATCCGCAACTACACCCTCGACACCGTGTACGTGGACGGTTTCAGCCGGGTCGATCACCTGCCCAAGCTGACCGCCGGCCTCTTGCGCCGCGGATTCAACGCGGCCGAGGTGCACAAGATCCTGGGCGGCAACTTTCTCCGCGTCTTCGACAAGGTGTGGAAATGAGGGCCGCGCGCGTCGCCGGCGCCGTCGGCGCCGCGCTCCTTCTGGCGCTGGCCGCGTGCGGGGAGCCGACCAAGGACGAGGTCATCGAGAAGGCGCGCGGGGTCGAGACGCGGGCGGCGCTGGAGAAAAAGCTGGGGCGACCCTCCGACATCCAGAAGCTCGGGCCGGTCGAGATGTGGACCTACAAGACCAAGACCGGCGACGTGATCTTCGTCATCACGGGCGAACGCGTGGCGCTGCAGGCCGCCGAATAGGCACGAAACCTCTAGACACGACGATTGGGAGACGCCCATGGCACGGGACCCGCGATACGACATCCTGTTCGAGCCCGTGCGCATCGGGCCGGTCGTCGCCAAGAACCGCTTCTACCAGCCCCCGCACTGCAACGGCATGGGCGAGTTGCGTCCCAACATGCACGCCGCCATGCGCGAGGTGAAGGCGGAGGGCGGCTGGGCCGTCATCCACACCGAGCACTGCTCGATCCACCCGTCCTCGGACATGCTGGGCGAATCCGTCCAGACGCTCTGGGACGACGACGACGTGGCGTGGCTCGCCCTTATGTGCGACGCCGTCCACGCGCACGGCGCACTCGCGGGTGTCCAGCTGGCCTATGCGTGCAATTGGAATCCCAACCGCGTCAGCCGCGAGATTCCCATGGGCCCCATGGGCCGACCCTGCACGCAGTACGACCCCCAGTACACGCGCGCCATGGACAAGGGCGACATCAAGAACATGCTCGGCTGGTGGAAGGACGCGGCCGTGCGCGCCAAACGCGCGGGCTGCGACGTCATCCAGGTCGACGTCAATTTCTCGCAAGTCGGGTTCCAGTTCCTTTCGCCGCGCAACCGCCGCACGGACGAGTACGGTGGCTCGGTGGAGAACCGCGCGCGCGTCGTGAAACAGCAGATCGAGGCGTGCCGTGAGGGGGTGAAGGGCGACTGCGCCGTCACCGTGCGCATCATCATCGACGAGGTGATGGGCGCGCGCGGTCTCATGGCCGAGACGGACGGGCGCGAGATCATCGAATGCTTGGCCGAGGAACCCGATCTGTGGGACATCGTGATCGGCACCTGGGACTACGATTCGCGCACCTCGCGCTTCGTGCCGGAGGCCGCGCACTCCGACAAGGTGGCGATCGTCAAGCGCTGCACGACCAAGCCCGTGGTGGGCGTCGGGCGCTTCACCTCGCCCGACACCATGGTCGCCCAGATCAAGCGCGGCATCATGGACATGATCGGCGCCACGCGCCCCTCCATCGCCGACCCGTTTCTGCCGAAGAAGATCGAAGAGGGGCGGAGCGAGGACATCCGCGAGTGCATCGGCTGCAATATTTGCGTCTCGGGTCACTACACCATTTCGCCCATCCGCTGCACGCAGAACCCGACCATGGGCGAGGAGTGGCGCAAGGGTTGGCATCCCGAACGCATCGCGCCCAAGAAATCGGACGACAGCGTGCTGGTGGTCGGCGCGGGGCCGGCGGGTCTCGAATGCGCGCGTGCACTCGGCCAGCGCGGCTACCAGGTCCATCTGGCCGAGGCGGGCCGCGAGTTGGGCGGCCGCGTGGCGCGCGAGGCGCGCCTGCCGGGCCTCGCGGAATGGGGCCGCGTGCGCGACTGGCGCGTGGGCCAAATCGCCAAGTTGCCAAACGTCCAGGTCTACCGAGAAAGCCGGTTGAGCGCGACCGAGGTGCGCGAGATGGGCTTCAACCGCGTCGTCGTTGCCACGGGCGCGCGCTGGCGGAAGGACGGCTATGGCCGCACCAACCACTATGCCATTCCGGGCGCGGACCAGGCGCACGTGTTGACGCCCGACGACATCTTGGGCGGGGTGCGGCCCGACGGGCCCGTCGTCATCTTCGACGACGATGCCTATTACATGGGTTCGGTCCTGGCCGAGCTTCTGCGCGCGGCAGGACGCGAGGTGACGATCGTCGCGCCCGCGTCCGAGATCGCCGCGTGGACCTACAACACCATGGAACTCAAATACATCGCTGAGCGGCTGGACGGGCAGGGGGTCGGGATGCTGACGCACCACAACCTTCTTTCCATCGGCAAGGGCGAGGTAACGCTCGCCCACATGCACAGCGGGCGCGAGCGGCGCATGGCCGCCACCTCGGTCGTCATGTGCGTGATGCGCGAGCCGGTGGATGAATTGTGGCGCGAGCTCACGGCGGAGCCGGACGACCTCCTTGAGGCGGGCATCCGCTCGGTCGAGCGGATCGGCGATTGCCTGGCGCCGGGCGCCATCGTGCAGGCCACCTATGCCGGGCACAAATATGCGCGCGAACTGGACGAATCCGCCGTGGCGGGCGTCTCGGTTCGGCGCGAGCGGCCCATCGTGCATGCGAGGGGCGCGCGATGAAGCGCTTCGCGGGCAAGCTCGCCGTCGTGACCGGCGCCACGCGCGGCATCGGCCGCGCCGTGGCGGAGCGGTTGCTCGCCGAAGGGGCGGACGTCGTCGGCACATGCACCAGCGCCCAAGGCGAGGTGCCCAAGGGGTGCCGGCGCGAGGTGGTGCGCTTCGAGGACACGGCGTCCACCGACGCGTTCTGCGCGCGTCTCGCCGCGATGGCACCCCAGGTGCTCGTCAACAATGCGGGCGTCGCGTTGCCGCAGACGGCGGAGGAGTTGACCGAGGCGGATTTGCGCCGCGTGCACGAGATCAACCTGCTCGCCCCCATCCGCGCCTGCCAGGCCGTGGTGCCGGGCATGAAGAAGGCGAACTGGGGGCGCATCGTCAACGTCACCTCGATCTGGGGGCCCATGTCGCGCGTGGCGCGCGGCAACTACGCCTCCTCGAAAAGCGGGCTCGACGGATTCACGGGCGTGCTCGCGGCCGAGTTGGCGCCCTTCGGCGTGCTCGCCAATTGCGTGGCGCCGGGCTACACTGAAACCGAACTCATCAAGAAAATTTTCGACGGACCGAAGCTCAAGGCCTTGGCCGACACGGTGCCCATGCGCCGGCTTGCCGCGCCCGACGAGATCGCCGCCTTCATCGCCTGGATGGCGAGCCCCGAGAACGGCTACGTGACGGGGCAGAACATCGTCATCGACGGCGGCCTCTCGCGCCTGAGGGAGGTCTAGCCATGGCCACCCTTCCTCCCGAGAAGCCCTTGGCTGGGCGTCTGGCCGTCGTGACCGGCGGCACGCGCGGCATCGGGCGCGGCATCGCCGAGCGTTTCCTGCGCGACGGCGCGCGCGTCATCGTCACGGGTACGAAGTCCGATGGCGCACGGCCCGCGGGTGCCGCCTATCACCAACTGAAGCTCGAGGACGACGCCTCGGTCGATGCCTTCTGTGCCGCGGTCGCGCGCGAGGCGCCGGACATCGTGGTCAACAACGCGGGCGTTTCCACGCCCCAAACCTGGGACGTCGTGGACCCCGTCACGTTCCGGCGCAACCATCAGATCAATCTGGTCGCACCCATGCTCATCTGTCGCGCGGCGCTTCCCGCCATGATGCGCCGGCGCTGGGGGCGCTTCGTGGGCATCACGGCGCTCTCGGGCACCTTCATCGGGCGGAGGTCGCGCATCGCCATCGCGTCGGCCAAGGCCGGACTCGACGCCATGCATTCGACGCTCGCCGCGGAGGGCGCCCAACACAACGTACTCGCCAACTGCGTGGCGCCCGGCTTCACCGACACGGACGTCTTGAAGGAGCTGTTCAAGCCCGAGGAGATCGCGGCGAAGATTCCCATGAAGCGCCTCGGCACCATCGAGGAGATCGCCTCGCTCGTCGCTTTCCTCGCGGGGCCCGAGAACACCTACATGACCGGCCGCCAGATCGTCATCGACGGCGGCTATATGCGCACCCTCTAGGGTGCGTAGTCCTCGGCGATCTGGAAGACGACGTCGCCGCGCTCCACGCGGCCCGGCGGGCGCTTCAGGATCACGAGACCCTTCAGTTTGCCCTTCACCACCCAGGGCTCGCGCTCCGAGTTCGCCGTGAAGTGCACCTGGCCGAGCGGCTGGCCCGCCTTCACCTCGGCGCCCAGGTCCACGAAGGGCTCGAACAACCCGTGATCGGGGCAAAAGACGTTCGCGTTGGGGTCGTTGGTGTGCATGAGGCGCGTGGGGGCGCGGCCCTGCATCTCGGGCGTCACGATCTTGCCCTTCATGACGCCGAAGAACTTGAGCATGTTGTCGACCGCGTGCTCGGTCATCCGAAGCGTGTCCAC
>SXGR01029540.1_pt1 | contig 17179 bp, 15 predicted proteins | sample 3174711 | NCBI WGS metagenome assembly SXGR01 (sample SAMN11356860, study PRJNA531348) | freshwater metagenome | isolation source: freshwater sample F1-60 | place: China: Fuxian Lake, Yuxi | collected 2017-12-25
GAAGTAGCCGTCGGCATCCATCAGGTAGGTGTCGCCCGTCAGGTTCCATCCGTCTTGAACATACACGCTCTGCCGCGGGTCATCGAGGTAGCGACACCCGGTTGGCCCCCGTACCGCCAGTCGCCCGATCGTACCGGGTGGCACCGGCTGGCCGTGCTCATCCAGAATAGCCGCCTCGTAGCCTGGCACCGCACGACCGGTGGCGCCCGAGCGCACTTCGCCTGGCCGGCAGCCGATGAATGCATGGAGTAATTCGGTGGATCCCAGGCACTCGGTCATTTCAAGACCGGTGGCTTCATGCCACTGCGCGCGGGTGTCGGCGGGCAGCATTTCGCCCGATGACACCGTGATGCGAAGCGAGCGCAGCGTGTCTCGCCGTGCAAGGGCGGCCAGTCTTCGGTAGAGCGTTGGTGCCGTTAAGCAGATGCTGGCCCGATGCTGATCAATACCTGCGAGGAGCGACTCGGCGGTCCACTGCGGCTCAAGTACGGCCGAGGCGCCTGCGCGAAGCGGAAAGATCAGCAGTCCACCCAGCCCGAACGTAAAGGCAAGGGGCGGGGTGCCAATGAATACGTCATCAGGAGTGGGCGCAAGCAAATGCCGTGATAACACGTCAGCGATCAACAGGCAGTCGCGGTGAAAGTGCAGGGTGCCCTTGGGCTGACCGGTGGTGCCTGAGGTAAAGGCGATGAGGGCGACATCGTCCTGCGCGGTGTCCGCAGCGGGAAACGGCGTGCCGTGCGCAGCCATCGCGTCTTCGAGGCGGTCGGGCCCGGCTGCCGTTGCGCCGTAGCCAAGCACCCGTCCGCACGAGGGTCGGGCACGGCACACCTCGTTCCACGCCTCCAGAAGCCCCGCCTCGCAGAGTGCAGCGCTGACCTGTGCGCGCTCGGCAATCACCGCAAGCTCGCGGGCGCGCAGCAGCGGCATGGTGGTGACTGCGATGCAGCCGGCCTTGAGTACGGCAAGCCAGCAGGCGGCGAGTATCGGATGATTTGCACCGCGCAACAGCACGCGGGCGCCGGTGGGCAGGCGAAAATCGGACCGGAGGACGTGTGCGATCCTGTCGACGCGATCGGCCAGCTCGGCATAGGTCAAAGTCAGGCCCGCGCCGCGAAGCGCAATGGCGCAGCCACGCCCTGCTCGCAGCTGTGTGTCGATCAGTTCAGAAGCGGCATTCAGGCGCTCGGGATACGCGATTCCTGCGGGCGGCGGCAAGAGCTGCGGCCAGGCCTCAGGCGGCGGTAGCCGGTCGCGCGCGAACCGGTCGTCGTGGCCGCTGCCAAACAGGCGCAGAGCCGGCACCGATGCGCCGGGGGGGGCGCCTGGGGATGCGTCGGGGTAAGGGCTGGTCACTGATCGAGTCCAGCGGGGGCGTCCTTCCAGGGTGGTGCGACTAGCCGCCTTTTGCCGTCGTGTGACATGCGGATACCGGGTTCGCTGAGCTCCTTGCGGTCCCAAAGCTGGCAGGTGACCTGTTTGTGCTTCTGGTCGAGACCCTCGCAGTAGTTGGTGTACTCGCACAGGCGCACCGCATCGGCCTGTCCCAGCAGTGTTTTGAGTGCCCAGTCAGGATCGGCGAGGCTCTGGCGCGCGGTGCCCACCACGTCGCAGTCGCCAGCGGCAAGCATACGCTCGGCGAATTCGAAGTTATGAACGCCGCCGGTGCACACGACAGGTGTGGCGCATCCCTCTGCACGAATTGCCTCGCGAATCCGGGCGGTTGCCGCGCGATTCCGGCCAAAGGGCCCTTGCGCGTCGGACAGATACTGCGGCATGCATTCATAGCCGCTACGGCCTGTGTACGGATAGGCGGCCTGCCCGACCGAGGGCTGTTTGGCATCGTCAAACTTACCACCGCGGCTGGTCGAGAGAAAGTTCATGCCAGCGAGCGCAAACTGAATCCCATACCAGAGGCTGTCATCGACCTCGGTGCCGCCTTCGATACATTCCTCGGCCAGAAAACGGCAACCTACCGCGTAGCCGCTACCGACTTCACTTCGTACCGCGTGGTAGACCTCGAGTGGCAGGCGAACACGCGCTTCGCGGCTGCCGCCGTAGCCATCGGTCCGCTGGTTGGTGGTGGAAAGAAAAGACGCCATGGTATAGGCGTGGGCATAGTGCAATTCGACACCGTCGAAGCCCGCGTCACGCGAGCGCCGAGCAGCCTGCGAGAACAGCGAGGGCAGTTCCGTGGGCAGCGACTGGATATGGGGCAGGTGCAGATCATTGACCGATTCGCGTGCGCCAAATTCCAGGCTCTGGCGATCCTGCGGATCGAGTACCTGGGCCCAGCCTGCCGCGCCGAGCGCGAGCAGTGCCTCGCGTGCGGCGGGTTCGCTCTGTCCGGTGAGGCTGGCGCGCGCGAGCAGTGCCGGGGTGAGCGCGAGGTGGCGTTCAAAGAACGCGCGCGGGTCGGGGCGTCGACGGATCCTCAGAAAATCGATGACTTGAATGAGCAGGCGCGTGTGGCCGCCGCTGGCTTCGTTGACCGCTCGGGTGAGTCGTCGTAGTCCGTCCACGTAGCGGTCGTCGCCAATTCGGAGGAGCGGCCCGCTCGGCACGTCGCGAATGCCGGTGGCTTCGATGACGATCGCCCCGGGACGACCTTTGGCGAATCGGGCATACCACTGGAGGACGTCCTCGGTGACTTCACCGTCTTCGTTAGAGCGCCAGGGCACCATTGCCGGTACCCAGGTGCGATGGCGCAGCGTGAGCGGGCCGAGCGCGACAGGGCTAAATAGCTTTGAGGTACGCGCCTGGTCGGCGGTGGGAATGCGGCCGCGCACCGGCTCGAAGCGGATCCGCTCAGCGGGTTTCCACATGGGCGGGCTCCTGGCGGTGGCGGACGTGAGGGTAGGGCATGGAGCGTTACTTTCCTGGTTGGGCTAACCGTGGCAGCGTGCAATCTCGATTTTACCGGCGCAGGAGCAGGAAGACGTCCGATTGTTCAAGACGCGCGTTCAATTGCTGGTTGACTGCGCTTCCAACCGGGGCCGCCCTGGCTCCGCTTGCTGCGCATGCGCAAGGCGCTGACTGGCTGTCGCGATCAGTGAAAATTCCGGTGGGATTGACTCCCGGGGGCGTTCCCGATATCGCGGCGCGTGCCCTGTCGCAGTGGCTTGCCAAGTCCTGGAAGCAGCCCGTTGTGGTGGAGACCGCCTGGGCGCGGGCAGCAATGTGGCTGCACGGACCGCGGCCGCTACGCCTGCCGGCGGCTACACGCTGCTGTCGGTGTCGTCTGCGCACGCCGTGGCGCCTGCCATTTACGCCCGGTTACCCTTTGACCCCATTCGTGACTTCGCGCCCATCTCGCTCACCGCGACGGGCCCCGCACTGGTGGTGGTGGCGCCCGATCTGCCGGTGAAGACCATAGCCGATGTGGTGGCGCTCGCGCGGTCAAAGCCCGGGCTCTACAACGATGCATCGGCGGGCGTGGGCTCGGGCGGGCAATATCCGCGCTGATTGACGCTTTTGCGCTGAGAATCACCATGCCCCATGTCCGAATCGCCGATCTTGATGTGCACTACCGGGCAGGACCACTCCACGCCGCCGGAAATGTCCGAGCAGATAAGCCGCAATTGGCGCGGGTCTACGTTCCGCACCATTCCCGACGTAGCCCACATCAGCAACGTTGAGCAGGCTGATTTCTTTAACCGTCAGGTGGCGGCGGTTCTCCGCGTTTGATCAATTGCGCGTCAATTCAGTTCACGCGAAAGCGATTCAGCGTGTCGCGCCTCACGGTGATACCCAGTCCGGGCTGATCGCTAATCACAACTCGCCCGTCCTGCATCTCGATGGGGGTGGTCACTAGGTCGCGCCGAAATGGATGTGACGACCGGTCATACTCCAGCACCGGGTCGCGCGCAAACAGTGAATGATGTGCCACCGGTAGCGCAGCGATCAGATGTAGTGAGGCTGCCTGTGCGACTGCCGAGCCCCAGACGTGAGGATTGACCTCGATGCCATGCGCTTGAGCAAGTGTTGCGATATGACGGGCAGCGGTGATCCCACCGCATGATCCCAGATCGGGCTGCGCGATGTCGATGGCGTGTCGACCCAGCAGTTCCCGAAACCCAAATAACGAGTGTTCGTTTTCCCCGCCCGCAATCGGCGTGCGAAGCTTGGCGCGCAACTCGCAGTAGCCGTCAATATCTTCGGGTGCCACCGGCTCCTCGTACCAGCGTAAGGCTTGATCGTCGAGCGCATAGCCCAGCCTGAGCGCTTCGGTGCGACCGTAAGCGTGGTTGGTATCCACCATCAAAGTGACGCCACACCCGTCGACGGCACGCGTAATGCGGTACATGACTGCAATATCGTCATCAACGCCGTAGCCGAGCTTTACTTTCATCAGCCGGAATCCCGCAGCATGATGGGCGAGAGCCTCATCCGCCAGCCGGTCGGCCTCACCTTGACCGTGGATTCGATAAAAGTCGGTGGCATAGGGCTGAACGCTTCTTCGGAATGCACCGCCCAGGAGTTGGTAGACCGGTACGCGATGGTGCTGCCCCGCGATATCCCAAAGTGCCATGTCAATGGCGCTGATAGCGGCCATCACCGAGCCCTTGCGACCATAGTCCCGGGTTTGGTGGTACATGCGATGCCATAACACCTCGGTATCCAGCGCGCAGGCCCCAACCACTAAAGGAGCCAGCGCGTGATCGATCGCCGCGGCCGCGATCTGGGGCGGCTCGAGTCCCTGTGCGAAGGCCTCGCCCCATCCCGTGATGCCCGTGTCGGTGGTGACTTCGACCAGCGTGGCCGAGCGGCGCCTGACCCAGCCTTGCGAAAACGCGAACGGCTGCTCAAGCGGGCTTTGCAGCACGTGGACGGTGACCGCGGTGACTCGAGGGGGCATGGTCATGATCACCCCGAGCGCTTTGTCATGGCTTCCAGCGCCGGGTAGGGGCCATCGACCAGCGTGTGCTGGGTCAGAACGGTCTCGCGAAGCTTCTTTCTGCTCACCTTGCCCTGCGGGTTTCTCGGCAGCGCGGCCATTTCAACGAAAAGGCGCGGTCGCTTGTACCGGGACAATGCGTTCACGCGTGAATCCAGTTCCTCGCGCCAGCCGTCTCGGGGCTGTTCAATGACGGCAATGATGATTTCCCCCCAATAATCGGACGGGAGCGAGGTGATCGCCGCCTGGGTGCAGGTTCTCATGCCCGCCAGCGCCGATTCGACTTCATCGGGGTTGACCCGATAACCGCCGGTCTTGATGACATCGGCAACCCGACCAGTGAGCCAGAGCCTGCCGCGCGAATCCAGCACGCCGAGATCGCCGGTGGCATGCCAGCCCTGCGGCTCATGCGGACGGAAGCCATCGGCCGTGATGAGCCCATCCGATTGCTGGCTCGCACGCAGCCATACTTCGTCCTGCTCGCCTGTTGCGCGCGGCGCCTCACCGGGATGACCGATCCGGATCTCGACGCCGGGCGCTGGCCACCCCGTGCAGCTGCCGCCGGCCACCGGGGCCTCGGCGAATGCCTGATCGAGCTCGGTGAAGGTGAGTGTCGTGATCGGGTTGATGCACTCAGTTTTGCCATAGGTAATGCGTACCACCGGACCGAATATCTGCCTCGCGCGTTCGTAGAGCCCGCGAGCAAGCGGCTGCGTGCCGGTGAAGATGCAGCGCAGCCCGGGGAGGCTCGCACCATCGAATGCGCCCACCAGCTTTGCGAGCACGGTCGGGGGCGCGAACATGGCTTCATACGTGCCCGACTCGAGGAGCGCTCGCACTCGAGCAGGGTCAACACCATCGTGGAGTGTGACTTCGCCCCCGCAGTCTAACCAGGCACCGCTGAGCAGCCCGGAGCCGTGGACAAACAGCGTCATCAAAAGGATCTTTGAGCCGGGCTGCGGCAGGAAGGGCAGACATGCTTTCTGCAGCTGCTCACCGATCCAGCGGCGGCCATGCGACGCCAGCACGTCCTTGGGGCGCCCGGTCGTACCTGAAGTAAAGAGGATACGACCAGGGGTTGATCCTGGCACAGGTAGAAGTGTTGCGCCGCTTTCGTGAAGGGCAATGTCGGCTGATATCATGACCTGAAGCCCCGCCTCGGCTGCAAGCACAGCGCGCCGCTCGCGCGTGATCAAAACCTCCGCTGCAGAGACCTGCGCGCACCAGCGGATCTCGTCGGCGGGGTAGCCCCAGCCGAGTGGCACCTCGGCCAGGCCGGCAAGCTTCAGGCCGAAGCTCACCCAGATCGCTTCAAGGCTGTTGGGAAGGAGGCTCGCGACCGGTGTACCTGGGCGCAGGCCCTTTGCAATGAGGTGGACCGCCACGGCATGTGCGCGCGTGCTCAGCTCGGCATAGCTCATGGTGCTACCCAGGCCATCGCGTGCGGCGGTGCGATCGCCGAAGCGGGCGGCTAGCACTCGAAGTTGGCCCGACCAGTCGACCTGAGCAAGCGGCGGGGTGGAGGAATTCAAGAGATCTGGGCTCCGATTTCAGCCACGAAACAGCTGATCGACTCGGGGGAGCTCTGGTAGCTGGTTCAGCCGCTCGAACACCGCTTCCGCATCGAGGTCGCGCGCGGCGCGGGTGCAGTCAAGAAACTTTGACTTCAGATCAGCGGGCTTGAGCGGCAGCATGGCATTACCGCGGGCAAAGCGCAGGTCGCCGGAGGCAAGTACTCGCCCGTCGGTGAGTTCGATCTCGATGCGGTCGTTGAGGGCAAACACGGGTTCGTGGGGGCAGCGTTCGCCGTCAACCGCCTGGATCCTTACGCGCTCCATCAGACGTTGGACCCGAGGCTGATTCACGAAGCCATCGGTCAATTCAGCCAACCCTACGCTGCGCGCTGCGAGCGAAGAGGCCACCGCAAATTCGAGGCTGAATTTGGCTTCCAGTCCCGTGACCGGCCGATGATTGCGCAGCATCGAGGCCTGTGCGACGCCGATCCAGGCCCGCACTTCTCGCACCGCCTGCGGCTGAAGGTCGTGTGCCTGCGCGAGGTCAATCACCGCATCAATCACCCGGTGGGTGGCATAGCAGATCGGATATTTTTTGATAGACAGCCCAGTATCGAGAATGCCGAGCGACCGGTTTTGCGTGATGACGGGCGTGTCAAGATCGACGTTTCCTTTTGGCGACAGCGCAGCAAGATAGCCTGCATGATGCTCGAGTGCATCGTCAGACGCGGTGAGCCCGGCCTGGGCCAGCTGTGCTGCCTCGATGCCCGTGGCGGCCGCGCGGCCAGCGTGGAGCGGCTTGGTCATGGTGCCGAAATTGGCGACCAGACCGGCTGCGAAACTGCCAGCGAGCGACAGCGCATGACGAACCCGGTCGGCGGGAAGCCCGCGCAGATGGGCGGATGCCGCCGCCGCAGCAACCGTACCGAGCACCGCCGTCGGATGCCAGCCCTTTAAATGGTACGCATCGGGCTCACGGCGGTACAACTCGCTCCAGACTTCATAGCCCACCAGATACGCACGCAGCGCATCGACGCCTCCCAGGCCCAACGCCTCGGCTTCGGCCAGCACGGTCGGCACCAGAACCGTACTGGGATGCCCGCCCATCGCAACGTCGTCGAAATCAAGCGCATGGCCGGCTGTGCCGTTGATGAGCGCAGCGTCGGCGCTGGCTGCGCGTCCGGTGCCAGCCAGTACGGTTGCCTCGCTGGCCGCGGCGCCTCGAGCGGCCACGAACCGTGTGACGATACCCACAACGGGTTCCTCACGGCCCGCGATCAAGGTGGCGACCGTGTCGATGAAGCCGCTCTGCGCGATATCGACCGCATGGCTGGGCAAGGCGCCAAAGCCGGGGGCATGAACAAATTCGGCGAGGGATCGGGTGAGACCTGGCACGCGGGGTTCTCGTCTGAAAATGAAAGGGGGCGCGTTCTGTCGGATTGCGCTGAGCCCGGGCGCCCTCACTCCATCCCGAGCAGTTTGTAAATACGCCGGGTGTAGGCGCCGAACACCGGCTGCGTTTTCATATCCAGCGTGCGCGGATGGGGCAGATCGATATCAAAGTTATCGGCCATTTTTGCAGGCCCGGCGGTAAGCACGATGACACGCGTGCCCAGAAATACCGCTTCGGAAATACCGTGCGTGACAAAAATGATGGTCTTGCCCGCCTCCTTCCAGATCCGCAGCAGCTCCAGGTTCATTTTTTCGCGGGTGAGCGCATCGAGGGCGCCGAAGGGCTCATCCATCAGGACCAGCTTTGGATCGTGAACGAGCGAGCGGGCAATCGCCGCGCGCTGCTGCATGCCACCGGAGAGTTCATAGGGATACTTCGATTCGTTGCCAGCGAGCCCGACGAGCGCCAGCAGGTCGTGGGCCCGGTCGCGTGACTCGGCCATGGGCAAGCCGAGAATCTCGGCAGGCAGCAACACGTTTTCCAGAATGCGTCGCCACTTGAGTAAAAGCGGCTGCTGAAACACCATACCGATATCGCGCGCTGGATCGAATGGATGTGTGCTCGAACCGATCGAAACCTCGCCGCCGTCGTGCGGGTGAAGCCCTGACAGGATCTTCAGCAGCGTTGACTTGCCGCAGCCCGACGGACCAACCAGCGACACCAGTTCGCCTGGCATCACATCAAATGTGGCGTCGGAGATGGCCAGATGCTCGCGCTTTCCGGTGCGATAGACCTTGCTAACCCCTTTCAGGCGGATGAACGGCGGTGCGGCGTCTGGCATGGCGCGTGGGTGTCCTGTGGTGCGGATGGCAAGCGGACAGTATCGTAGACCGAGCCAAGGATAGCTGCCAGCGAAACGTCGACTCTGCGGTTCGCATCAGGTCTGGGGTATCGTTGCGGATCAGGCTGCATTTCCCCGGGGAACACAATGGGTTTTCAGGTCAACTGGGAGCGCAACGACTATTCGCGGATCCCACACTGGCTCTATCACGACGAGGAGGTGTACCGCCTCGAGATGGAGCGCATCTTTCGCGGCCCGCTCTGGCACTACCTGTGCCTGGAGGCCGAGGTGCCCAAACCCGGCGACTTCCGAACCACCTGCGTCGGCAATACGCCAATCGTGGTGAGCCGCGACCGTGGCGGCGAACTGCACGCCTGGGTGAATCGCTGCTCGCATCGCGGTGCAACCATCGTCCGTAAGGTCCAGGGCAACGCATCCGACCATGTCTGCATTTATCACCGCTGGTGTTATTCCCCAGGCGGTGATCTGACCGGTATTCCGTTTCGACGTGGTCTCAAGGGCGAGGGCGGCATGCCTGCCGATTTCAGCCCGGCGTCGGTGGCGCCCAAAAAACTCCGTCTGGTCAATTTTTACGGTGTGCTGTTCGGAACGTTTTCCGAGACTTGTGAATCGATCGAAGTATTCCTGGGCGAGTTCGGTACCGGCATGATTCGCCGTTTCATGCACAAGCCGATCCGGATCCTCGGCTATTCGCGCCAGCTGATTTACGGCAACTGGAAGCTCTATGCCGAGAACCTCCGTGATACCTACCACGCAAGCCTGCTGCATGAGTTCTTCGTCACCTACGGCGTGGATCGGGCCACGCAGAAGGGTGGCGTCAGGATGGATGCCCGGCACCGGCACAACATGAATCACGCGTATGCAGGCTCCGACACCCAGGATGAGGCCCGCGCAGCCTACGCTGGCACCGCGGGCGTCGAACTCGACCGGATGCGGCTACGAGATCAAAAACTTCTTCAATACATTCCTGAATTCGAAGACGGCATGAATCTCGCGGCGCCCACTTTCTTCCCCAGTTCGATCATCATCCAGATCAACAACACGCTGGGTACCCGGCTCATTCGTCCCAAAGGGGTCGATCGGCTGGAGGTGTTCCAGACGTTGTTTGGCTATGAGGATGACACGCCCGAGATGACCCGGCATCGGCTCGTTCTCGCCAATCTGGTCGGACCCGCGGGTCTGGTCAGTATGGAAGACGGTGAGGCGATCGAGATCGCGCATCGCACCAGCGCGAGCGCGCCTGCTGGTAGCTCGAGTGTGGTTGAGATGGGGGGGCGCGGACCGCTTCGCGATCTGGCGCATCGCGTCACGGAAACACCTATCCGCGGCTTCTGGTCGTATTGGTCGGAACTGATGGGTGTGGAGCCCGAGGGGGGCGTGCGATGAGCGTGACAGCGGCCATTCCACAGGAGGTGCGCAATGCGGTGTCCGACCTGTTGGCCGAATATGGCCTGGCACTCGATCAGGATCGGCTCGAGGATTGGGCGGCGCTGTTCACCGACGACTGCGACTACCGGGTGATCAGCCGGGAAAATGAGGAGCAGGGGCTGCCCAACGTGATGATCTGGTGCGACAACCGGGACATGCTCCTCGATCGCATCGAGTCGTACCGGCACGTCAATGAATACAACCTGCACTGGGACCGGCACGTGATCGGATTGCCGCGCCACTTTGGCCAGGTCGACGGAATATGGCAGGTCGAAGCTTCTTACAGTGCCTTTCAGACCGATCTTGAAGGCGCGACGCGGTTGTTCTCGGTGGGTCGGTATCAGATGGGCCTGCGAGTGGAGTCGGGTGTAGCCCGGATCCGCTCGGCAGTGGTGGTGGCCGATACCGGTCTCATTCCAACGCTGCTGGCCACGCCGCTTTAAGGCCTCGGCAGGGTCCTCCCTGAAGCCCGCCACCCGCCTGCGTTCTGTACAGGACCCCAACCATGAAAGCCGGTGATCAGTCGTTGAATCTGAAGATTTTCGAAGCCTGCGATACCCCGGCGCCAGCATTTGGGGCCGCGCTTCTTGGCGATTTTGGCGCCCAGGTCACGGTGATCGAATCGGCCGAAGGGTCAGGGCTGCGGCGGCTGGGATCAAAGCAGGTGCAGGAGGTCTGGTGGCCGATCATCGGACGAAACAAGCGTTCGCTGGTGCTCGATGCTGCCCACCCTGATCGATCGCAGGTGCTGGAGGCGATCGTGCGTACCGCCGATCTCCTCATCACCGACGACTCCTCCTGGGGGCTTGCACTGCGCGAGGCGGCTGAGCGAGTTGAACATCAGGCGCTGGTGGTTCGACTCTTCAGCCCCGGGACAGACCATCCGGATGCCTTCGCGGGCAGTACCGATCCCCGCTTCGCAGGCCTTGCGACCGGTGTCGTCGCGCTCACCGGCCATCCGCACGGTGTGCCGATCCAGGCCGAGTTTCCGCTTGCCGATACCACCAGCGGCATGATGGCGGCCACCGCCGCGCTGTTCGAGCTTCGCCGTGCGCGCCTGGCGGGCGTTCGGCCCGTGCCCATCGAACTCGGGCTGCACGAGACCTTGCTCCGGATGAATGAATGGCAGCTGCAGGTGGCCTCTGTGCAGGGGCATGCCGAGCCGCGTAACGGCAACCGGTTCCCCATGAACTGGAACCTTGGCAATATTTTCAGTACGCAAGACCAGCGGTTGCTCACGGTGTCTGCCGCCACGCCTAGCGTGGCTGACCGGATGCTCAACATGGTGGGGGGCGAAGCGCTTCGGGCTGATCCCCGATTCAACACGCCCCAGGCGCGTCGCGACAATATGGACGAACTCGATGCGCGGATCGCGGCATGGATGGCCGTACGTGATTCGGATTCAGCCATGCGCGAAGTGCTGGAAAACGATGTCGTGGTGGGGCCGCTGTTTGATGCAGCCGAGCTGCTTTGCGATGAACATATTGCCGCGCGAGGCGACATCGTGCGGGTTGCAGACGGTCGCGGTAGCGAGCTCCCCATGCCGGCGCCGCTGCCGCATCTGTCCGCGCTTCCGGGCCGTGTACGGCACGCAGGCCCTGCCGTGGGTGCCGACACCGAAACCGTCCTGCGCCAGCTGGGTGTAACCGATTACAACAGGAGGAGACCATCATGATCAAGTTGACGTCGCTTAAGTCCCTTGGTGCTGCGCGCAGCCGGCCTTTGCGAGTCCTGACGCTTACAGCCTTGCTGGGCGCCTCGGGCATCGCTTGCGCGCAGCAGACGCCCGAGGCGATCACGCTGATCGGGCGAGGCTCGGCGGGCAGCACCAGCGATCTTGCATTTGTGGTGATGGAAGAAGCCATCAAGCGCTCGTTTCCGGGGCAGACCATTCAGATCCGTCGACTCCCGGGCACAGCGTCGGCCGTTCCACCACGTATCCAGAATGGCGAGGCACAGATCGGCCATGGCGTGGGTGAAAGTGTGGTCGATGCCTGGAATGCAGAACGCACCTTCGCGCGCCGTCCCAAGATGCGCGACCTGCGCTACATGGGCTCCTATCTCGGTTTTCTGAACAAGCCCTCGGCGAGCCCCACCATGGTGGTGAAGGCCAATTCATCCATCAAGTCATGGGCGGATCTCAAGGACAGGAAGATTGGCGTCGGGCCCGCCGACAGTCTCACCTCCACCATGGTCAATGTAGGGCTTCGCGGAGTGAGTCTGTCGTACGATCAGATCAAGCGAAATGGCGGACTGGTTCACACCGGCGACTGGAATCAGCAGATGGATATGCTGGGCGACGGTCAGCTTGATGCAGTGTTCGTGACCGCGGATCATCCCTCTCCCATGATCACCCAGTTTGCGGCAAGCCACTCAGCGCGAATCGTGAGCATGAGCGACGGGGTGCTGAAGTCGCTGATGGAAAACTATCCCACCATGGCGCGCAATGTCATGCCGGGGAAGACCTATGCCTGGCAGGCCGATGAAGTGGTGGGGGTGCAGCTGTCGCTGGGTTATGTGGTGCACAAGGATCTGCCAGAGGCCACGGTGTATGCGATTTGCATGCAGCTCTATTCACCCAAGACCGCGGGGATCTGGGGTGAGTCGGTGCCTGGCTGGAAGGGTGCGGAAAAACTCACAGACCGCGCTGCGCAGACCGTGTTTGTTCCGCTGCACCCCGGTGCCGAGCGTTGCCATCGCGAGTTGGGTAACCCTGTTAAAACAATTGCGGTGGGCGCCGAGAAGCCGTGACCCGCGGCGACCTCCGGAACCCCGATGAGGCGGCGCGCGCGGCCGCCTCGCTCAGGGACGCAACCGATGCACTGCCGTCGATCCGGGCGGTGATCCGTCGCGGTTCGTTTCGTCAGCGCCTGGTTGCGGCGCTCATCATCTTTCTGTCGATGTTTCTCGGCGTGATGATGATTTACTGCGCGCTGTTTGGCTCGCTCACCGCCTTTCTGCAGCGCTGTGCGTTTGTGTGGGCCATTCTCTCGATCGGCCTGCTGCTGCGCTCTGCGGGTGGACGCCGCTGGAGCGAGCGCAGCTGGGTGAGTCTCGCGCCGGATCTGCTGCTGGTGGCGATCATGGCAGCGGGCATGGTCTACATCTTCATCGACTATGAAGACTTTGCCCGGCGTATCGGGTTTCCATTTCCCGAAGATCTCGCGATCGGCATCGTTTATCTGGTGGTGGCGCTCGAGGTCACGCGCCGCTTCATCGGGCTTGCGATGGTGGTGGTGTGTCTCGCGTTCGGGCTGCAGGCGCTCTTTGGAAAGCATTTCCCCGGAATGTTTGCCGCGCCCAACGTGCGCTGGCAAACCTTTATCGAAGTGCTGTTCATGCAGGACAACGGAATTTTCGGCCCCACCGCCGGGGTGGCTGCCAGCTATCTCATGATTTTTCTGATCTTCGGCGCCATGCTGGTTCGCACCAACGGCATCGAATTCTTTGAAAAGCTGTCGCTCGCGCTCCTTGGGCGGCGTGCGGGCGGGCCTGCCCATGTATCCATTCTGTCGAGTGCGCTCCAGGGCACCACCTCAGGAAGCGTGGTCGGTAATGTGGTGGGAATGGGTAACGTCACCATCCCGCTCATGATCCGAACCGGTTTTGCGCCGCATACGGCGGGCGCTATCGAGGCGGTGGCTTCATCCGGTGCGCAGATCATGCCGCCGGTGATGGGGTCGGCCGCGTTCCTGATGGCAGGGCTGCTTGGAATCAGTTACTGGTCAATCGTCGTAGCGGCGCTTATCCCGGCGCTGCTCTACTTCATCGCGCTTCATGTGCAGGTCGAGATCTACATCCGCGGACAGGGCTTGCAGGCCACCACTGAGAAGCTTCCCACCGTTGGTGAAGCGATGCGCTCGGGGGGCCATCTCATGATTGCACTTGCCGCGTTGATTGCACCGCTCTTCATCGGCGCCTCGCCGCAGTTATCGGCTTTCATCGGGCTGGCGGCGCTTTTCGTGGTGTCGCTCCTTCATCGGTCCACGCGGGTTCCAATGAGCCAGTACCTCGAGTCGGTCATCGATGCGATGTCTAACAATATTGCGGTGGGTGCGGCAGTGACCACCGCCGGCATCCTGATGGGCACGCTTTGGGTGTCAGGCGCCGGCAATCTGCTGGCGGACTTCGTGATTGCGGTGTCGAGCGGCCACCTGTTCGTTGCGCTGCTTCTCACCGCGCTGGTGGCGCTGGTGCTTGGCATGGGGCTCCCGACGCCGGCGGTTTATCTCACCGTAGCGGTGCTGATCGTGCCTGCGCTGGTGCGGATGGGCGCGCCCGAATTTGCGAGTCATATGTTTGCGTTCTATTTCGGCATTCTGGCCAACGTCACACCACCGGTTGCGCTTGCCGCCTATGCGGCGGCGAGCATTGCGGGCGCCGACCTGAATCGGACCGGTTTTGTGGCGCTCCGCTTAGCCATCTCCGGGTTCGTGGTGCCATTCATTTTTGTCTACAGCCCGGGGTTGCTGCTGAAAGATGACGTGGGTGCAATCGTGCAGACGTCGATCGCGGCGCTCCTTGCTGTGCTGGCGCTCGCAATCGCGGTGGAGGGGTGGTTACGGGGCCGGCTCTCTCTGGTCAGCCGGGCCGCGCTGCTGCTGGCAACGCTTTGTCTGGCAATGCCTGATCTGGGGCTTCGGCTTACGGGTGCAGCGCTCCTGGGGTTGATCGTTGGCCCAGCTCTTTTGCGGAGAAAGTCTGCTTCGAAGGAGAGCAAGTCATGAGCGCACAGCGTCGCAACCTCTGGATCTGGGCGGGCTGTATCGCCATCGCGCTCGCGCTGTGGGCATTCGTTGCGCGAGTGCGGATGCATCTGGTCGATGAGCCGCTTTTTCTGGGCGCCGTGGCGCTTGCCGCGATCGCGCTAACCGCGCTTTATTGGTGGGACGTAGCGGCCGATGATGCTGGCACCCGGGCAGACTCCAACAACACTCATGAGGACCCTTAAATGTGGCCGCTTCGATCCATGTTATTCATCCCCGCCCACAAGACTGACTGGGTTCACCGCGTTGACCGGTTCGGTCCTGACTCCGTCGTGCTCGATCTGGAGGACGCGGTGCCGCACCATCTCAAGGTGGCCGCGCGACCGCAATGTCGGGAAGCGATCAGCGTTCTGAAGGGCAAGGGTATCCCGGCGTTTGTTCGCATCAACAACTGGGACGAGGGCGGCCGCGACGATGTACTGGCAGTGGCGGCCGCCGGTTTTTCCGGGGTGATGCTGCCCAAGGCGCGCGATGTCGGACAGATCCGAGAGCTGGACAATGTGCTCGCCTATGTGGAGGGTCGCGAGGGTCTGCCGCTGGGCTCTATTGCCATCATGCCGCTCCCGGAAACCGCTGAGGGCTTGGCCGATGCCAGGCACCTGGTGGCGGCGAGCCGGCGTTGCGTGACGCTGGCAGGGATTGTCGGTGGCGTTGTCGAGGGCGATGTGGCGCGCGCCATGGGTTTTCGGCCTACCGTCGAAGGGATGGAGCAGCTGTACCTGGCCTCCAAGATGGTGCTCGATGCGCGGGCGGGCGGCGCGGGCTGGCCGATGGCAAGCCTGATCGGCACGGCGCTCGATGATCTCGACGCGGTACGCAGGCTTGCCACGCGGGCGAAGTCGTTGGGGTTCTCGGGCGCGATCCTGATCCATCCCACCCATGTGGCGGTTGCCAACGAGGTGTTTGCGCCCACGCCCGAGGAAGTGGACTACTACGCCGGACTGATCGAGGCCATGGAGGCGGCCGAGGCCAAGGGGGATGCGGCTGTGCGCTACCGGGGGATCATGGTCGACTACGCCATGCTGCCGCGCGCGCACGATGTGTTGCGTGAAGCCAAGCGTTTTGGCGTGCCGCGGGCGGGGCGCTCATGAACGTGCGCCGGCCCCTTGAAGGCCTGAAGGTGGTGGAGCTTGGGCTTGCGCTTGCCGGTCCTTTCGCGGGCAGCCTGATGGCGGAGCTGGGGGCACAGGTCATCAAGGTCGAAAAGCCCGGCGGCGGGGATCCAGCCCGGCTGATGGGCATCAGCGTGAAGGATGTAGCGGTCTGGTGGGGCGTGGCGGCGCGGGCCAAACTCTGCGTTGATCTCGACCTCAAGAACCCCGATGACCGGCAAACGCTCCTCGGGCTGATTGCCACGGCAGATGCCCTCGTCGAGAACTACCGCCCCGGCGTACTCGATCGGTTGGGTTTGGGTTGGGAGGCGCTTCGCGCGATCAATCCCCGGCTCGTCATGGCGAGCATTTCGGGCTTCGGACAGACCGGGCCGCACGCATCGCGCCCCGGCTTCGGCAAGATCGCCGAAGCCATGAGCGGAATTGTGATGCTCACCGGGTCGCCCGATGAAGTACCGATTCACATCGGGTTCAGTCTCGCCGACACCTCGGCTGGACTCATGGCCGCATTCGGGCTTGCGCTCGGGTTGTATCAGCGCGATGTGGGCGGAGAGCAAGGGTCTCATGCAGACGTCGCGCTCTTTGAGCCCCTTTTCCGGATGACCGAGTGTCAGCTCGCGCTCACCGAGCGGATGGGGCGTGCGCCGCTGCGAGAAGGCAGTAACGACCCGTATGGCTGGGGTGCCTCGGGCGAGGCTGGTGTGAACCCCGACGCGCTGCGGGCAGTGCGCTGCGCAGATGGCCACTGGCTGATGCTGCGTAGGTCAGCGCCGGATGAAATCGTGGGTCGGGCGGAGGCTTTACCGATTGGCGAGGCGCTCGCGCTCCTGGCCAGAGAGGGGGTTGCCGCGGCGCAGGTGCACGACGGCGCCACGATCAGCAGCAGCGCCTATTTCCGGGCTCGCGGGGATGTACGCGAGGTGAATGATCCAGTGATCGGGCCGGTGTGCGTGCCCGGGGAAATCCCGAAGGCCTGGGCCGAGCCCGAATTACCGCTCTTCAGGCCGACGCGGCCAGACGCCGATCGCAGGCGGGTGCTTGGGCCAGAGCAGGGCAAGGGTTGACCCGGGCAGCGGCTGACCGGGGTTGCGATTGATCAGGGCTGCGCCCGATCAGGACAGCCCGACCACCTTGCCATCGACCCAGTCGATACGTGAGGCCGCCGGCACTTTGGGCAGGCCGGGCATGGTCATGATGTCACCGCAGA